>Ga0123397_111904_pt1 | contig 15211 bp, 18 predicted proteins | sample T10HLNH4metaT_FD_89925 | JGI IMG/M metagenome (GOLD analysis project Ga0123397, IMG submission 89925) | Methane-oxidizing artificial microbial communities from Washington, USA to study methane cycling - T10-HLNH4 metaT (Metagenome... ... | reverse complement strand
CGTCAGGGGACGACGATGAAGCGAAGATCGAGAGACTGAAACGATGATGAACGACTTTGAGCCGGCGTGCGCCGGTCACAACCGCTTGCCCCGGAATGGGGTATTTCTACAGCGTCGTTAGGCGTCACAAATGCACTCGAGCAATACCGCTCTGGCTTCGCTTCACCGGCTCATGGCCTTTGCCCAGTCGGTCAGAGTTCGCCGGATGATCGAAGGAATCGCGCTCGAGCCCAAGCAGACGTTCTGGATCATGACCCTGAACCTGCTGCTTGATGCGGCGGCCATCGACTGGTGCAAAGTCTTCGGGTCCTGGGATGAAGACACTCACTGGACACGAACCATCCCCAAAGAGCGGCATGAAGAAGTGCGTGCGGAGTTACTGAAGAGGATTGGTCTCAGCGCTGACGAATGGGAAGCCTACAGAGGGAGCATTGTCCGTTTTCGAGACCAAATGGTTGCTCACCATGATCTCAATGCAACGGTCGCGCAGTATCCGCACTATGACCTCGCCTTGGGCGCTGCCGACTTTATGTTCGCTGAAATCTACGATCTAGCTGATCCGGATTCTTTAGGTGGCATTCCGTCGTCGCTGGATCGGTGGTCCGGCACCGTTGCGGGCAACATGTCAGCCATCGTCAGAGCAGCCTTCGGCGCAAGCGCGCAGCTTGGTTCGAATGTGCCCGCGTGAATCCACTTGATCTTGAGCCCGTTCGCCTCAGCGATGGCGCAAACCATCCACTGGATCGCAAGGCATGAGGTCACTACTCAGACCTTAGGCGCCCCCAATCCGTCCCATGTTTGACTTCCTGGACATGATCTCACTGCCAAGGACCCTATTGCTGGGCGTGTTACGTGCGCTTTGGTGGCTTGGTTGGGAGTTCTGTGTGCAAACGGTCGGTTGGTCGGTGGGCTGGTTCGCTTGCCGTGCGGTCACATTTGGCCGTTTTCCGTCCGAGCAGCGGAACCAACTAGAAAACGCAGGTTTGTTCGTTGCCTTCGTCGTAGAAGTGCTTGGCCTGGCACTTATAGCTCTGGGCATTTATCTCCTGTCTCAAAGCTGGCCGCACCTATGAGTTATTCAAGCTTTTCGCGTCGTAGCTTGCGTCTGCCGAGGGCGTGCGGTGGCGCAGGTGCGCCTAACCATTCCGTCTACCGGACCGCCGAACACCCGCCTTTAGGCTGCGTCAATCCGCCTCGCGGGGCGTAGGGTTACTTTCGTCGATAACCAGCGCGAGCCCTTCACTTCTGAGCCGGACACGGTAGCGCCGCCCATATGCACATCACAACTCAGGGAACGAAAAGTACGTGCCAGAGATGCGGAACAGTGCTTGAACACGAAGTACGGCGACGCAGCATGATCGACGTCGTCGGTGCGACTCTGCTCGGTCTGGTGGTCCTTGGCCTCGCGCTGTTGTTCGCGTCCACCTCCGGCCTGCGTGGCGGACGCTACACCTTGGCCGTAATCGTAGGCACTGCGGGCTTTCTTATCTGGGGGCTCTGGTACGTCGCTGGTCCAGCGGATCGCGCGGTCTCGTCCTGCCCCTCGTGTGGTGCTCAAGAGCCGGGTTCGCGTGAGCCGTAGAAGAGCGTGACCTTGCCCAATGAATGAAGGCCGAATCGTGATCGGCAGGCGAGCGACGACGTGAAAAGCTTGTTGAACATGCATGTTCGAGGCCTGCTGCAGATTGCGTATCTGTCCTTCAGCCCGACCTCGGCGCCCAGCCGCTCAGACGGCCCCAGACTTTCATGTCGATCGCTGATCCGGCTGAAAGGCTGATTTCATTCAGCACGTGGGCATACCGAAGTACATTGTGGATGCCTCTTCTCGAACCCGTCATGTCATGCGGAGTGCCCTCCTTCTCGCTAGCGTAGTGTCCGTCGCAGCCTTGACTGTCGTCGGCTTCCGGTACGTCACTTCCGTGCACGAGCCGGAGGAGAGCTTCGTTGCGGAGCAATGGGTGAGCCGGCGCGCGCAGGTACAACTCAACGATCCGGGTTGTGTGCGGGGCGGAATGGCGCTGTCGCTCATACGTACAGGCGCGCTGCTCAAGCTGACGCGCGTCGAGGTGGTCGGACTGCTCGGCGCGCCTGACGAAGGTGCCGCGGAAGCACTGCGCTACGGCCTCGGCCAGTGCCACTGGGACTGGCGGCAAAGCCTGCTGGTTGTCAGTTTCAGTCCTGGCGGCAACGTAAGCCATGTCACGGTTGCAGTCGATTGACCGCAGCTTGAATGGAGGACTTGATCCTCATGCAGTTTGCCCCGGGGAAAGGCATGGCTTTCTGGAAAAAGTGCGTGATCGGTCTGATGCTGATGTGTGCACTCGCATTCGCCGCTCTGTTGGCGCTGCTGTCGAACGCTGATGACCGCTTATGCGGAACGTACGTGGTGGACGAGGTGCTCTCGCCAAATCGGAAGTCGAAAGCTGTTTCGTACCAGATCGACTGCGGTGCGACCACCGGTTTCAATACACATATGGCGATCCTCCCCGGAGGCAGCACGCTTGAGATCGAAGACCGGAAGCTTTGGGGCGTAACGAGTTTCTTCGTGGTGGAATCCAACAACGACCCCGCGCCACGAACGCAGTACGGTGGACCAAAGGTGACAGTTCAATGGGTCTCGGATACGAAGATCGAGTTGCACTCCGACGCGCGAGCCCGCGTCATCCGGAAGGAGTCGTCGTCCGGGCGAATCCAGGTTGACTACCACTACTATTAGAGGACACTTCGTCGATGCACTTGTCGCGTCTGCGAATCTGGCTTTCTTACGGTCGTTGTCTGGACACCCCGCAAGGCATTGCGCTGATACTGAGCGTGCCCGTGTGCTGGATAGTGATTCGGCTGCGCTGGGCTTTTCCCGATCTGGCGGAAATGTCGGCCTTCTCTTCACCGGACTGGCTTTATCTGTTCTCGCCCTTTCTGGGCTTTCTTGCTTTCCTACGGCTCGGGTATCCGGCCTTTGACGCCTCGTGGCTTGCCGCCGGTATGGTGTGTGCGCTCTCAGGGTTTCCGTTCTATGTCGCCTACCTTCGCACCTGATTACACGCAATGCGCTGTGGTCCTCGCGCTGCGCCGTTTGATGGAGACTTCGCATGAAGTGTGATTGCCCTCTTTGCGGAGAGAACCTTTCGCGCAGGCGATTGAAGAAGGTGCCACTGCAGGGCGAATCATCCTGGCTGGCGTTCAGATGGTTTCTGAAATGTCCGTCGTGCATCGGTGCGCTGCAATTGAATCCGCACCCGCTCGAACGCGCCGCCCTGCGGTGGGTACTCATCGGGGTTGCGATGCTGAATGGCGGAGCTCTGCTGTTCGGCGTCACGGCGCCGCCGTCGTTGGCACTGCTATCGATTGTCCTGGTCGCGTTCGGGCCGTTCATCGGGCGGGCTCTGTTGGTTCCGGCCGACTGGCCCCGGTATGCGCCGCAGGCCTCAGGCGAGCGCAAGGCTTGATGTGGTGATGCATCGTGATTCCCGTCAATTCCTTCGTGCCGCGACGGAGACCGCCCACATGACCCTGCTCTTCCTGTGCGCCTTCTTCGCCGCGCTCTGGCTGATCGGCCTGCCGCTTTACCACGCATTCTTCGCCTGTCAGGGTGAGCGCGACGCGCTGCAGGCGAACTTCCGGCGGCTTCGGCAGGACAGACGCCTGCGCGGCCGCTGCCTGCTCGGGCTGTTCGTGCTGCTGAATGCGTGGTCGCTGTATCCGCGGCGAGGCGTGTGCGTCGCCGTGGCGGTCATCGCGGCTTTCGTGCTGGTCACGCGGTAGGGAGCACGTGCGTACGAAGGTTCTTTTCATCGCTCGCTTTCAGGCTCCGCAACTGTCCTGCTCCATGGCTGTTATGCCGCGTTGTGGCAATCTACGCAGATAAATATGGAGGTTGCTATGCCCCGTCCGCTGGAAGCCCTTGCTGAAGAAGTGCTCCAACTTGCGCCGGAAGCACGTGCCAGGCTGCTCGACCGTGTGGTGGCCAGTCTGGATGCGGATCGTGCTCGTGACGCCGCCTGGGATGCGCTGGCCGCTGAGCGGGACGCCGAGCTTGAATCCGGTGAGGCAGTGGCCATTCCGGTCGAGCAGGCGCTCGCCCGTCTTCGTGCGGAACTGGAGTGAAGGTTTCGATCCACCCGGGTGCGGATCGTGATCTCACCGATGCTTTCCGCTTCTACAGATCGGAAGCCGGTAGCCGTGTGGCTGGCCGGTTTCTTGCCGAGTTCGAGCGCGTAACGAAGCTTCTTGCCGAGTACCCGGACCTCGGCACGCCTACCGGCGCTGATCGCCGGGCATATCCGCTTGTCGGCTTTCCCTATGCGGTCATCTATTGCAGGAAGGATTACGGACTGCAGGTGCTGGTCGTACGGCACCAGAGCCGCGATCCCGGGCACGGCGAACAACGATCCTGACTTGCCGGACATGCGTGTCGCAGTCTCTGGCGCCTTTTCCCCTGCTGCCTGCCCCGAGTGATCCCCGCCCATGAGCATGATTCTCGAACTGCATACCGTCAGTGACGCCAACCTGGCCCGGGTGCTGGCCGATCCGCCGCTGGTGTGGAAGGTGGTGTCGCCGGACGATGACGGCATGTACGAAGCGGCGCGTGCCGAAGCAGGCGTTGCGGAGGCCGGTTTCTTCCAGCGCCTGTTCGGCCGGCCGGCGCGCGCAAAGGCGCCGGCGGTGGATTTCCAGCTGGCCCCGGGCGAGGTCGAAGCCACCGATCTCGACAAGGCCTGGCACGGCATCCACTTCATGCTGACCGGCACCGCGTGGGAGGGGGCGCCGCCGCTGAACTTCCTGATGCACGGCGGTGCGGTGATCGGCGACGTCGAGGTCGGCTACGGGCCCGCGCGCGGCATGACGGCGGCGGAGGTGAAGGCGGAGGCCTGCGCGCTCGCCGGCATCGACGAGGCTTTCATGCGTGCACGCTTCGATCCGGCGCAGATGACGCAGCTCGACATCTACCCCGGCATCTGGGACCGCGACCCGGCCGAGGACGACAGCTTCGGCTACTGCATGGAGTACTTCGGCGAGCTCAGGACCTTCGTGACGCGGGCAGCGGAGGGGCGCGCTGGCCTGATCATCAGTCTCACTTGAGTCACTGTCTTGCCGGTGTCCGTCATCGAATGTGCTGTCACCCGTGACGGTAGCAGGGCGATACTGTCGGCCCGGCGATCAGACGCCGGACCTGCCACAGAGACAGCGGAGCAACGCCGCCCGCCTCGTGGCCCTTCTTCGGTTTTCGGATTCGGGAGTACCGGATGTCACATCACCGTTCGCGCCGCCTGCGCAAGAAGCTGCACATCGACGAGTTTCAGGAACTGGGTTTCGAGGTGGCCTTCAGGCTGCGCGACGGCCTGTCCGCGGACGAAATGGGTGCCTTCTGGGATGCCTTCATCGGCGACGCGATCGAGGGCAACGGCCTGCTGTATGGCGGATCGACGCGCGGGATGGCCTGTCTGCGCAAGCGCGGGTCGGCCGGCGAGCAGCATCGCGAGGCGGTGCGATCCTGGCTCGCGGGGCGGTCGGAGGTGAGCGAGACGGAGGTCGGCCCGCTGATCGACGTCTGGTATCCGGCGGAGAACGATCAGGCCTGACGCCGAGCCGACGCGGCGGAGGTCCGCGTGCTGCCTTTAGCGCACCCTTGCATTCGTATGACCCACCCCCTCGTCCTGTTCGATTTCGACGGCACGCTCGCCGACTCCTTCCATCTGTTTCTCGACGCGTGGACGTACGCGGCGCAGCGGTATGGCTTCCGCGCCGTCGATACGACCGACCTCGACCGCCTGCGTCGCCTCGGCGCGCGTGACATCGTGGCCGAGGTGGGGTTGTCGCTGTGGAAGCTGCCGGCAGTCGTGGCGACGATGCGCGCGTATGTGCGCGAGCGGGCGGACGAGGTGAAGCTGTTCGACGGCGTACCCGAAGTGCTGCACGCGCTGAAGGCAGGTGGTGCGCGGATCGGCATCGTCACGTCGAACGCACGCGACACGGTGGAGCGGGTGCTCGGCGACGACTGCCGTCCGCTGATCGATCACTGGGGCTGCGGTGCGTCGCTGTTCGGCAAGGCGGCGAAGACGCGGCGGGTGATGAAGGCGGCCGGGGCTGTGGCGGAACGGACGGTGAGCGTCGGCGACGAGCTGCGCGACCTCGAAGTGGCGCAGTCGCTCGGGCTGGATTTCGTCGCGGTGGCCTGGGGTTATACCGTGCCGGACCGCTTCGCCGGGCTGACCGGCGTGCGGCTGTGCGCGGCGCCGGGTGAGCTGCCGGCACTCGTGTTCCGGCCCTGAGCGGGCGACCTCGAATGCGCGGCACCGTTTATTTGCGAACGATTCGCATTTGCGTTAATCTGGCTTCCCGAGCGGGCGCACTTCCTGCGACCCTCAGCCACAGGAAGCGGACGATGGAATTCGATACCGATGAGCCCCGGATGCCTTGCCCTTTCGGCATGCTGGCTGCGACGATGGCGTTGATGACGCGCTACGCGGACCCGGCATCGGGGCAGACCGGGCAGGGCGTGCATGAGGTTCATCCGCTGCTGGCGCGCAAGATCGTGTCCAACCTGTTCTTCCTGCAGCATCACCCGGCCTTGCCCGAACATTTCGCCCAGGTCGTCGCTCAGGTCCGCGCGCAGTGGAAGGCGCTGGCCGATGCGAAGGCCGGACGTCAGGCGGGCTTTACGTCGATGGCGGCACTGTCCACGACCGCGCACTGAACACCCGCCGTCCCGCCGTTCCGGGCTGGCCGACTTCAGCTGCTCTGGCGTATCGTCCGCTCTTCAGTCCTGGAGCCGAATGTCATGTGCAGCGACCGCGACGATCCCGAACTCGCCCGCGCCCGCATCGCCGGCGAAACCGCGCGCCACTACGGCACGATGCGCTTCGCGATGTTCACGGTGTTTTCCGCCGTGCTGGGGGCGCTGCTCGCGTTCGCGTTCTCGCAGGGCGGGTCGCTCTTCCTGGCCCACGCGCCCTACCGGGTCGGCCTCGGCGTGGTCGGGCTGGTGCTGTCGGTGCTGTTCCTGCTGGCCGAATACCGCATTTCGACGCTGGTCGCCTTCTATCAGGAAGAGGCGTTCACGGCCGGTGCGCTGGCTCCGTCGCCCGACCATGACGACTGGAAGGGCGTGGTGCTGGTGACCATGCTCGCGCCCTACGCCTTATCGGCGGTGTTCTGGCTGCTCGCCATCTTCGGCCTCATCGTGTTCCCGGTCTGGCCGGCGCCGGCGGCCGGCTGATCCTGCGCATGACGAGGTGCCGCGCGATGCGGCACCATGGCGGAACACTGTCCGGATGGAACCCGTCATGAGCGCCCATGCCCCTCCTGCAAACGATCCGTCGGTGCCGAGCGTTCTGCCGGCCGACGAAAGCGCCGGCCGTTACCTGCTCGCCGCCGTGCCGCGCGTGCATCCGGCGCAGACCGTCGATGCGGTGCTGGCCGACCTGCGCGCCCGGCACTACGACTGCCTCGACATCGTGTGCGTGGTCGATGATGACGAAAGCCTGATCGGCATCGTGCCGCTGGCCGATCTGTTCCGCGCGGGGCAGGGCGCACGCATCGACGCGGTGATGCGGCGTGACTGCCCGACCGTGCATGCGCACACCGACCAGGAGCGCGTCGCGTCGCTGGCGCTGCATCACGTGCTCGACGCGATGCCGGTGGTCGATACGCACGGCCGGCTGCTCGGCGTCGTGCCATCGACCGCGCTGCTGCATATCCTGCGTCGCGAGCACGTCGAGGACATCCACCGCCTCGCCGGCATCACGCGCGAGACGCGGCGTGCGCGCGAGGCGATCGAATCGGCGCCGATGCGCCGCCTGCGTCACCGTCTGCCCTGGCTGCTGATCGGTCTGGCCGGCAGCATGTTCGCCACCTTCATCATGGCCGGCTTCGAGCGCACGCTGTCGCTGAGTCCGGCGCTCGCCTTCTTCGTGCCGGGGCTGGTCTATCTGGCGGACGCCATCGGCACGCAGACCGAAGCGGTCGCAGTGCGTGGCCTGTCGCTGAGCCACGCGTCGATCGGCGCGCTGGTCGGTGGCGAGGTGCGCACCGGTCTGCTGATCGGACTGGTGCTGGGCGGGCTAACCTTTCCCTGCGTCTGGCTGGCCTTCGGCGACCCGACGCTGGCGTTCGCGGTGGCGCTCTCGCTGGTGATGGCCGGCGGCATCGCGACGACGATAGGTCTCTTCCTGCCCTGGCTGCTCGGCCGCCTGGGCAGCGACCCCGCCTACGGCAGCGGCCCGCTCGCCACCATCGTGCAGGATCTGCTGACGCTGCTCACCTATTTCGCGGTGGCCAGCGCGGTGATGGTGCAGGGGTGAAGGCGGGCCGGTTGCGAGTTCGGCCCTCATCCGCGGTCCCGCTCACGCTGAAGCGGGAGAGGGGCGTGTGCGGGCGGAGGTCTTTCCGTCTCCTGCATTGGCGGGGGAGGCAGAGCTTCGATCAAGGCCGCTATCGCGAGCAAGCTCGCTCCCACAAGACCCCGCCTCCGGCAACGGATCGGGCGCGCCCCCTGTCGGGGCAGCCCCGGTGGTAGCGGCCTTGGCCGCGACACGGCCGCTACGGTCCGCAGGCTTCGATACAGGTTGGCGTCGGGGTCAGAAGACCCCTCCCACAGAACACCCGGCTTTGGCCGCGGATCGCGCGTGCTCCCCGTGGGTGCGACTCCTGGGGGAGCGGCCTTGGCCGCGACATAGGCATACTGCAGCCCCTGCTGTCGATCCGCGCACCGGTCGCTCGTCGACCCTGCGACGGCGCCTGTCGCGCCGACTCCAGGAGAGCTGCCATGCGTTACATGATCATCGTCAAGGCCACCGCGGACAGCGAGGCGGGTGTCATGCCGGAGGAAGCACTGATGGCTTCGATGGCCACCTATCATGAAGAACTGATGCGCGCCGGCGTGCTGCTCGACGCCTCCGGGCTGCAGGCCAGTTCGAAGGGCTGGCGCGTGCGTTACCGCGATGCCGGGCGCAGCGTCATCGACGGCCCGTTCGCCGAGACGAAGGAGCTGATCGCCGGCTATACGCTGATCCAGGTCGCCTCGCGCGAAGAGGCGTTGCACTGGACACGCCGCTTTCCGAACCCGGCCGGCGAGGGGCGTGACGCCGAGATCGAGGTGCGTCAGGTGTTCGAACTGGACGACTTCGCACCCGGTGAGGCGGTGGAACGCTTCCGCCGGATGGACACGGCCTGAAGGAGACGATGCATGACGCACGGGACCACGACGACGGTGCACACCGGACGATGACGGCCGACCTGCACCGCACGCTGGACGCCGTCTGGCGCATCGAGTCGGCGCGCATCATCGGCGCGCTGGCGCGCATGGTGCGCGACGTCGGCCTCGCCGAGGAACTGGCGCAGGACGCGCTGGTGACGGCGCTCGAACAGTGGCCCGACAAGGGCGTGCCGGACAATCCCGGCGCCTGGCTCACCGCCACCGCGAAGAACCGCGCGCTCGACCTGCTGCGTCATCGCAGCATGCAGGCAACCAAGGCCGATGCGCTGACCTGGGAAATCGAATCGCAGCTCCAGGACGGCGCGCCACCGGCCCCGGACAGCGCGCTCGACGAACCGATCGGTGACGACGTGCTGCGCCTGATGTTCGTCGCCTGCCACCCGGTACTGTCGGTGGAAGCGCGCGTCGCGCTGACGCTGAAGATGGTCGGCGGCCTGGCCACGCCGGACATCGCGCGCGCCTTCCTGGTGCCGGAGGCGACGCTGGCGCAGCGCATCGTGCGCGCCAAGCGCACGCTGAGCGAGGCGCGCGTGCCCTTCGAACTGCCCGGGCCGGCGGAGCTGGGGGAGCGGCTCGACGCCGTGCTGAAGGTGATCTACCTCATCTTCAACGAGGGCTATGCCGCCACCGCCGGCGAGCAGTGGATGCGACCGGCGCTGTGCGAAGAGGCCCTGCGCCTCGGTCGCATACTGGCAGAGCTGGCGCCGCAGGTCGCCGAAGTGCACGGCCTGGTGGCGCTGATGGAAATCCAGGCCTCGCGCCTGCACGCGCGCACCGACGCTCGCGGCGCACCGGTGCTGCTGCTGGAACAGGACCGCACGCGCTGGGACCGTCTGCTGATACGCCGCGGGCTGGCCGCGCTGGAACGCGTCGACGCGCTCGGCGGCGGCTACGGCCCGTATGCGCTGCAGGCCGCCATCGCCGCCTGTCATGCGCGCGCCGCCCACGCCGACCACACCGACTGGCCGCGCATCGCCGCGCTGTACGACGCGCTGGCGCAGATCGCGCCGTCACCGGTGGTCGAACTCAATCGCGCGGTCGCCGTCGGCATGGCCTTCGGCCCGGCGGCCGGTCTGGAGATCGCCGACGCGCTGCGCGACGAAGCGGCGCTGCGCCACTACCACCTGTTGCCCGGCGTACGTGGCGACCTGCTGGCCAAGCTCGGCCGCCACAGCGAAGCCTGCGAAGAGTTCCGCCGCGCCGCCGCGCTGACGCAGAACGAACGCGAGCGCGAACTGCTGACCGAACGCGCCCGCGTCAGTGCGGACGCAGCACGCTGACACTCATGCGGGCAGTTCCCGGCGACGGCGCGCGGCCAAACCGATCAGCGCGGCGCCGGGGTTTGTGGGAGAGGTCTTCCGGCCCGGACAGCAGCCTGGTGCGGAGCGCGACGGCCGTGTCGCAGCCAAGGCTGCTCCCACAGGGGCATGCGCCAGACCTGCGGCCGGAGCCCGAGCGGGTTCTGTGGGAGGGGTCTTGACCCCGACAGCGGCGGTGGGCAGCGTGCTGCGCCGCTTTCAGGCCCCGTCCGCAGCAAGGGCTGCCTCCCACGGAGATCCGTCGCGCGATCCTGTGCCGAAAGCTGTGGGAGCGAGCTTGCTCGCGATTGCGTCCGTGATCGAAGCCGGCGGCCCGCACTCGCCGCGTCGCGGCCAGGGCCGCTCCCACAGGGCGTGCACACAACCAGCGCACCGACGAAAAAAAAGGCGGCCCGCAGGCCGCCTTTGAGAACTCACAGCCATTGCTGTGGAGGAGGAGAGCCGAGTATCGCCCTTGTCCGCCTGCCTGCAAGGGCTGTCACAAATACTTCATCTGCGTCTGTTCCGCAGACGGCTCAGGGTGTGCAACCCGGTGCGACAGGTGGTCGAAGGGCGGTGCAGCCGCCCGGCGCATGCTGCTGCGTGGTGCATGCGTCCGCGGCTTGCGAATGTCGGTTTACTCCGCCTCGACCGAGGCAGGCAGCGGTTCGAGTCGCTGCACCAGCACCTTGTCGACGCGGTTGCGGTCCATGTCCATCACCTCGATGCGCAGGCCGGCGACCTCGAAGAAATCGGTGGCCACCGGGATGCGGCCGAGCATGTGCAGCACCAGTCCGCCCACCGTGTGGAAGTTTCCGCTGTCCTCGCCCGGCAGTGCGTCGTCGATGCCGAGCACCGATTTGACGCGCTCGATCGACGTGCCGCCGTTGACCAGCCACGAGCCATCCGCGCGCTGAACCACGTCCGCTTCCTCGTGCGCCGTCGGCACCGACATGTCGCCGACGATGGCGGCGAGCACGTCGTTGACAGTGACCAGCCCCTGCAGATCGCCGTACTCATCGACCAGCAGCGCGAGGTGCTTGCGCGTGCGACGGAAGTTCTCCAGCAGTTGTGCGGTGCTGACCGTGTCCGGCACGTAGAGAGGCGCTTCGAGCAGCGCCTCGATGCTGCGCCGGTCTATCGTTTCGCCGGCCAGCGACTGCTTCAGCAGGGCGCCGCTCTGCAGAACGCCGAGCACGTGTTCGAGACCGTCGCGGCACACCAGCACGCGGCTGTAGGGGCTGTCGGCGATGCGCCGGCGTATGTCGTCCTCCGGGTCGTCGAGGTCGATCGCGTGGATGTCCTTGCGCGGCGTCATGATGGCGCCGACGCGCAGTTCGTCCAGGCGCAGCACGTTGGACACGATCTGCTGTTCGCTCTGGTGGAACACGCCCGCTTCGGCGCCCTGGCCCATCAGCACCTTGATCTCCTCGTCGGTGATCGGCGGCTCGTCGGTGCGGCGCGCACCGGCGATGCGCAGGATGGCGTTGCTGGTGACCGACAGCACCCACACCAGCGGCCGCGCGACGCGCGCCAGCAGCACCATGGGCCGCGAAATGAGCGAGGCGATGCCTTCGGGCGCCAGCAGTGCCAGCCGTTTCGGCACCAGTTCGCCGACCACGACGGAGAAATAGGTGATGCCGACCACCACGACGGACAGCGCCACCGTGCGTGCATAGGGCTCGATCAGCGGGAATCCCGACAGCCACGCGGCCAGCGGGTCGGCCAGTACCGTTTCGCCCATGGCGCCGCTCAGGATGCCGATCGACGTGATGCCGACCTGTATCGTCGACAGGAAGTTCGACGGGTCGTCGTGCAGCCGTATGGCGGCCTGCGCCCCCTTGTGGCCGTCCTCGGCAAGACCGATCAGGCGCGCCTTGCGCGACGACACGACGGCGATTTCCGACATCGCGAAGACGCCGTTGAGCAGGATGAGTGCAAACAGTAGTGCTACGTCCATGCTGCAGGCCACCCGCTGTCCAATGCGTGGCCCCGGTGTGAAGGAAGGACCATTATCCCCCACGGCGCACACCGCTCCCGGCCGGGCGGGGACTAGCGGCTGTCGGCGATGAAGCGGTAGCCCACGCCTGTCTCGGTCAGCAGATGTGCGGGCCGCGCCGGGTCGGCTTCGAGCTTGCGCCGCAGATGGCCCATGTAGATGCGCAGGTAGTGGCCGTGCTCGACGCTGTTCGGGCCCCATACCTCGCGCAGCAGCTGGCGGTGCGTCAGCACCTGGCCTTCGTGCGCCGCCAGCGTGGCGAGCAGCCGGTACTCGACAGGCGTCAGGTGCACCGGCTCGCCGGCGCGCGTGATCAGGCGGCGCGCCAGATCGAGTTCGCAGTCGCCGAAGCTGAGCGGGCCTGCGGCATCGGCCGGCGTGCCGCCGCGGCGGCGCAGCGCGACGCGCACGCGCGCCATCAGTTCGCCCACCGAGAACGGTTTGATCAGGTAGTCGTCGGCGCCAGCGTCGAGCGCGGCGATCTTGTCGTCGTCGCCGGTACGTGCCGACAGCACGATGACCGGCACGCTGCTCCAGCCGCGCAGATCGCGTATCAGGTCGACGCCGTCGCCGTCGGGCAGGCCGAGATCGAGCACCAGCAGATCAGGCTTGCGCGTGCCGGCCTCGATCAGGCCGCGCTGAAGTCCATCGGACTCGAACACCTGATGCCCGGCCTCCTCCAGCGCCTGGCGCACGAAACGGCGTATCGCCGCATCGTCTTCGATGATCAGTACGCGGGACACCGGGGGCTGCAGGCTGCTCATGCCGCACAGTCTGCCGCAGGCGGCAGATCGGTGCCTGCTGGCGCGTCGCGGTGCGGCAGGGTCCAGCGGAACACCGCGCCGTGTGCCGGCGGCGGCCGGTTGGCGGCGCCGATGTCGCCGCCGTGCGCGCGCACGATGGCGCGGCAGATGGCCAGCCCGAGGCCGACGCCCGGCGTGCTCGACTCGGCTTCGCCGCGCGTGAACTTGCGGAACAGGTCTTCCGGATCGCCGGCCGGCAGGCCCGGTCCGTCGTCGCTCACCTCGACCGCGATCGTGTCGCCGTCGCGCGCGGCGGTGATGCGTATCGTCGTGCCGGCCGGCGTGTACTTGGCGGCGTTCTCCAGCAGATTGACCAGCACGCGTTCGAGCAGCACGGCGTCGCCGTACAGCAGCGGCAGGTCGGGCGGCAGGTCGACGCGCACCACATGCCGTGCCAGCGCGCCCTCGATGGCGCGGATCGCGCTGCCCGCCAGTTCCTCCAGCGACTGCCAGTCGTGGCGCAGCGCCACCGCGCCGGCCTGCAGCCGCGCCATGTCGAGCAGGTTGTTCACCAGCTGCGCGGTGCGCCGCGCCTGTTCGACGATGGCGGCGATGGCCGGCCCGTGGGCGGACCCCTCGCGCGCCAGCGCGCCGGACAGGTTCTCCGACATGCCGATCAGCGCGGTCAGCGGCGTGCGCAGGTCGTGCGACAGCGCCGCCAGCAGCGAATTGCGCAGCCGTTCGGATTCCATCGACAGCAGTGTGTCCTGCGCGACGGCGACGAAGTGCACGCGCTCGATGGCGATGGCGACCAGCGCCGCGTAGGTGTCGAGCAGCTGGCGCTGTTCCGGAATCATCAGCAGCCGCGCGTGCGCCGGCTTCACGGCGATGACGCCGCGCGTGCGCATCGGCGCCTGCAGCGGCAGATAGAGCGCCGGTGCGCCGGGCAGCGTGCCGGTACCGGCACCGGCCGGTTCGCTGTGGTCGTAGGCCCACTGCGCAAGGCCGACGTCGGGCGCGAAGCGGTCGTTGTCGGGCGAGGCTGGCGCCAGCCGTTCGGCCGCGTCCGGCAGCAGCAGTGCGGCGTGGCCGCGGAAGGCGCGCTCGACCGCGCGTTCGCCGATCTCGGCCACCTGTTCCAGCGTCAGCGCGCGACCGAGATCGCGCGCCATTTCGAACAGGCTGCGCGCGCGGTCCTCGCGGTAGCGGGCAACGCGCGCCTGGTACTGCAGCGAGGCGGTGAGCTGGCCGATCACCAGACCGACCGCCATCATGACGGCGAAGGTGATCAGATATTCGGCGTCGCTGACCGAGAAGGTGAAGCGCGGTGGCACGAAGAAGAAATCGAAGGCCAGCACGTTCAGCACGGCCGACGCCAGTGCCGCCCGGCGACCGTGGCGCACGGCGATCGCCACCACCGCCAGCATGAAGAGCATGACGATGTTGGCGAGGTCGAAGTAGGGCAGCAGCGGTGTCGCCAGCACCGTCACCGCGGCACAGGAGGCGCCGGCCCACAGGTAGCCGCGCAGCGAGCGGGCGACTGCCTCGCCGTCCTCGTCGTCGGCGGGCGAGGGCGATGACGAGAGCGGGCCGCTGTCGTCGCGCCGCGCGATCACCATGAATTCGATTTCCGGCGCCAGCGCCGCCACCCGTTCGCCGAAATGGCTGCGCCCGCTGGCGCGCTGCCACAGCGTGCCGACCCGGCCGCGCAGCGAGTAGCCGGTCACCAGCGTGCCCAGATTGTGTTCGCGCGCGTAGGCGACGGCGGCCACGGCGGCGTCCTGCGCGGTCAGCGTGGCAGTGGTCGCGCCCAGCGACTCGGCCAGCTTGAGCGTGGCCAGTATGGCGCGGCGACGCGCTTCGGGCAGGCGCTGCAGCGCCGGTGTCTCGATGTAGATGGCGTGCCACGGCGCGTCGGCCTGCGCCGCCCGGCGGGCAGCGGCGCGCACCAGCCGCT
>Ga0123397_116630_pt1 | contig 15212 bp, 12 predicted proteins | sample T10HLNH4metaT_FD_89925 | JGI IMG/M metagenome (GOLD analysis project Ga0123397, IMG submission 89925) | Methane-oxidizing artificial microbial communities from Washington, USA to study methane cycling - T10-HLNH4 metaT (Metagenome... ... | reverse complement strand
GGCTGGCGCCCTATCACTACGTGAACTACAACCGACTGGCCGGCGGCTTCGCCGGCGCCCCCGGGCGCTGGGAAACCGACTACTGGTCGGACGGCGTGCGCGAGGCGGCCGGCCTGCTGCGCGCGCGGCTGGATGCGGAACCGGCTCCGGCCGAACCATGGCAGGTGGCGGTATGCGCCGAGTCGGTGCAGGCACAGGCCTGGCTGCCGGCCGACCGCTACCAGGTGACCAAGGACTGGGTGCGCGCCGACTTCTTCATGTCGACCACCCACATGGCCTGCGACGAGGTGCTTGCGGGCCAGGAGATCGGTCGGGTCGAACGCATGGGCGTGCCGCTCACCATCGTGAAGGACAGGCGCGCGGTGCCGCCGGAACAGCGCCGGCCGCTGCGCTAAACTCGCGCATCCCCCTCGCCCGCGGCCTGCCGCCGCTTGCCGATGACCGCACCATCGCCCGTCGCCCGCCATTTCCGCCAGATCCTGCTGTGGCCGCTGCGGCTGATGCCGCTGCGCTCGGGTGAACAGGTGCAGCGCCACTCGGAAGCGCTGGCCGCGATCACCGAAAACAATCCGTGGCGCGAACAGCGCGACGAATTCACCGGCTCGCCAGCCGACTTCCACGAGCGCCACTACCGCGAATTCGTCACCTTCCTGCCGCACGTGCAGCGCTTCCTGTACGGACAGGGCCGCTCCAGCAGCAGCCTGCGCGGCTATGGCGAATCGCCGATCCGGGTGTTCCGCCGGCACGACATCGACCGCGTGCGCCTGGGCTGCGAGGACGGCAGCGAGCTGGATCTGAAGGTGCAGCACCTCGACCTCTACTTCTTCTATGACGTGGACGTGGTGCTGCTGGCGCTCGAGGTGTATGCCGACGACCTGCCGCTGACCCGGGTGCAGGAACTGATGTTCCGCTTTGGCCGCGCCTTCCCGGCCAAGTGGGGCGAGGACGGCCGGGCCGCGCAGTGCATGCGCAGCGTGCAGTGGCTGGACCGCGACGGCCGGGTGCTGGCCGAATCCGACTACAACGAGCGCGAGCGCTATCTGCGCCATGTGTGGGAACACCGCGCCTCGGCCATCGGCCGGCACTGGGAATACCTGCTCCATCCGATGGTGCAGCACCACTCGGAAGCGCCCGGCGACATCCGCTACCGGCAGCTGGAATATCACCGCCAGCCCAAGATGACCTTCCTCGCCTTCGACGACCCGTTCGCGCTGACACGCGAGGACTTCGTCCGCCTGGGCCAGGCCACGCAGCCGGACGACGGGCGACCGCTGCCCTATTCCGAGGCGGTCATGTCGGACTTCGAGCGCACCGCCTGCTACGACCGTTTCTGGGGGCCGGAGCGGCGCAGCGACAACGCCAGCACACGGGTCATCTGCACCGGCCCGAACATGGTGATGGTGGGCAAGCACGGGCTGGCCGGCTATTCCGATCCGCAGAACGGCCTGCTCGCCGAGTTCCGTCACCAGTATTTCCTGATCGGCCTGATCGCCCACTTCCACCGCGCCTCGCTGCTCATGCTGATGGACCGGCTGGTGGTGGCGGTGAGCCTGCTCGATGCGGACGAAGTCGATTCGCGCCGCCGCTTCAAGCGCAGCATCCGCGCGACGATGGAAATCTTCCTGCGCTTCAACCACCGCTACTGGTTCGGCGAGGTGTCGAAACAGTCGATGGCCAAGGACCTGTTCGACATGTGGAGCCGCAATCTCGGCAACGAGACGCTGTACAACGAACTGCGCGCCGAAATACTCGACATGGACAACTACCTGGAAGCGGACGACAGCCGCCGCCAGAACGAAACGCTGCTGCGTCTGACCGTGGTGACCATCTTCGGTCTGGTCGGCACCATCGTCACCGGTTTCCTCGGCATGAACATTTTCGACGGCCCGCCGGCCACGCTCGCGGGCAAGATCGGCGCCGTCCTGGCGGTGGCGGTGCCCACGCTGCTGCTCACCTTCTACACGCTGAAGAAATCGAGCGCGCTGTCCGAATTCATGGACGCGGTGTCCGACGACGCGCTGACGCCGCGGCAGAAGGTGCGCTCCTTCCTGCGCATCTGGCGCCGACGGCCACAGCCGGGCCGCCGCCGCAGCGACGTCGCGGCCGCCACGGTCGCGGCGACCCGCCGGCGGGCCTGACCCGATCCAGCTCAAGCGCACTGTCGAATTTCTTGACAGCACACCCTGCGCGCGCAGGGCGATCGCCCGCAAAGCCCGCGCACACGCGGACGTACGGATACGGCATGTTTATTGCACGTGAGTGAAGTTTCCATTTTCAGACGAGGATGTCCGATGAAAGCTCTCGCGTTCGCCGCCGTACTGGGCGCCTTCGCCCTGCCGGCCTCCGCCGCCTTCCAGACCGCAGATTTCGGCAGCTACTCGGTCACCTATGACGATGCCAGCGCGCTCGGCGGCATCAGCTTCAGTTCCAGCGGCGGTGGCAACACGGTCGGCTTCGGCTGGAAGCTGGTCGATTCGCTGGTGGTGAATGACGCCACCACCGATTTCGTGCTGCCCAGCTTCACCGTGGTCGCCAACCCGGGCTACACGCTGAGCGGCGCGCTGACCGGTTTCATCGGCAACCTGTCCTTCTCCGAGTTCGGCTCCGGTGAATCCGGCGCCTGGATCAGCGGCACCGTGTCGATCAACGGCAGCCCGCTCATCCCCTTCTCCGAACTGCTGAACCGCACCACCCAGCTCAGCCTCCCGAGCATCCGCAGCGGCTACTACAGCCTCGGCGGCACTCAGGATTTCGGCAGCTTCTCGTCACTGGTGGTGTCCAACCTGACCCTCACGCTGAGCGCCAGTTCGACCGCCGTGGTGTCAGGCAACGACCAGGGCGAACTGCGCATCGGCTTCGTCGCCGCGCCGGTGCCGGAAGCCGACACCTACGCCATGCTGCTGGCCGGTCTGGGCATCGTGTCGCTGGTGGCCCGTCGCCGTCTGCCGCGCTGACTGCAGTACGCACCATGAAAAAAGCCGGCGCGAGCCGGCTTTTTTCTTTCCGTCACCCGCCTCAGTCTCCCTCCGGCTCGCTGCTTTCGGGCTGAATGGCCGGTGATCAGGCTTGAATCGGGCGCTGAACGGGCGACACCGGTTGCCCGCCCGTTCGGCACCCGGGCATGGCTTCGATCAAGCCGGTGTTGAACAGTCTTTTCCGCGACGGCAGGCGTCGAAACAGCTTCGCAACATTCGATCGGCATCGTGCGCACATCGTCTTCGCAGAGCGCCACAGATGTCAGCTCGCCATGCCCGCCGACTTGTTGTCGCCCTCCTGCTGTCCATCGCCTGGGCGTCGGCACAGGCTGACGATACAAGCTGGAGTTTCCGCGCCGAGTATCCGGACTATGTGGTGTCAGTCCCCGGACACTTCCTTTCCTACGTGCCCATCGCCACCGAGCGCGGCCCCGGCGTTCTGTTCAGCCATGAGATCCAGGCCAATGGTGAGCCACGTTTGCATCCGCTGCCGTCCTTTGAAGTGTCGCCAAGGCGTGACCTGCCACTGGCCGCTGCGGTGGCCATCAGCGTGGACGACCTCGTCTTCTCTGAAACCGGAAACGCGCTCAGCCGGGCATCGCTGCAGGGCTGGCTGGTCGCAGACGGCCGGGTAATCGGTGCCATCGACCATGCGCTCACGAAAACCACGGTCATCAGCAATGCGGGTCTCCGCGCCGGCTTCTTCAGTCTGGAGACCGACCTCTTCCTGATTCAGCGCTTCAGGCACCTCAGTATCACCGGTCTTCAGCTGTCGTTCGACCCGGGCAACGATGCCTCGGCGATATTCAGCATCGACAGCACCGCACTGACGCTGTCCATTCACGTTGCCGAGGTACCGGAGCCGGCGTCGCCCCTCCTGCTTGCAGCGGGGCTCGGCGTGATCGGCTGGAGACGGCGGTTGCTCGACCGGGCGGCTTGAGGAATACCCGCAGGTCTCAGTCCGCCTCGCCGCTCTCCGGCGCAGCGGGCGTCACTTCAGGCAGCGGTGCCTCGGCGGGCGGCGTGTCCGGCGGCAGTTCGGCTTCGGCGATCTCTTCCGCCAGTTCCTCTTCCGACACCGCGGCCGCGCCGGCGAGTGCGGCCAGATCGCCCACCCAGCGCGCGCGCGCGTCGTTGCCCAGCAGATCGATCTGTTCCACCTCGACCTCGACCCGCGAACGCGGATCGCGCGCAGGCAGGCTGGGGCAGCGCAGCACCAGCGGAATCTGCTCGAGACGGATGAGTGACTCGCGCAGCACGATGGCCGACAGCGGCGAGGTGTCGCCGGCCGCGGCGCGCTGACGCAGCCAGCGCAGGCACCAGTAGCGCTCCATCGAGCGCTGGAAATCGGCGTAGGCGGCATACACCAGCTCGAAATCGCGCAGCGCCGACAGCAGCGCCTCCGACTTCGGCGGGAATACCGGCGGCTCGCCGCGCAGCAGCGTGATCATCTGCCACTGGTTCACCAGATCGACGTAGCGGCGCAGCGGCGAGGTCGACCAGGCATAGCAGTCGACGCCCAGACCTTCGTGCGGCGCGGCGACCGTGGTCATGCGCACCTTGCCGGCGCCCTGGGCGCGGTACAGCGCCGGAATGCCGGCGTCGCGCAGATTCGCGCCCCAGGTGTTGTTGGCGACGATCATCAGCTCGGCCACCAGCTTGTCCAGCGGACTGCCACGGGCACGGCGCAGGATGTCGACGCGGCCTTCGCCGTCTTCGGTCGCCTGTTCCCAGTCGACATAGAAGTTGAAATCCATCTGGCCGCTGTTGGCGGACGGCTTGCCGCGGCCGGCCTCCAGCACTTCGGCCAGACGCCACAGCAGCAGCAGTTCGTCGCGCCACTCGAAGTCCGGCAGGTCGCCGGCGGCCAGGGTGTCGTCGTTGAACAGCGGCTCGATCGCGTGGTGACGCAGATTGGCGACCACCGCGACGCGGTCGATGCGGGTTTCCTTGGCGGTGATGCGCAGATCGGTCTCGACGTCGAGGTAGAGCGACAGCGCCGGGCAGTCGCGGCCTTCCGCCAGCGTATAGGCCTCGACCGCCTCGTCCGGCAGCATGGTGATCTTGCGGCCCGGGAAATAGACGGTGGACAGCCGCGCGCGGGCGATGTCGGCCAGCGGCGTGCCCGGCTGGATGGCCAGCGAAGGCGCGGCGATGTGGATGCCGATGCGCCAGCCGCCGCCCTCTTTCGGGCGCACCGAGAAGGCGTCGTCGATTTCGGTGGTGGTGGCGTCGTCGATCGAGAAGGCGCGCACGCCGGCGTCCGGCAATTCGCCGACCGGCGGCACTTCGTGGGTCGGGAAGTCGGTGCCCTTCGGGAAGTACTCGAACAGGAAGCGGCCGAGGTGATATTCGTGGCTGGACGCGAAAGCGCCCGCCCGGGCCATGATGCCGACCACCGACAGGCCGGCGGCCACGGCGGCCGCCTCGACCGCCTTGGTTTCCAGCCGGTTGCGGTCCGGCTTGTACAGGATCTGCGTCGCGCAGGCGGCGATTTCGGGCGGCGTGCGGCCGGCCTGAAGCTCGGCGCTCCAGTGCTCGATCTGTTCCTGCTGCAGCCGTTTCTTCTCCAGCCCAGCCAGCGCGGCCTTCAGGATGTCCGGCGGTGCCTTGCGGAAACGGCCGCGGCCCTTGCGGTGGAAATACACCGGCGCCGCATGCAGGCCCAGCAGGATGGCGGTGGACTGCACCGCGGTCGGCGTGGCGCCGTGGTACTCGCGGGCCAGTTCTTCGAAGGCGAATTCGTCATCGCCGCACACTTCCCACAGGAAGGGCGCGTCGAGTTCGGCGGCCTGGGCTTCGGCGGCGGCCAGCAGCGCGGACGGTTCGGGGCTGGTGAAGCGCAGCAGCACATGGGCTGCCTTCACCTTGGAGCGCTTGCCGCTGGGCAGTTCGACCTGCAGCGAGGACACGCTGTCGGTCATCACGGAACCGGCGCGGAAGTGGCCGTCCTCTTCGAAAAGAACGTTCATGAAACGGGGCAACAGGGATTCGGTCCGTGATTATCGTTGAAAGCGGTCACACACTGTCGCATCGCGGCAAAAAGCCTCGGGACCGTCACGTCGGCCGGCTACAATCGGCTGCCCGCCCGCCACCCTGGCAGGCCCGACCCGGAACCCGCGACACGTGGCCGACGCCGACGAAATCCTGCACTCCGACGCGATGCAACAGCGCCTGCAAGAGGTGAGGACGCTGCTCGACCGTCAGAAGCGGGTGGAGAGCCTGGTGCACCGCCAGGAAATGCCGCGCCACGAACTGGTCGAGAACCTGATCGCGAAACAGCATCACAACGAGCTGACCAAGAAGCTCGATGCGATGCACCCGGCCGACATCGCCTACATCCTGGAGGCGCTGCCGCCGGACGACCGTCTGCTGGTGTGGGATCTGGTGCGCGCCGAGCGCGACGGCGAAATCCTGCTCGAAGTGTCGGACGCGGTCCGCGAATCGCTGATCGACGCGATGGAGCCGAAGGAGCTGGTGGCCGCGGTCGAACAGCTCGACGCGGACGAACTGGCCGACCTTGCGCCCGACCTGCCGACCGAAGTCATGCAGGACGTGTTCAGCTCGCTCGATCACGAGGAGCGCGAACAGCTGCGGGCGGCGATGTCCTACCCGGAGGATTCGGTCGGCGCGCTGATGGATTTCGACATGGTGACCGTCCGCGAGGACGTGACGCTGGAAGTGGTGCTGCGCTACCTGCGCCGCTTCGACGAACTGCCGGACCACACCGACCAGATCTTCGTGGTCGATCGCGACGACAAGCTGCGCGGTGCGCTGTCGCTGAACACGCTGCTGGTGAACGACGTCGAGGTCGAGGTGGCCAGCGTGATGCAGGATCACCAGCTGGTGCTGCACGCCGATGACAGCGCCGAATCCGCCGCCCAGGCTTTCGAGCGCTACGACCTGGTGTCTGCACCGGTGATCGACCACCACGACCAGCTGATCGGCCGGCTCACCGTGAATGAGGTGATGGACTTCATCCGCGAACAGTCGGAAGAGGAACTGCTGGCCCAGGCCGGTCTGCGCGAGGAGGAGGACATCTTCGCGCCCATCATGGATTCGGTGAAGAACCGCTGGGCCTGGCTGGCGATCAATCTGGTCACCGCCTTCTTCGCCTCGCGCGTGATCGGTGCCTTCGAAGGCTCGATCGAAAAGCTGGTGGCGCTGGCCGCGCTGATGCCCATCGTGGCCGGCATCGGCGGCAACTCCGGCAACCAGACCATCACCATGATCGTGCGCGCGATCGCGCTCGGCCAGATACAGCCGGAGGCGGCACGCCGGCTCTACCGCAAGGAAATGGGCGTGGCACTGATCAACGGCATCGTGTGGGGCGGTCTGCTCGGCCTGCTTGCGTGCTGGCTGTACGACTCGTGGGCGCTCGGCATGGTGATGACCGGCGCGATGACGCTGAACCTTCTGCTGGCCGCCTTTGTCGGTGTATCGGTGCCCATGCTGATGGCGCGCTACGGACGCGATCCGGCGGTGGGCTCTTCGGTGCTCATTACCGCGGTGACCGACTCCGGCGGCTTCTTCATCTTCCTCGGGCTGGCCACCCTGTTCCTGCTCTGACGGAGGTGTCCATGCAGCTGCGGCTGTTCGCGATCGGGCTGGCGATGATGGTGGCCGGCACCTGTGCCGAAGCGGGCGACCGGGCGCTGAGCGTGCCCTGCGCCGAAGCCGGCGCGCTGGAACTGTCGGTGCCAGACGACTGGGCGGTGGACATCCGCCGTCATGACCCGCGCATGCCGCCCACGGTCACGCTGGCCGCACCCGACGGTCTGGCGCAGTGGGTGCTGACGCCGGTATGGAAGGCGGCCGACCGCAAGCCGCCGTCGACGCCGGCGGAAATCCGCTCCCGGGTCCAGCGCACCGCGGAAACGCTCGGCGCCGGCGCAAGCCCGCTGCGCGAACTGCCCGGCGGTCTGTACTTCGACGGCGCCGCCGGCCAGACGCCTGATCCCTATACCCGGCTGCGCCAGGGCATGCTCAAGGTGGGCGAACTGACGGTGAGCTTCACCGCGATGAGCGCCGACACCCGCGCCGCGGATCAGGATCAGCTGCTGAACCGGCTGGGCACCGCAGTACACCGCGCGCCCTGAGCGCGGGCGGTCAGGCCGCCACCCACAGCTTCCACAGCATGCGCGCGGCGAGCGCGACCAGCAGGATGGAAAAGATGCGCTTGAGCGTGGCCACCGGCACCCGGTGCGCCGCGCGCGCGCCCATCGGCGTGGTGAGCAGGCTGGCCGCGACGATGGCCACCAGCGCCGGCAGGTGCACATAGCCGATCGCCTGGGCGGGCAGATGGTCGGCGTGCAGGCCGTTCCAGATGTAGCCGGCAGTGCCGCCGAGCGCGATCGGCAGGCCGAGCGCGGCCGACGTACCGATGGCGTTGCGCATGTCGCGGTTGCACCAGGTCAGGAAGGGCACGGTCATCGCGCCGCCACCCACCGCCACCAGCGCGGACACCATGCCGATGCCGCTGCCGGCGACGATCAGCCCGCCGGTGCCCGGCAGCTGGCGCGAAGGCTTGGGCTTGATGCCGATCAGCATGTTCAGCGCCACGTAGACGACGAACACCGCGAAGAACAGCGACAGCGTCTGGGTCGATACCAGCCGGGCGATATGGGTGCCGGCCGCGGTGCCGATCAGCACGCCCACCGTCATGCTGCGCACCGTGGGCCAGTCCACCGCACCGTGCGCGTGGTGGGTGCGCAGGCTGATGATGGAGGAGCCGACGATGGCCGCCATCGAGGTGCCCAGCGCCAGATGCAGGATGTGGTCGGGCGTGACCTGGATCTGCTCGAACAGCATGACCAGTATCGGCACCAGCAGGGTGCCGCCGCCGATGCCCAGCATGCCGGCGAAGAAGCCGGCCACCGTCCCGAGCGCGAGACAGGCGAGCACGAATCCGAGGTCGGGGAAGAACATGGTGGTGCGCCGCAAAAAGAACGAGGGGGCGCTATCTCAACACAAAAACAAGCGGGGCGCCCGCAGGCGCCCCGCTGTGTCGCACAGTCGATGACGGTGCTCAGCCGTCGATCGACAGCTTGCCCTTCTTGTCCGACAGCGTGCGCGCCAGCAGCGACACCAGCGCATACACCGCGTCGATGTTAGGCGTCGGGATGCCGGTGATGCGACCCAGTTCGCGCACCGAACCGACCAGCGCCTCGAATTCCAGCGGGCGACCGGCTTCGACGTCCTGCAGCATCGAGGTCTTGTGCGCCCCCACCGCTTCAGCACCGGCGATGCGCTTGTCCAGACCGATCTTGAACTCGACGCCCAGCTTCTCGCCGACCGCCTGCGCTTCGCGCATCATGTTGGCGGCCAGTTCGCGGGTAAGCGGGAAGCGGCAGATGTCTTCCAGCGTGGCGTGGGTCAGCGCCGAAATCGGGTTGAAACTGAGGTTGCCCCACAGCTTCACCCACATTTCGGAACGGATGTCCTTCGACACCGGCGACTTGAAACCGGCGGCGATCATGGCCTGCGACAGCGCCTCGATGCGCGGCGAACGCGAACCGTCGAGTTCGCCCAGCGTGAAGCGGTTGCCCTCGATCAGCTTGATCACGCCCGGCTCGACCAGCTCGGACGCCGGATAGACGACCGAGCCGATGACACGCTCGACCTCGATATTGGCGGCAACGATGCCTTCCGGGTCGACCGAGGTGACCGGCGTACCTTCGTACTCGCCGCCCAGCTTGTGGAAATACCACCAGGGGATGCCGTTCTGCATGGTCACCACCAGGGTGTCCGGACCGAACAGCGCGCGCATGTCGGCCGCCACGTCCTTCACCTGGTGCGCCTTCAGCGTGAGCAGGACGACGTCCTGCACGCCGGCATCGCTCATCTTCTGCACGCCGCGGATGTTCGGCGCGTCCTCGACCGTACCGTCTTCCAGAATGAGCGACATGCCCTTGGCCTGGATGGCGGCGAGGTTGGGGCCACGCGCGATGCAGGTCACGTCATTGCCCGCGCGGGACAGCTTCACCGCGAGGTAGCCACCGATGGCGCCGGCGCCAACGACTGCAATCTTCATTGTTTCGTCTCCTTCGATGTAGCGCGGCGGAGCGCCCGGTCAGGACGTTCCGCCGCCTGTGCCGCGCCGCCGTCGTGCGGCGGGCGGCGGTGTTTCGGATCAGTCGCGACCGCGCAGGTAGTGCTTCAGCGCCGGCACGATGGGCCACAGCAGCATCACGAAGGACAGGCTCATCAGGCCCGCCACCAGCGGATTCGCCCAGAAGATGGACAGGCTGCCCTGCGACAGCAGCATGGACTGGCGGAAGCTCGATTCGGCCATGTCACCCAGCACCAGCGCGAGCACCAGCGGGGCCAGCGGGTAGCGCAGCTTCTTGAACAGGTAACCGAACACGCCGAACACCAGCATCATGATCACGTCGAAGATCGAACTGTGCACCGTGTAGGCGCCGATCGCGCAGATCACGATGATGACCGGACCGATGACCGAGAACGGGATGCGCAGGATGGCCGCCCACCAGGGCACCGTGGTCAGCACGACGATGAGGCCGACGATGTTGCCGAGGTACATCGAGGCGATCAGGCCCCAGACGAAGTCCGGCTTTTCCTGGAACAGCAGCGGACCCGGCTGCAGACCCCAGATCAGCAGGCCGCCCAGCAGCACCGCGGCGGTCGGCGAACCCGGAATGCCCAGCGTCAGCATCGGCAGCAGGGCCGAGGTTCCGGCGGCGTGCGCCGCGGTTTCCGGCGCCACCACGCCTTCGACGTTGCCCTTGCCGAACGAGTCCTTGTCCTTCGCGCCGCGACGGGCCAGACCGTAGGCCATGAAGGAGGCCGGCGTGGCGCCACCCGGGGTGACGCCCATCCAGCAGCCCACCAGCACCGAGCGGATCGAGGTCCGCCAGTAGCGCAGCAGTTCCTTCCAGGTCTGCAGCACGATGTTGAGCTGGATCTTCGCGCTCTTGCCCTTGAAGGCCAGACCTTCTTCCATCGTGAGCAGGATTTCGCCGATGCCGAACAGGCCGATCACCGCGATCAGGAAGTCGAAGCCCTTGAGCAGTTCGGGGAAGCCGTAGGTCATGCGCAGCGTGCCGGTCACCGTGTCCATGCCCACCGCGGCCATCGCGAAGCCGAGCGCCATCACCGCCAGCGTCTTGGCCGGTGGCTCCTTGCTCATGCCGACGAAGGAACAGAAGGTGAGCATCTGCACCGCGAACATTTCCGCCGCACCGAACTTCAGCGCGAACTTCGCAACCAGCGGCGCGAGGAAGGTGATCAGCAGCACCGCGAAGAAGGCGCCGACGAAGGACGACGTGAACGCCGCGGTCAGCGCGGCACCGGCCCGCCCCTGCTGGGCAAGCGGAAAACCGTCGAAGGTGGTGGCCACCGACCACGGTTCACCCGGAATGTTGAACAGGATGGACGTGATCGCCCCGCCGAACAGCGCGCCCCAGTAGATGCAGGACAGCATGATGATGGCGGACGTCTGGTCCATCGAGAACGTCAGCGGCAGCAGGATGGCGATGCCGTTGGCACCACCCAGGCCCGGCAGCACGCCGATCAGGATACCCAGCGTGATGCCGAGCACCATGAAGCCCAGATTGGGCAGGGTCAGCGCAACGCTGAACCCGTGCAGCAGGTTGTTGAGTTCTTCCATCTCGATCTCGGACGTGAGTTGTTCTGTGTTTCAGAGGCCGAGCATCTGCTCGATCGGCCCCTTGGGCAGCGGCACGAGGAACCAGCGCTCGAACAGCATGAAGGCAGCCAGCGGCACGCCGACCGACGTGAGCACGGTGCCGATGACACCGAACTTGCCATGCACCTTCATGAAGTAGGCAATCAGCACGAAGGAGGACACATAGAGGCCCAGATACACCACCGCCACGATGTAGATGGACAGCGGCACCAGCATCTGCATGACCGACTTCAGCTCGACCCAGCTCGCGAACTGCGGCTGCGGCTTGCTGATCCGGGCCAGCGCACCGATCAGGATCCAGCCGCTCGAAACCAGCAGGATGCAGCCGATGTAGAACGGGAAATAGCCTGCCTGCGGACCTTCACCCTCTTCCCAGCCGGTACCGATGCGCATGCTGTCGGACACGACGATGACGCCGACGGCCAACAGGAAGAGCGCGACCAGAATTTCCGGCCAGCGGTTGGAGAGGCCGGCTTCAGCGGCGTCCTCGGATCGCTCCATCATGAATCTCCAGAATCAAAAAACAGGAAGGGAACATCTTTGCGGCGCATCGAAACGAATACGGGCGGGGATGACCCGCCCGTATGCATTGCCACTGCAGCCGGGATTACTTGGCCAGGAAACCTGCTTCCTTCATCAGGCCGTAGTGCATGGCTTCGGTCTTGCCCAGCCAGTCACTGAATTCCTTGCCGCTCATGAAGGTCTGCTTGAACGCGCCCTTCTTCATGAACTCGGCCCAGTCCGGCGTCTCGCGTACCTTCTTGAACAGGTTCACGTAGAAGTCGACCTGGTCCTGGGTCACGCCCGGCGCCAGGAAGATGCCGCGCAGCATCAGGTACTCGATCGGCACGCCCGCGCTCTTGCAGGTCGGGATGTCGGCCCAGGACTGGGTGGCGGTCACCTTCTCGTTGTACGGCAGCTTTTCGCTGTCCATGATGCACAGCGGGCGCAGCTTGCCGCCGCGCCAGTGAGCTTCCGCCTCGATCGGGTTGTTCACCGTCGAGTTCACGTGGCCGCCGACCAGCTGAACCGCGACGTCGCCGCCGCCCTTGAACGGCACGTAGGTCATCTTCTTGCCGGTCGCCTTGTCGATCATCGCGGTAATGATCTGGTCTTCCTGCTTCGAGCCGGTGCCGGCCATCTTGAAGGTGTTGGCCGGCTTGGCCTTCACGTCGTCGATGTATTCCTTGGCGGTCTTGTACGGCGCGTCGGCATTCACCCACAGCACGAACTGGTCGAGTGCCAGCATCGCGCCCGGGGTGAGGTCACGCCAGTTGAACGGAACACCGGTCGCCAGCGGCGTGGTGAACAGGTTCGACAGGGTGATGATGATCTTGTGCGGGTCGCCCTTGGCGCCCTTCACTTCCAGAAAACCTTCCGCGCCGGCACCGCCGGACTTGTTCACGACCACCAGCGGCTGGGCCATCAGCTTGTTCTTGGCCACGATGCCCTGGATGAAACGGGCCATCTGATCGGCACCGCCACCCGTACCGGCCGGCACCACGAACTCGACCGGCTTGGTCGGTTCCCACGCCTGGACGGCGCCGGTCAGACCGATGGTTGCAATGGCGGTCACGAGGGCACGGCCGGCCCACTTCCCGAATTTGGTCATGTGCATGTCTCCTTTTTTGTGAAAAACGGTACTGCGCGGAAGGGAGAGTGCCTGTCAGCCACCCAGGCCCAGTTTCTGGGCGAGACCGATGCGTTGCAGCTTGCCGGTCGCACCCTTCGGGATTTCGTCCATGAACAGGATCTTGCGCGGCACCTTGAAATCGGCCAGTCGCGTCGCGGCGAAGGCGGAGATTTCCTTGTCGGTGGCCTGCTGGCCTTCGCGCAGCACGACGACCGCGCCCACTTCCTCGCCCAGCTTCGGATGCGGAATGCCGAAGGTGACGACCTGCGCCACGGCGGGGTGATCCATCAGGACTTCATCGACTTCGCGCGGGGAAATCTTCTCGCCGCCGCGGTTGATGATTTCCTTCAGGCGGCCGGTCAGCGACAGATAGCCTTCGGCGTCCTTGCTGCCCTGGTCGCCGGTGCGGAACCAGCCGTGGGTGAAGGCTTCCTTGTTGGCCTTCTCGTTGTTCTCGTAACCCGGCGTCACGTTGGCGCCGCGGATCACGATTTCGCCGATCTCGCCGGCCGGCAGGATGTTGCCATCGTCGTCCATGATCTCGACTTCCGGACCGGCGGCCAGACCGACCGAACCCGGCTTGCGGGCGCGCGGCGGCAGCGGGTTGGACGCCATCTGGTGCGAGGCTTCGGTCATGCCGTAGGCCTCGATCAGCGGCGCGCCGAAGGTTTCTTCCAGCTCGCGGATGACCTGGGGCGGAATCGACGACGACGAAGAGCGCATGAAGCGCAGCGGATTGCGCTCGATGATTTCCTTGTTGCGCGAAGCGCGCGACAGGATGGCCTGGTGCATGGTCGGCACCGCGGTGTACCAGGTCGGGTGCGCTTCATCCATCAGCGAGAAGAACTTCAGCGCGTCAAAACCCGGCGTGCAGAACACCGAAGCACCGGCGGACAGCGGCGCCATGATGCCGGCGATCAGGCCGTGGATATGGAACAGCGGCATGATGTTCAGGCCGCGATCCTTTTCGGTGAAGGCCAGCGTGGCGCGGATGTTCTGCGCCGAGGCGGACACGTTGCGCTGGGTCAGCGGAACGATCTTCGGACGCGAGGTCGTGCCCGAGGTGTGCAGCACCAGCGCAACGTCATCCGCCTGGGCCGAACCGCCGTTGGCGGCCGGCGCGACGGTGGCCGCGTCACGCGGTTCGAGCGAGAAGTCGCCGGCGGCTTCGTTCGCCACCAGATCGATCACGCGCACGCCCAGCTTCTGCGCGACCTCGATCGCCGGCGACACGCTGCCGCGCTCGACCACCAGGGCCTTTGCATTCAGGTCGGACAGGTAGAACTCGAATTCCTCGGCGCGGTAGCCCGGGTTCAGCGGCGCGGCGGTGGCACCGGATGCAATGCTGATGAAGGAGCTGGCCATGTCCGGGCCGTTCGGCAGGACGATGGCGACGCGGTCATTGCGACCGATGCCCAGTTCATTCAGTCGTGCAACGGTGCGCGACATCAGTGCGCGCAGGTTGCCGAAGCTCAGATCGGTGCGCGCGGGCGCGGACAGCGCCACTGACGAATCGGCACCGTTGGAAAACAGCTCGGCAAGCGTGGAAATACCGGACATACAGACTCCGAAAAGCTCAATAGAACGAAGGAACGGACGGGTGCATCCGGACCGCGACAGGCCCGCATGCGTCGTATGGACGCACCGGACGGTATGGGCGACCGAGTCTTTCCGAGTTTGAACGCTGGTTCAAGACGCGGCGCCGCAAAACGGTCTGCTCCAGCAAAGCTGGCGCAGCAGAAATCTTCAACGGAGCACTGTGTAACAGATGCGCTACACAGACAGACCCTGGCAGGGTAGCCAGGGCAAGGAGAGAAGGCCGCTTCTGGCGGCCGGGTCCGTCAGCCCGGGGTGTCGGGAGACGGACCGTATTTACTGCTTACTGCGAATTGGGGACCCCCGCGCATGTCGCTAGGCCGGCATCCTGAACCGGGGG
>Ga0123397_112730_pt1 | contig 15219 bp, 14 predicted proteins | sample T10HLNH4metaT_FD_89925 | JGI IMG/M metagenome (GOLD analysis project Ga0123397, IMG submission 89925) | Methane-oxidizing artificial microbial communities from Washington, USA to study methane cycling - T10-HLNH4 metaT (Metagenome... ... | reverse complement strand
GGCCGAACGCTTGGGCTCGTGCTTGTCGTCGAACTTGATGCCGGTCGGGATGCCGCGACCGTTGTCGGTGACCGAAATCGAGTTGTCGGTGTGGATGGTGATGACGATGTCGTCGCAGTGGCCGGCCAGCGCCTCGTCGATCGAGTTGTCGACCACTTCGAACACCAGGTGGTGCAGACCGGTGCCGTCCGACGTGTCGCCGATGTACATGCCCGGCCGCTTGCGGACGGCTTCCAGACCTTCGAGGATCTGGATGCTGCCTTCGCCGTAGCCATCGGCACTCGGAGCGGGCGCAGGATTGGGCGTGTTCGGGTTCTGTGCTTCGTCAGACATGGCGTATTCCGGTACTGCGCACGGGGTGCGCGGGGTCCATCAAAAAACGGAACGCCCGGCACGGGGCCGGGCGGGTACGGCGGGCGGCGCGGGGCTTACACGCGCATCGGCATCACGACGTACTTGAACGCGTCGGTACCGGGCAGCGTGATGAGCGCGCTGCTGTTGCCGTCGTTCAGGCGCAGGCTCAGCGTGTCGCCGCTGACGTTGTTCAGCACGTCCAGCAGGTAGCTCACGTTGAAGCCGATGTCGAGGCCTTCGCCGCTGTAATCGACTTCCAGCTCTTCCACCGCTTCTTCCTGCTCGGCATTGCTCGAAATGAGCTTCAGCGTGCCTGCGGACAGCACGACACGCACGCCCTTGAACTTCTCGTTGGTCAGGATGGCGGCGCGCTGCAGGGCCGGCAGGAAGGTGGCGCGCTGCAGCAGCAGTTCCTTCGGGTGGTCCTTCGGGATCACGCGCTCGTAGTCCGGGAACTTGCCGTCGATCAGCTTGGTGATCAGTTCGACCGAGCCGAAGCGCAGGCGGGCCTGGTTGGCGCCGAGTTCGATGTCGACCGGATCGTCGATGTCGGCCAGCTGGCGGGCCAGCTCGAGCACGGTCTTGCGCGGCAGGATCACGTCCAGCTTGCCGGTGACACCGGGCAGCGGTTCGGACACGAAGGCCAGGCGGTGACCGTCGGTGGCCACCAGACGCATTTCCTCGTCGCCGACCGACAGCAGCAGACCGTTCAGGTAGTAGCGGATGTCCTGCTGTGCCATCGAGTACTGCACCAGCGACAGCAGGCGCTTCAGCGTTTTCTGGCTCAGGCTGATCTTGGTGGTTTCGCCGTCGGCCAGCTGCATGCGCGGATAGTCCTGCGCCGGCAGGGTCTGCAGCGTGAAGCGGCTCTTGCCGGCACGCACCGTGAGCTTGCGTTCGTCGGCGTCCAGGCTCACTTCCTGACCTTCGGGCAGCGCGCGCAGGATGTCCTGCAGCTTGCGTGCGGCCACGGTGAGCGAAGCCGGCTGGGCGGCGCTGATGCTGCCGGTGGAGCGGGTACGGATCTGGATCTCGATGTCGGTGGCGAGCAGGGTGAGCGCGTCGCCTTCGATGTCGATCAGGACGTTGGACAGGATGGGCAGCGTGTGACGCTTCTCAACGATGCCGCTGACCGATTGCAGGGGCCGAAGAAGCTGTTCGCGTTCTATCTTCATTAAGAGCATTTTGTAAACCTCTGTAAACCGTTAACGTCGACCGATTTCTGTGGATAAGGCAAAAAAACGCTTCGAATTCAAAATATTGTGAGCTGTATGGTCTTCTGTATAAGCGGCCATTCCGTGGACGAACAAATGTGGATGAAAGTCGGCCCGTCGCAAAAAGGCGGACTTGTCCACACGCTTGTCCCCTGCGTTCAGACCTGTTTATCCATACACATTCACAGCTTCGTTCACAGCCTGACCTTCACTTGCGCAGCGTCTGTATGAGCACGTGCAGGTCGTGGTTCAGCACTTCATCCTTCAGTCTCAGGTCGGCGATGGTGCGACAGGCGTGCAGCACCGTCGTGTGGTCACGCCCGCCGAAGGATTCGCCGATCGCCGGATAGCTTTCCGGCGTCAGCTCCTTGGCCAGGAACATCGCCACCTGACGCGGCCGCGCGATCGCGCGCGTCCGCTTCTTCGAATACATCTCCGACACCTTGATCTTGTAGTAGTCGGAGACGGTCTTCTGGATGAATTCCAGCGTGATCTGCCGGTTGTGTGCACCGAGCAGGTCCTTCAGCGCCTCGCGCGCCACCTCGACCGAAATCGGCACGGTGTGGAAGTGCGCGAAGGCGATCACCTTCTTCAGCGCGCCCTCGAGCTCGCGCACGTTGCTGCGGATGTTCTTGGCGATCAGGAAGGCAACGTCCTCGCCCACCTTCACCCGCTCCATCTCGGCCTTCTTCTTCAGGATGGCCACCCGCATTTCCAGCTCGGGCGGCTCGATCTGCACCGTGAGGCCCCAGCCGAAACGGGTGGTCAGGCGTTCCTCGACCCCCTGGATGTTCTTCGGGTAGGTGTCACAGGTGATGACGATCTGCTTCTTCGCGTCAGTCAGCGCATTGAAGGCGTAGAAGAACTCCTCCTGCGTGCGCGTCTTGTTGTTGAAGAACTGGATGTCGTCGATCAGCAGCACGTCGAGCGAACGGTAGTAGCGCTTGAAGGCGTCGAAGCTCTTCTGCTGGTAGGCACGCACCACGTCGGCGTAATAGTCGTCGGCATGCACGTAGCGGATGACCGCGTCCGGGTTGTGCCGCATCACCTCGTTGCCCAGCGCATGCACCAGGTGGGTCTTGCCCAGACCCACACCGCCATAGATGAAGATGGGGTTGTAGGACATGCCCGGGTTCTGGGCGACCTGGACCGCGGCGGCGCGGGCGAGCTCGTTGGCGCGGCCGGTGACCAGATTGTCGAAGGTGAAGCCCGGATTCAGGCGCGAGCGGTCCCGCTCGCCACCGCCGTCGATGACGCTGCGGGTCAGGATGGCGGGTGCGGCCACCCGGGTGCTGTCGGTGCTGTCCGCGCGCAGTGCGGCGACGCGGTTCCTTTCCGGTTGTTCGGGCGCAGCGGTGCTGGCCGCCGGAGTGCGCTCGTCGGCGGCTGCCGGTGCCGGAGTGCGCGTGCCGGCTTCGGGCAGGCTGAGCCGGACCGACAGCGGCTGCGAGAAGTACTCGAGCCCCAGTGCTTCGATGCGCGAAAGATAGCGCTCACGGACCCACTGCAGCACGAACCGGTTCGGTGCGACGATGGCCAGCGAGTCGTCTTCGCTCGGGCCGATGCGCAATCCCTTGATCCAGGTCTGGTACTGCTGTGCGGGGAGTTCCTGTTCGAAGCGGCTGAGGCAGACTTCCCAAAACTGTTGCATCATGGTCTGCGTGGTCGCCGGGTCGATGTTCTGAGTTTGCGGGACAGCGTTGCGGAGGCGTCCTGACCCGTTACTGCGCGCCTGTGCCGATCGCTGCGATCGGAGGCGCCGGGTCGGCGCTGCTTTGTATGCTGTTATGAGGGAAGGATTCTAGCGATTTCGGGCCTTCTTATCCACAGGCCCGCACCTCACGAAAGCGGTTGACAGACGCCGCAGGGAGGCCGCTTTGGCGCCGCTTTCGCGCTGAGAGCCCGCAAGGGCGCCGGGCAAAAATATTTTCGGCGCCCGCTGAGCGTCCGCGTGCAAGGTCCGGAAAGGATTGACAAAGCGGGGCTTTTCCGCTGTAATCGCGCGTTTTCGCCAATACCCAGAGAGCACGCCATGAAGCGTACCTATCAGCCGTCGAAAGTCCGTCGTGCCCGCACCCACGGTTTCCTGGAGCGCATGCGCACCCGTGGTGGCCGCGCCGTCATCCGCGCCCGCCGTTCCAAGGGCCGCGCCCGCCTGGCAGTCTGACGCCAGACCCTGCAGTTTCCGGCCGGTTGGCAGGTGAGCCCGACAAGGTGAACCCCCACGCACGGTCCGGAGAGCAGGCTGCCGACATGCACAGCGGCAGTTTCGCGTTCCGTCCCGAATACCGGCTCAGAAAAACGGATGAGTTCTCATCCGTTTTTTCTTTGAGGCGTACCCAGCGCAGTCGACATTTCGTGATCCATCACGGACCGTCCGGCTGCGATGGCGCTCGTCTGGGCGTCGTGGTGGCCAAGCGCTTCCTGAAGCGCGCGAACGCCCGCAACCTGGTCAAGCGCCTGGCGCGGGAAGCATTCCGTCACCAGCGTCCGGCGCTCAAGCCGGTCGACATCATCCTGCGGCTCAACGCCCGTCCGGACGGACTGGACCGCAAGCGCCTGCGCGAAGAAATCGACGCGCTGCTGGCCCGCATGCGTCGTCCCGCCGCCGAGCCGTCGGGAGACCCGGCATGAAATCCGTCCTGCTCGGCCTGATTGCGGTCTATCGTTACGCCATCAGTCCGCTGCTGGGCCGTAACTGCCGTTTCATGCCCAGCTGTTCAGAATACGCAGGCGAAGCCATCCGCCGTCACGGCAGCGTCCGTGGCAGCTGGCTGGCACTGAAGCGCGTGTCGCGCTGTCATCCGTGGCATCCGGGCGGTTACGACCCGGTACCCTGACGCCACCTTCCGACCTTCACACGATTCCGACGATGGATACCCAACGCTCCGCTCTGTTGATCGTTTTTCTCTTTTCCATATTCATGCTGTGGGACGGCTGGCAGCGTTCCAACCAGCCGCCGGCACCGCCGGCTGCTGCGGCCGCGACCGCACAGTCGGCCGGCGCCCAGGCTCCGGTGCCGACCGTGAGTGCGCCGGCGGCACCGTCCGACGTGCCGCAGCAGGCGGCCGTGGTCGCCCAGAAGGCGGCGGTCCGGGTCGAAACCGACCTGTTCATCGCCGACGTGTCGGCCGAAGGCGGTTCGCTGATCCGTCTGGAACTGCTGAAGCACAAGGCGGGGCCGGAATCGGAAGGCAATTTCGTGCTGCTGGACAACGGCGGCAACGGCGGCCATCTCTATCATGCGCAGAGCGGCCTGATCGGCGCCGGCATGCCGACCCACAAGACGGTGTACCAGCTGCCTGAAGGCGAACTGAAACTGGCCGAAGGTCAGGACAAGGTCGAACTGAAGATGACCGCGCCCGGCCCGGACGGCATCACGGTGACCAAGGTGCTCACCTTCCATCGCGGCAGCTACCGGATCGACACCCGTTTCGACATCGCCAACGCGTCTGCTGCACCGGTGGCGGCACATGCCTACTTCCAGCTGCTGCGCGACGGCACCAAGATTTCGAGCGGCACCAGCATGCTGAGCACCTTCACTGGTCCGGCTTTCTACAGCGAGACCGGCAAGTACCAGAAGGTCGAATTCAGCGACATCGACAAGAACAAGGCGAAGTTCCAGAACAAGGCACCGGATGGCTGGGTGGCGCTGGTGCAGCACTACTTCGTGAGCACCTTCGTGCCGGCTGCTGGCGTGGAGCGCGAGTTCTTCGCGAAGAAGGTCGGTGACAACCTGTACAGCGCCGGCGTCATCGTGCCAGTGGCTGCGGCCGCGCCGGGTGCCACCGCCTCGATCGATGTGCCGCTGTACGCCGGTCCGCAGATCCAGTCCAACCTCGACGCGATGGCGCCGGGCCTGGATTACGTGGTCGATTATGGCTGGCTCAAGATCATCGCCTCGCCGATGCACTGGGTGCTGGAAAAGCTGCACGGTCTGGTCGGCAACTGGGGCTGGGCCATCATCCTGCTCACCATCCTGATCAAGGCGCTGTTCTTCCCACTGTCCGCGGCGAGCTACAAGTCGATGGCCAAGCTGCGCCTGGTCACGCCGCGCATGCAGCAGATCAAGGAACGCCATGCCAATGACCGCGTGCGCATGCAGCAGGAAATGATGGAGCTGTACAAAACCGAGAAGATCAATCCGCTTGGCGGCTGCCTGCCCATCCTGGTGCAGATTCCGGTGTTCATCGCGCTGTACTGGGTGCTGCTGGGCAGCGTTGAGATGCGCAACGCACCGTGGATAGGCTGGATCACCGATCTGTCGATCAAGGATCCGTTCTTCGTGCTGCCCATCATCATGGGTGTGACCATGTTCGTGCAGACCAAGCTGAACCCGACGCCGCCGGACCCGATCCAGGCCAAGGTGATGCTGTTCCTGCCGGTCGTGTTCACCGGCATGTTCCTGTTCTTCCCGGCCGGTCTGGTGCTGTACTGGACGGTGAATAACATCCTGTCGATCGCCCAGCAGTGGCAGATCACCCGCATGATCGAAGGTGGCAAGGCCGCGAAGGCCTGACCCACGACCACGCGGCGCAGGGGCGCCGCTCTCCCGGGGTGAGATACTCCGGCGGGGGCGGCGCCCTTTTCACGTCTGCGCCCGCCCTGAAATACCGAGCAGCCGGAGCCGTCTTCATGGGTCGGCTTCGATAAGGACAGATCAATGACCCGACCTATACCGACCGATACCATCGCGGCGATAGCCACCGCACCCGGACGGGGCGGAGTAGGGGTGATCCGTGTGTCCGGCCGTGGTGCCGAAGCAGTGGCGCGCGGCGTGCTAGGGCGGTTGCCCGCTGCGCGCCGGGCGGTGTTCGGCCGGTTCAGGGATGAAGAGGGCGGGGTGATCGATCACGGCATTGCGCTGTGGTTCGAGGCGCCGGCTTCCTATACCGGCGAGCACGTACTTGAACTGCACGGCCACGGCGGTACCGCAGTGCTGCAGGCGCTGCTCGCCCGCTGCCTGGAACTGGGCGCCCGACCGGCGCGCCCCGGGGAGTTCACCGAGCGCGCCTTCCTGAACGACCGCCTCGATCTGGCGCAGGCCGAGGCGGTCGCCGATCTGATCGACGCCACGACGACGTCGGCCGCGCGCTCGGCCATGCGTTCGCTCGATGGTGAGTTTTCCCGTCATGTGCATGGACTGGAAGAGGCGCTGGTCAATCTGCGCATGTTCGTCGAAGCGACGCTGGACTTTCCGGAAGAGGATGTCGAGTTCCTCGAACAGGCCGGTGCGCGCAACAAGCTGGCGGAAGTCATGCAGGCACTCGACCGGCTCCGCCAGCGCGCGCGCTGCGGTGCGGTACTGAGGGAAGGTCTCACCGTGGTGCTGGCCGGTGCGCCGAATGTTGGCAAGTCCAGCCTGCTCAACGCACTGGCCGGCGAAGAGCGCGCCATCGTGACCGACATCGCCGGTACCACCCGCGATACGTTGCGCGAACTCATTTCCATCGATGGCGTGCCGCTGCACGTGATCGATACCGCAGGTCTGCGCGAAACCGATGACCCGGTCGAGCAGGCCGGCATCGCCCGTACGCGCCGCGAACTGGAGCGCGCCCATGCGGTGCTGCATCTGGTCGATGCGTCCACCGGTTTCGATGCGGCGGCGCAGGCGATCGATGCGCAGTTGCCGAGAGGCCTGCCGCGCATCCGGGTGTTCAACAAGATCGATCTGCTCGACATTGCTGCGCGCAGCGAGGTGCGGGACGGTGTCGTGAATGTATGGCTGTCAGTGCGCAGCGGCGCGGGGCTCGACCTTCTGCAGAAGGCTCTGCTCGACTGTGTGGCCTGGCAGGGCGGGGCGGAAGACGCGCTGGCCGCGCGCACCCGTCACCTGCATGCGCTCGATCGGGCGGTCGATCATCTGGAAGCGGCTGGCCGCTGCATTTCGGGTGCCGTGCTGCGGCTGGAACTGTTCGCGGAAGAACTGCGTCTGGCGCATCGCGCCCTGGGCGACATCACCGGCGAATTCACCCCGGACGATCTGCTCGGCGAAATTTTCTCCCGCTTCTGCATCGGGAAATAAGGGTGTTTCACGTGGAACATCCGGTGCTGAACGCGTGCTGACGGATCTCGCGCTGCTCTGTGCCGGCGCCTTCTTCGCCGGACTGGTCGATGCCATGGTCGGGGGCGGCGGGCTGGTTCAAGTGCCGCTGCTGTTCAACGTCTTTCCTGGTGCGTCGCCGGCCACCCTGTTCGGTACCAACAAGGCGGTGAGCATCGTGGGTACCGGCTTTGCAGCCCGGCGCTATCTCGCTTCGGTCGAAATGGATTGGGCGGTGCTGGGTCGCGCGGCACTGGCGGCCTTCATCGCTTCGTACGCGGGGGCGGCGGCAGTTGGTCTGTTTCATCCGCAGGCCTTGCGCCCGGTGGTCATCGTGCTGCTGCTGGCGGTGCTGCTCTACACGCTGAAGAAGAAGGATTTCGGCGTGATGCGCGGCGCGGTCGATCATCCGCCTCGCCATGGCTTAGCGCTGATGCTCGGTGCAGGGATTGGTTTCTACGACGGCTTTTTCGGGCCAGGAACCGGCAGCTTCCTGATCTTCCTGTTCGCACGCTGCTATGCCTGGGATTTCCTGCGGGCGTCGGCCGCGGCGAAGGTGGTGAACGTCAGCACCAATCTGGCGGCACTGTCATGGTTCGTGCCGGCAGGCGCCATCATGCTCAAGGTGGCGGCAGCGATGGCGGTCGCCAATCTTGCCGGCGCTTGGGTGGGCTCTCACCTTGCAATGAAGAACGGCGCAGCTTTCGTGCGCCGTGTGTTCATCGCGGTGGTCAGCGTGCTGATCGCGCGCCTGTGCTGGGACACCTTCGCCGGTTGAGGTGGCGAGGGTGTTCCACGTGAAACATCAGAAGCCGAATCAGAAGCCGATACGGACCGGAGGCAGGATGATGGTGACGCCATCCGGGCGCGGCGCACGATAGTAGCTGTAGGGCGGCGGGCCGTAGTAGGGGTAGGGCGCATACACCGGCGCCGGATAGTAGCCATAGCGGACTGCCGGCGCGTGGTGGTGGTGATGGTGGCGATGATGGTCCCGGTGCTTCCAGTGACCATGCCTGTCGTGACCGCCATGATGGCCGTGGCGACGGTGATCATCCCAGTCGGCCAGCGCACTTCCGCTGAAGGTGAGCGCCAGCGCAGTCAGTGCAGTTCCAAGCGTTTTCATCGCAGTTCTCTGTTGGGGAACACGCCCTTACGATAGGGCTGCCGGTCGCTTAGTGCCGTAAGCAACTGTAAGGCAGTGAAACCGTGTCAACCCGGCGCCTTTATGTTCGGCGCACGACGCCGTATCATTCGCCCCCTTCCCCCTCTTTTTTGCATTGCAGCGAACATGGATTTTCCGACCCGTTACGACGTGATCGTCATCGGTGGCGGCCACGCCGGCACCGAAGCCGCGCTCGCCGCCGCGCGGGTCGGCGCCCGCACGCTGCTGCTCACCCACAACATCGAAACGCTGGGCCAGATGTCCTGCAATCCGTCGATCGGCGGCATTGGCAAAGGCCATCTGGTGAAGGAAGTCGACGCGCTGGGTGGCGCGATGGCCCTGGCCACCGACGAGGGTGGCATACAGTTCCGCACGCTGAACGCCAGCAAGGGGCCGGCGGTGCGTGCCACCCGGGCTCAGGCCGACCGTATCCTGTACAAGGCGGCGATCCGTCGCAGGCTCGAAAACCAGCCGAATCTGGATCTGTTCCAGCAGGCAGCCGCCGACCTCATCATGGACGGCGATCGCGCGGCCGGCGTGGTGACCGAAGTGGGCATCCGCTTCCACGCGAAGGCGGTGGTGCTGACTGCCGGCACTTTCCTGAACGGCAAGGTACATGTCGGGCTGCAGAATCACTCGGCCGGACGGGCAGGCGATCCGCCGGCCATCCGTCTGGCCGAAAAGCTGAAGGAACTGGCGCTGCCGCAGGGCCGGCTCAAGACCGGCACGCCGCCGCGCATCGACGGCCGCACCATCGACTATTCGGTCATGCAGCCGCAGCCGGGCGACGATCCGGTGCCGGTGTTCAGCTTCATCGGCTCGCGCGACATGCATCCGCGCCAGCTGCCGTGCTGGATGACCCACACCACGCTGCGCACGCACGACATCATCCGCGGTGGCCTCGACCGTTCGCCGATGTACACCGGCGTGATCGAAGGTGTGGGTCCGCGCTACTGCCCGAGCATCGAGGACAAGATCCACCGCTTCGCCGACCGCGACAGCCACAACATCTTCCTCGAACCGGAAGGGCTGACCACGCACGAGGTGTACCCGAACGGGATTTCCACTTCGCTGCCCTTCGACGTGCAGGTCGATCTGGTGCGCAGCATTCCCGGTCTCGAAAACGCGCACATCCTGCGTCCGGGCTATGCGATCGAGTACGACTACTACGATCCGCGCGGCCTGAAGGCGTCGCTGGAAACCAAGGCCATTCACGGGCTGTTCTTCGCCGGCCAGATCAATGGCACCACCGGTTACGAAGAGGCCGCCGCCCAGGGTCTGCTGGCCGGCCTCAATGCCGCGCGCCAGACGCAGGACCTCGACGCCTGGTGCCCGCGCCGCGACCAGGCCTATCTGGGCGTGCTGGTCGACGACCTGATCACCCGCGGTGTGTCCGAGCCCTACCGAATGTTCACGTCGCGCGCCGAATACCGACTCAGCCTGCGCGAGGACAATGCCGACCTGCGCCTGACGGATGTCGCCCGCGAAATGGGCCTGATCGACGACCTGCGCTGGGATGCCTACAACCGCAAGCGCGACGCCATCGCCGCCGAGGAGCAGCGGCTGCGTTCCACGTGGATCCGTCCGGACACGCTGCCGGCCGAAGACGCGGTGCGCGTGCTGGGCAAGGCCATCGAGCGCGAATATTCGCTGTTCGATCTGCTGCGCCGGCCGGACGTGAGCTACGACGCGCTGATGACGCTGCCCGGCGCGCCCGAGCCGATCGGCCACGCGCAGGCGATCGAGCAGCTGGACATCCTGGCCAAGTACCAGGGCTATATCGACCGCCAGCAGGACGAGGTCGACAGGCTGCGCGCGACCGAAGACACCCGGCTGCCGGACGACCTCGATTACGGCGCGGTCGGCGGCCTGTCGCGCGAAGTGCAGCAGAAGCTCAGTACGCACCGGCCGGAAACCCTGGGCCAGGCCTCCCGCATCCAGGGCATCACGCCGGCCGCGATTTCGCTGCTGCTGGTGCATCTGAAGAAACGTGCCGCGGTCCGCAACGCCGCCTGATTTTCGCCGAGTACCCCCTTCCGGGCCGGACCCTGACACCGTCCGGCTCATTGATCCGAAGTACTGCCCATCCGTCATGACCCTGCAAAACGAACTCGACGCCGGCCTCGCCGCACTGGACCTGCCGCTTACCGCGACAGCCCGTACCCGTCTGCTGCGCTACATCGCACTGATGGCCAAGTGGAATGCGGTCTACAACCTGACCGCGATACGCGAAGAATCCCGCATGCTCACCCATCATCTGCTGGATGCGCTGTCGGTCGCCCGCTTCATCCCCGAAGGTGCGACGCTGGTGGACATCGGTTCCGGCGGTGGCGTGCCCGGCATTCCGCTGGCGATCGCGCGGCCGGATCTGAGCGTGCTGTCGATCGAGCCGAATTCCAAGAAGGCCTCCTTCCAGCAGCAGGCGCGCATCGATCTGGGCATCGAGAACTTCGAGGTGCAGACCGCGCGCGCCGAGGCGGTGAACCTGCCCGAAGGCCGCGATTTCATCATTTCCCGCGCCTTCGGCGATCTGGCCGACTTCATCAAGGTGGCCGGCCACCTGCTGAAGCCGGAAGGCCGCATGCTGGCGATGAAGGGCGTCTATCCGGACGAGGAAGTGCGGGCGATACCCAAGGGCTGGTCGCTGCTGCGTTCGGAAGAACTGCAGGTGCCCGGCGTCGAAGGCGCCCGCCACCTGCTGTGGCTCGCACGCGAACTGCAGTCGGACGGCTGAGCCGGCCATGCCGCACATTTTCGCAGTCGCCAACCAGAAGGGCGGGGTGGGCAAGACCACCACCAGCGTGAACCTCGCCGCCGCGCTCGGTCAGGCCGGCCAGCGCACGCTGCTGGTCGACCTCGACCCGCAGGGCAACGCCACCATGGGCGCCGGCATCGACAAGCGCACGCTCAAGTCCAGCGTGTATCAGGTGCTGGTGGGCCTGTCGTCGCTGGCCGATGCGCGCGTCACCAGCCCGCACGCCGGGCTGGACGTGCTGCCGGCCAACCGTGACCTGGCCGGCGCCGAAGTCGAACTGGTCGGGCTGGAGAGCCGCGAGAACCGGCTCAAGAAGGCGATTGCGGAACACGCGGCCGACTACGATTTCGTGCTGATCGACTGCCCGCCCAGCCTGAGCCTGCTCACGCTGAACGGCCTGTGCGCGGCCCATGGCGTCATCATCCCGATGCAGTGCGAGTACTACGCGCTGGAAGGCCTGTCCGATCTGGTCAACACGATCAAGAAGGTGCACGCCAACCTGAACCGCGACCTGAAGATCATCGGTCTGCTGCGCGTCATGTTCGACCCGCGCAGCACGCTGTCGCAGCAGGTGTCCGGTCAGCTCGAATCGCACTTTGGCGACAAGGTGTTCCGTACCCTGGTGCCGCGCAACGTGCGCCTGGCCGAAGCGCCGAGCTACGGCATCCCCGGCGTGCTGTTCGACAAGAATGCCAAGGGTGCCCAGGCCTACAGCGCCTTCGCGCAGGAAATGATCGAGCGGGTGAAGAGTTTCTGACCCTGTCCGCAGACAACAACAACACGGAACGATCCATGACCCCTCCCAAACTCAAGGGCCTCGGCCGCGGTCTCGACGCGCTGCTGGCCGGCAATTCGGGCGAGGCGGCCCAGAGCGGCGAACTGCGCACGCTGGATGTCGGCCTGCTGCAGCCGGGCAAGTACCAGCCGCGTACCCGCATGGATCCCGGCTCGCTGGAAGAGCTGGCCGAGTCGATCAAGGCGCAGGGGCTGATGCAGCCCATCATCGTGCGCGGCGTCGGTGGCGACCGCTACGAAATCATCGCTGGCGAACGTCGCTGGCGTGCGGCGCAGATCGCCGGCCTGAGCGAAGTGCAGGTGCTGGCGCGCGACATTCCGGACGATGCCGCGCTGGCGATGAGCCTGATCGAGAACATCCAGCGCGAAAACCTGAATCCGCTGGAAGAGGCGGCCGGCGTGCAGCGCCTGATCGACGAATTCGGCATGACCCACGAACAGGCGGCCAATGCCATCGGCCGTTCGCGTTCCGCCACCACCAATCTGCTGCGCCTGCTGCAGCTGGCCGAACCGGTGCAGGAACAGCTGGTGGCCGGCGATCTGGACATGGGCCACGCACGCGCGCTGCTGAGCCTGCCCAAGGGCGACCAGATCGCGCTCGCCAACCGCGTGGTGGCCCAGGGCCTGACCGTGCGCGACACCGAGAAGATGGTGGCGCGCGGCGGTCTGGCGGAGCAGGGCAGTCGCGCCCGGGTTGAACCGTCGCGCGATCTGGCGCGGCTGGAAGAGGAACTGTCCGACCTGGTCGGCGCCCCGGTGTCCATCGCGGCCAATCCGCGCGGCGCCGGCAAGCTCACTGTGAAGTTCACCGACCTCGACCAGCTGGATGGCCTGATCGCCCGCCTGCGCGGCTGACGCAAGCGCTCGCGACACCGGCCTCGGGCTTCTGTCCCGGCCGCCATCGCGAGCAAGCTCGCTCCCAAAGGAAACCCAGCTCCGGCGACGGATCGGGCGTGCTTTTCGTGGGAGCGACCCCTGGTCGCGATGCGGTGATCGCAGGCCGCCGGCTTCGATTCAAGCTGCGATCGGGAGCTTGTTCGCTTTCACTGGATCCGGTCAGACCTGCACGCTCAGCGCCACATACACCGCCAGTTCGGTCAGCTGCTGCACCGCGCCCAGACAGTCGCCGGTATAGCCGCCGATGCGGCGCCGGAAGTGGCGGGCCGCGCTGATGGTGACGAGCACCGCCAGTCCGGCCACCCAGGCGATCTGTACCGGTGCCAGCAGCGCCAGCGGCGCCAGACCGCACAGCGCGGCCCACAGCATGCCGCCGCCCGACAGTTTCACCGCCAGCGGCTTGGCACGCGACACGCCGTCCGGGTCGTCGTCGCGCGCGTAGGCCATGGTGTAGATGAGCGCGGTGGCGCACAGCCGGGACAGCGGGTGAGCGACCAGCAGCGCGACTGCCGCGGACATCAGGGACAGGGACGACAGCGCGGCCAGCTTGGCCGCCAGCATGAGCACGATGCCGATCGCCCCGTAGGCACCGATGCGCGAGTCCTTCATGATGGTCAGGATCTGTTCGCGCGACCAGCCGCCGCCGAAACCGTCGCACACATCGCCCCAGCCGTCCTCGTGGAAGGCGCCGGTCAGCCGTATCGTGGCCGCGGTGGACAGCACCGCGGCGAGTGCAGCCGGCAGCGCCTGACCGGCCATCCACAGCACGGCGGCGCCGGCGGCGCCGACGATCCAGCCCACCGCCGGAAACCAGCGCGCGCTGGCATTCATCAGCTCGTTCGACCAGCTCACCCAGGCCGGCACCGGCAGCCGCGTGAAGAAGCGCAGCGCGTTGAAGAACAGTTCGAGTTCGCGGCGGATCATCGCTGCCGGCCGCTCACGCCTTCGATACTCCGGCCGAATCGAAGCTGGCCATGTCGCGCAGGATGGCCGCCGCGGCGCGCACCAGCGGCCAGGCCAGCGCGGCGCCGGTGCCTTCGCCCAGACGCAGGTCCAGATCCAGCAGCGGCTGGGCGCCCATGTGTTCCAGCTGTATCGCGTGGCCGCGCTCCTGCGAACGGTGCGAGAACACGCAGTAGTCGCGCAGCGCCGGTGCGTGGGTCTGGGCGACCAGCGCAGCAGCCGAACTGATGAAACCGTCGATCAGCAGCAGCATGCGCGACTGCGCGGCGCCCAGCATGGCGCCGGCCATGGTCGCGATCTCGAAGCCGCCGAAGGCGGCCAGCACCGCGAACGCGTCGCGCGGGCCGGCGTAATCCGCCGCCAGCCCCGCCAGTACGCGCTTCTTGTCGGCCAGTGCGGCGTCGCCGAGGCCGGTGCCGCGGCCGACGCAGTCGTCCATCGGTGCGCCGGTCAGCAGGTGGGTGATCAGCGAGGCGGATGCGGTATTGCCGATGCCCATTTCGCCGAAGCCGAGCACGCGGGCGCCGCCGGCCGCAATGTCGCGCGCGATGCGGGCACCGTTCTCGAGCGCCTGCGCGCACTGCGCCGGCGTCATCGCCGGGCCGTCGAACCAGCTGGCGGTGCCGGGCGCGACCCTGGCGTCGATCAGGCCGGGGCGCGCGCCGAAGTCGTGCGCCACGCCGCAGTCGGCGATGTGCAGCGTCATGCCGCCCTCGCGCGCCAGCACATTGATGGCGGCGCCGCCGGCGAGGAAGTTCACGACCATCTGCCAGGTCACGTCCGCCGGGTAGGCGGACAGACCGCGGCCGCGTGCGTCGCGCAGCGTGCCGTGGTCACCGGCGCACACCAGCAGGTGCGGTGTGCCGGGTTCGGGCGCGGTCGAGCCCAGCACCTGACCGATCTGCAGCGCAAGCGCCTCCAGCCGGCCGAGTGCGCCCAGCGGCTTGGTCTTGTTGTCGATGCAGGCCTGCAGTGCGGCGGACAGGTCAGGGGCGGGCGGGGTGAGGTCGAAGCGGGGCGTCATGGAGAATCCGGG
>Ga0123397_111928_pt1 | contig 15276 bp, 16 predicted proteins | sample T10HLNH4metaT_FD_89925 | JGI IMG/M metagenome (GOLD analysis project Ga0123397, IMG submission 89925) | Methane-oxidizing artificial microbial communities from Washington, USA to study methane cycling - T10-HLNH4 metaT (Metagenome... ... | reverse complement strand
GTTAGTTTTATGGATTTTTCAGTTGAATATCTGGAGCTGGGTCAGTTGAGACAGCTTCAATCCGACCGGTTGATGAGTTTGATCAGCTATTTGGGGGAGAGGTCGGAATTTTATAAAAAGAAATTTGATGAATTACAAATATCTCCACAGGATATAAGGTCGATTGAAGATATCAGGAAACTTCCTATTACTTACAAACAGGATTTAAGAGATAACTACCCATTTGGTTTATTTACCGTTCCTAAAAATGAGCTTCAGCGTATTCATTGCTCAAGCGGAACAACAGGAAAGCCAACGGTGGTAGGATATACAAAAGAAGATGTGGACCTTTTCAGTGAAGTGGTGGCCAGATCTTTACATGCTGCAGGAGCGAAACCGGGAATGCAGCTGCACAACGCTTATGGGTATGGAATTTTCACAGGAGGATTAGGGCTTCATTACGGAGCAGAGAAACTGGGGATGAGTGTTCTTCCTATTTCGGGAGGAATGACGGCGAGACAGGTAGATCTGATTGTAGATTTTAAGCCGGAAGTGATTTGCTGCTCTCCATCATATGCTTTGACTATTGCAGATGAATTTGCCAGAAGAGGAATTTCTGCAGATGAAATCAGTCTTCAATATGCTGTGTTAGGCTCAGAACCATGGACGGAAATTATCAGAGGTCATATTGAAGAAAAATTAGGGGTTCATGCAACCAATATCTATGGGTTGAGCGAAATTATCGGCCCGGGAGTTTCAATGGAGGATTTCGAGGAAAAAGGAGGTTCTTATATCTGGGAAGATCATTTTTACCCTGAAATTTTAGATCCGGTTACCAAACAGCCGGTTTCTTTTGGAGAAGAAGGGGTGTTGGTGATTACAACGTTAACGAAAAAAGCAATGCCGCTTCTTCGTTACTGGACCAATGATATCACAAGCCTTTATTATGATGAAAATGCTAAAAGAACGATGGTGAAAATGAAACCCATTGTCGGAAGAGCAGATGATATGCTGATTGTAAGAGGTGTAAATGTCTATCCAAGCCAGATTGAAGAGGCTTTCTCTTATGTGGAAGGAGTAGTGCCTAATTATTATCTAACGCCTATCGAAAAGGAACATATGTGTATCGCTTTGGATATTGATGTTGAAATAGACGATGAGCTGGTAAAGACGCAGAAAATAGAAGCAAATACCGATGATTATTTTAATTTTGTCGGGAACTTTGGAAAAAACATAGAAAACGAAATAAAAAAACGGGTAGGAATCACAACGAAAGTGAAAGTTCATGCCCAGGACAGCCTGCCAAAGTGCGAAGGTGGAAAAATTAATAGAATACTTAAAAAATAATGAATTCATTTTATAAACTTAAAACAGTTAAAGTTCAGAAAGATACTTCCGAAGCAGTCAGTGTGGCGGTAGAAATCCCTGAAGAACTGAAAGATAAATTCAGGTTCAAACAAGGGCAGTATCTGAATTTCCGAATGATGATCAACGGAAATGAAGAAAGACGTTCTTACTCTATCTGTAATGCTCCGAGCGAGAAAAGCAATACGCTGGAAGTATTGGTAAAGCTGCTTGAAGGCGGAAAAGTATCAGGCTATTTCAATGAGCATCTTCACATGGATGAAATCCTGGAAGTAATGCCTCCGATGGGTGGTTTTAATACCTCTTATCATCCTACAAACGTAAAAACTTACGTTGGTTTGGCTGCAGGAAGCGGAATTACTCCTGTTTTATCCAATATTAAAGAAAGCCTTTATCAGGAACCCAACAGTACTGCTTACCTGTTTTACAGCAACAGAAGTATGAATCATATTTTAAGGAAAGCGGAAATTGACAGATTGGTAGAACATTTCAATGGCAGACTGAAGGTGATTTACCTGGTAAGCCGTGAAAAACATGAAGATCCTGTTTTTGAAGGAAGAATTTCTTCCGAGAAATTGGAACAGTTATTTGAAAGATATACAGATATTGATGTAAGAGAAGCTACCTATTTCATTTGCGGACCTGCAGAAATGATTAAAGGGATTGCAGACTACCTGAAAAAAGATAAAAAAGTACCTGCTATCCAGGTATTATTTGAATATTTCACTGCTCCTGATGAAGAAAATACGGAGGAAATGAGTGATGAATTCAAGGCAATTGCCAATATTGAAAGTATGGTAACGGTAATTATTGATGATGATGAATATTCGTTCCACCTTAATTCTAAAAAAGAGAGTATCTTAGATAAAGCATTGAAAGACAATCTTCCTGTACCTTTTGCATGTAAAGGAGGAGTGTGCTGTACGTGTAAAGCGGAAGTTTTGGAAGGAGAAGTTTTCATGGAGAAAAACTACGCGCTTACCGAAGAAGAAGTAGCCAGAGGCTTCGTTCTTACCTGTCAATGTCACCCGACAACGAATGTGGTGATGCTTAATTATGATGTTTAATTTTTTGTAAAATGTAAAACGTATAATGTAAAACGTATATCGAAAATACATTGTACAACCGACATTTTACTTTAGTACAAAAAACAAAAAAATGGACTTAGAAAAATTTGTACAATATGTACATGACGAAAATAAAGTAGAACCAAAAGATGTAATGCCCGATGATTACAGAAAATTATTGGTTCGTCAGATTTCACAGCACGCCCATTCTGAAATTGTAGGAATGCTGCCGGAAGCCAACTGGATCTCCAGAGCTCCTTCATTGAGAAGAAAAATGGCTCTTTTAGCAAAAGTTCAGGATGAGGCAGGCCACGGTTTATACCTTTATTCTGCAACAGAAACGTTAGGAAACGGAACTATCAGAGCTGATAGAGACGCTACTTATGATGATATGCTGGAAGGAAAAGCAAAGTACTCAAGTATCTTTAATTATCCAACGCTAAGCTGGGCGGATATCGGTGCAATCGGCTGGCTGGTAGATGGTGCAGCCATTATGAATCAGGTAATGCTGATGGGGAATTCTTACGGTCCTTATTCCAGAGCGATGGTGAAAATCTGTAAAGAAGAATCTTTCCACCAAAGACAGGGATATGAGATTCTAATGGCACTTTGCCGTGGTACCAAACAGCAGAAAGAAATGGCTCAGGCTTCATTAAACCGTTTCTGGTGGCCGGCTCTAATGATGTTCGGACCTAATGATGACAGCTCGCCAAACTCTAAGATCTCTATGAATTACAGAGTAAAAAGAGAAAGTAATGATAACCTTCGTCAGAGATTTATCGACGTTACTGTTTCTCAGGCTGAATTCTTAGGATTGACTGTTCCGGATAAAGACCTGAAATGGAATGAAGAAAGACAACATTATGATTTCGGAGAACTTCCCTGGGATGAATTTATGGAAATCTTAAAAGGAAACGGACCTTGCAATAAAAAGCGTATCGAAACCAAGAGAAAAGCTCAAAGAGAAAACTCTTGGGTGAAAGAAGCAGCGGTAGCTTTTGCGGAAAAACAACAAAAAGAAGTAATATAATAATGTAACAATATACCAATGTAGAAATGTAACAATCATTGTCATGCTGAGCTTGTCGAAGCATCTCATTGTTAAACTGGTACATTGATACATTGTTAAATTAATTTGACTATGGCAAATTTAGATATGTGGGAAGTGTTTATTCAAACTAAACCGGGATTATCTCACAAACACGTTGGAATTGTACAGGCACCAACAGCAGAAATGGCTTTGCAGAATGCAAGAGACGTTTATACAAGAAGAAAAGAAGGAACTTCTGTTTGGGTAGTTCCAAGCAAATATATTGTGACTTCGGAAGGTGTGGATAAAGAAGCATTCTTCGATCCGGCTGATGACAAGCTATACCGTCACCCGACGTTCTATGATATTCCAAACGATGTAAAAAATATGTAATAAGACTTTCGAGATAATAGACAGATAGATAAAAGACCTTAAGGTTTACTCGTCTATTTTCTATCCATCTATCATCTATCCGTCTTTAAATTGATTAAACAATGAACCCATTATATAATTATTTATTAAAACTCGCAGACGACAGTTTCATTATGGGACAGCGTTTGTCTGCATGGTGTGGTGAAGGTCCTTATTTGGAGGAAGATATTGCATTGACAAACATTGCGCTGGATGAACTAGGACAGGCTAATAACTTTTATGTTTATGCTTCAAGAGTAATAGATAACGGTAAAAGTGAAGACGATTTAGCCTTTTTAAGATACGAACACGAATATGTAAATGCACACTGGACGGAACTTCCAAACGAAGATTATGCTCAGACCATTCTGAAAGTGTACGTTTTTTCAGTGTATCAGAAACTGATGTACGAGGCATTGTCAAACTCTGCAGATGAAGAACTTTCGGCTATAGCACAAAAATCATTAAAAGAAGTAAGATATCATTATACTCATGCTGCATCCTGGATGAAAATCTTCGCACAGGGAACAGAAGAAAGTAAATTCCGTGTCGTAAAAGCAATTGAAGATATCTGGGAATATACAAAAGGTCTTTTTGCCAAAACAGAAGGTGAAGATGATCTTATTGCTTTAAACATCGTTCCGAATGCAGATGCTCTTTACGAAGAATTTCTTGTCATTACGAAGAAAGATTTTGCTGATTTCGGTTTAGAATATCCTGAAAACCCCTTCATGCAGCCTAAATCAAGAACAGGATGTCATACAGAATATTTCGGATTTATTCTTTGTGAGCTTCAGTATATGCAGAGAGTGTATCCTGGATGTACCTGGTAATAAGTCATGAAGAAGATGCTTCTGGGGATATTGGCTTTTTTTCTTGCAGCATATGTGATAGTATGTGTTGGAATCTATTTCTATCAGGAGAAAATTATTTTTTATCCTGAAAAATTACCGGAAAACTATAAATTTAAATTTGAGGGTGATTTTGAAGAAATAACAATCAAAACACAGGATAATAAGCATTTGAACTCTGTTCTGTTTAAAGCTCAAAACCCAAAAGGAGTCATCTTTTATCTTCATGGAAATGGAGGATCAATAAATGGCTGGGGAGAAGTAGCTCAGTTATATCGCAGTATGAATTATGATACGTTTATGCTTGATTATCGGGGCTACGGAAAAAGTGAAGATAAAATTAATAGTAAAGATCAGCTTTTCTCGGATGTTGAAAGTGCTTACAAAGAGCTTTTGAAAAAATATCCGGAGAACAAAATTATTATTTTAGGATATTCTGTAGGAACAGGGCTGGCTGCAAAATTAGCATCAATGCATAACGCAAGATTATTGATTTTACAGGCACCTTATTATAGTATAGAAGATGAAATGAGTCAGAAATTCTCATTTCTTCCGAAATTTCTACTGAAATATAATTTTGAAACTGGTGAATATTTAAAAAACGTTAAGTCGCCGGTAGTTATTTTTCATGGTGATAAAGATGAGGTTATTAATTATAAAGCATCTTTAAAACTTAAAGATAATTTCAAAAAAGATGACAGCTTGATTATATTAAAGAATCAGTCTCACAACGGAATAACAGATAATTTGGATTATCAGAACAGAATGAAAGTAATTCTTGATTCTGATAAAAAATAAAATATGAATCAGCTTTTAGATTTATTAAAAACAATTCCCGATCCGGAAATTCCGGTTATTGATATTGTAGAATTAGGAATTGTAAGAGATGCACAGGTCACAGGTGAAAATACATGTGAAGTAATCATTACGCCTACTTATTCTGCCTGTCCTGCTATGTTTACCATTGAGGAGGATATTATCAAAATGATGAAAGAAAACGGTTGGGATGCAAAAGTAGTGACCAAGATGTTTCCGATCTGGACAACAGATTGGTTAACGGATGAAGCGAGGGAAAAACTCCGTGTCTACGGAATCACACCTCCCGAAAAAGGAGCAGACGAACATCACATCGGAAAACCGAAAAAATGTCCGCGCTGTGGTTCTGAGCATACCAAACAGATCAGCAGATTTGGATCTACCTTGTGTAAGGCATCTTATCAATGCTTAGACTGTCTGGAGCCATTTGATTATTTTAAATGTCATTGATGAGTAATCAACCAATCTGCATAAACTTTACGCCTATGCAAAGCATAACGAAGGATTTGTTAGATTGTCAAATTATTAGACTGTTACATTAATTTATATTGTTAAATTAGTGCGTCGTTAAATAATAAATTAATAAAAACTATGTATACACAACTTGATATTGAAACGCATTTTGACGGGAAGCTTAAAATCGCATATCTTAATCAACCGGAAACAATGAACGCCCTTACCAAGCCGGCTTTATCAGATCTTAGAGATTTTGTTAAAGAATGCAGTGAAGACGAAACGGTAAGATGTGTTGCTATTTCCGGAAGGGGAAGAGCGTTTTGCTCAGGTCAGAATCTGGATGAAGCCTTTGTGGTAGGTAAAGAACACCATGATCATGACATCATTAGAAAAATTGTGGTAGACTATTATAACCCTTTAGTGTTAGAAGTTACCCGTTGCAAAAAACCGGTTATCGCTTTAGTAAACGGTCCTGCAGTGGGAGCTGGAGCAATGTTGGCTTTAATCTCTGACTTCGTTTTAGCGAATGAGAAAGCATATTTTGCTCAGGCATTTTCAAATATCGGTTTAATTCCTGATACAGGAGGAACGTACTTCTTACCGAAACTTTTAGGTAGACAATTAGCCAATTATTTAGCATTTACAGGTAAAAAATTATCTGCAGAAGAATCTAAAACTCATGGTCTTGTCGCTGAAGTTTTCACTGAAGAAGAATTCGTTCCAAAATCTATGGAAATCCTTGAAAGAATGGCGAATATGCCTACAGCTGCTCTTAAGCTTACCAAAAAAGCTTTTGCCAATTCTTATACCAATACTTTGAAAGAACAGCTTGAGCTGGAAGGAGATCTTCAGCAGGAAGCTGCAGGCACAGAAGACTTCATTGAAGGAGTAAATGCCTTTTTACAGAAAAGAAAACCTAATTATAAAGGAAGATAAATTTCGTATTAATGTATTCATGTAAAGTGTATTAATGATTTTTAAAACGATTTACATGAATACATTTTACATTAATACATTGTACAAATAAAAATGAATATTGGAATTATTGGGGCAGGAACCATGGGTGTAGGAATTGCTCAGGTGGCTGCAACAGCAGGCTGCAAAGTAGTTTTATTCGACGCTAATGCTCCGCAAATTGATAAAGCGCTTTCTGGTTTAGAAAAGACCCTTCAAAAGCTGGCTGAGAAAGGTAAAATCTCTCAGGAAAAAGCAGCAGAAATCAGAAACAATATCGTAAAAGGTGAGGCACTGCAGGATTTAAAAGATTCTGATTTGGTGATTGAAGCGATTATTGAAAACAAAGACATTAAAACCAAAGTGTTTACAGAACTTGAAAACTATGTTTCAGAAAGCTGTATACTCAGTTCCAATACCTCATCTATTTCTATCACCTCTCTTGGTGCAGAACTAAAGAAACCGGAGCGTTTCATCGGAATTCACTTTTTCAATCCGGCTCCGTTGATGCCTTTAGTGGAAGTTATTCCATCCTTATTAACAGAAAATACATTAGCAGAAAAAATATACAACCTCATGAAAGAATGGGGGAAGACTCCTGTTATTGCGAAAGATATTCCAGGGTTCATAGTCAACAGAATTGCCAGACCTTACTATGGGGAAGGGCTGAGAATTGTTGAAGAAAATATCGCTACACCGGAACAGGTGGATGACGCAATGAAAACACTGGGGAACTTCAAAATGGGACCTTTTGAATTAATGGATCTTATCGGAGTAGATGTAAACTTTGCCGTAACAACAACGGTCTATAAAGATTATTTCTACGATCCGAAATATAAACCATCATTACTTCAGCAAAGAATGTCTGAAGCAAAACTTCATGGCAGAAAAACAGGAAAAGGTTTCTACGATTATAGCGAAGGAGCAGAAAAACCTCTTGCTCAGAAAGATGATTCTTTATATCAGCAGATCTTTTTAAGAATCATTTCCATGCTGATCAACGAAGCGGTTGAAGCCAAAAGATTAGGCGTTGCTAATGACGAAGATATAGAACTGGCAATGCAGAAGGGAGTAAACTATCCAAAAGGATTATTAGGCTGGGGCAAAGAAATCGGATATACAAAAATCTCTGAAACCTTACAGAGCCTTTACGAAGAATATCAGGAAGAGAGATACAGACAAAGTCCTTTACTGAGAAAATTGTAAAGATTAATAACTTTTATTATGAGTAGGTCAAGGAGAAAAACGCCCATAACAGGAATTACAACTGCTGTGACAGAAAAGGAAAATAAAAGAAATGCTAATCGGAAACTGAGAAGATTAAACAAAATCAAAATTCACAAAAGAGATTATGATTTGTTTCTATTAAGAGAGATATCCAATGTCTGGGGATTCGATAAAGATGGTAAACGTTATTTAAAAGATGCCAGCAAAAGATGTTTAATGAAATAAAAAGAAAATATAATTATTTTCATGAATATAGAAGAATTCAGAGCTGAGCTAGAAACCAGGCTTTTAATTGAGAAACAATACTTAACTCAGGAAGCCTCCTCTGTAAATGCTGAGGAAAGGCTTGAGCTGTTAGGAAAGTTTAATGAAAAATATAAGGAGCTGATTAAAAGATTAGCTATTGAAAATGGAATTGATTTAAACGAATCATATTCCTCTGAAAATTCATCAGACTCAGAAAGTCTTTCATATGAGCAAATCATTCTGGGTAAAACGATGGGTGTTTATGACAGATTATCCGATGAGCTGTATGAAGAAATAACAAACATATAATTAAAAGAAATGAATCCAAGACAAGTAGCAGATTATATGTTCAATCAGGATTATTTTTCCCAATGGATGAATATCAAGATGATTGAAGTAAAAGAAAATTACTGTTTAATAGAAATGCCCATCAAAAAAGACATGATTAACGGGCTTAAAACTGTTCATGGCGGCGTTACCTTTGCTTTTGCAGACTCTGCGCTGGCATTTTCATCCAACAATACCGGAGATGCTGCTGTAGCACTGAACTGTATCATCAATTTTACCAAAGCAGGAAAAGAAGGTGATGTTTTCAGAGCAGAAAGTGTGTTGGTGAATGACACGAGAAAAACAGCCGTTTATGACATTCAGATTACCAATCAAAATCAGGAGCTGGTTGCAAAATTTGTAGGAACGGTCTACAAAATCGGGAAGAAAGTAACTGATTTATAAAAACTAAAACCAGACACCAAATTAAACAAAATGAGAAAAATAATTACATTGTTTTTCGGGATTTCAACCCTTTTGATCAATGCTCAGCAGAAAGTAAATGAAACTTTAAAAAAAGAACTTGATGGCATCATGAAAGTGGATCAGGGATACAGAATGCTTTTTGATACCGAGATAACTCCGGAGAAAAAAGAACAGCTGCTGAAAGATCTGAATATTGACAAGGAAGAGTTCAAAAAGAAAAGCTGGCAGCTGGTGGCAGAACATGATAGCCTGAATATAAAGAAAATTGAAAGTATTATTGCTCAATATGGTTATCCCGGAAAAACACTGGTTGGAGAACCTACGAATCAGGCAGCTTGGTATGTAATTCAGCATTCAACCAAAATTGGAAAATATCTGCCTCTCATTAAGGAAGCTGGGAAAAAGAAAGAAATTCCGTTCACATGGGTTGCCATGATGGAAGATAGATATCTGATGCAGGAGGACAAAGAACAGATCTATGGAACGCAGGGAAAAGGTGAAATGACAAAAGATAAAGACGGAAAACAAATCTTTGTCAATTTTGTATGGCCAGTCAAAGATCTTAAAAATGTAAATAAAAGAAGAAAAGAAGCAGGGTTTGATTCCACCTTTGAAGAAAGCGTCCAAAGAATGTATGGGAAGGACTTCAAATATGAACCCTATACTTTAAAACAGGTTTTAGAACTAAGAAATAAAAACAAATAAATAAAAAAGATAGCGTATAATTTTCAAATTATCCATCATCCTATTTTCAAAGTAAAATTATGAACAACGTATACATCATAGACTATGTCAGAACTCCCATCTCAAAACTGCAGGGAGGATTATCAGAAGTAAGAGCAGATGATCTGGCAGCTATTGTGATCAAAGAAGTGGTTGCTAGAAATCCTGAAGTTCCTGTAGGGGAAATTGAAGACGTTATTTTCGGATGTGCCAATCAGGCGGGAGAAGATAACAGAAACGTTGCAAGAATGGGACTTTTACTGGCTGGTCTTCCTTATAAAATCGGAGGAGAGACTGTTAACAGACTATGTGCTTCCGGAATGTCTGCTGTAGCAAATGCATTCCGCTCCATTGCTGCAGGAGAAGGGGAAATTTATATTGCAGGAGGAGTCGAGCATATGACGCGTTCTCCTTATGTGATGTCAAAACCAAGTGCTGCTTTCGGAAGAGACAGCCAGATGTTTGATACCACTTTCGGATGGCGTTTCATCAACCCTAAAATGAAAGAATTGTATGGGGTTGACGGAATGGGAGACACTGCTGAAAACTTAGCAGATATCCACCAGATCAGCAGAGAAGATCAGGATAAATTTGCCCTTTGGTCTCAGCAGAAAGCAACGAAAGCTCAGGAAAGCGGAAGGCTGGCAGAAGAAATTGTAAAAGTTGAAATTCCTCAAAGGAAAGGAGATCCTGTTGTTTTCGAAAAAGATGAATTTATCAAGCCGACGTCTTCTATGGAAGGGCTGGCAAAACTTCGTCCGGCTTTCAGAAAAGAAGGAACGGTAACTGCAGGAAATGCATCAGGAATGAATGACGGTGCTGCAGCTTTAATTTTGGCAAGCGAAGAAGCCGTTAAAAAATATGGTTTAAAACCAAAAGCAAAAATTCTGGGATCTTCCGTAGCAGGTGTTGAACCAAGAATTATGGGAATTGGTCCTGTAGAAGCAGCTCAAAAAGTATTGAAAAGATTAAATCTTTCTCTTGAAGATATGGATATCATCGAGCTCAACGAAGCATTTGCTGCACAGGCGCTGGCTGTAACCAGAAGCTTAGGGTTGAAAGATGATGATTCAAGAATAAACCCGAACGGAGGTGCTATTGCGATTGGCCACCCACTGGGAGTTTCCGGAGCCAGAATTGTAGGTTCTGCCGCAATAGAGCTTCAGAAGCAGGATAAAAAATATGCTTTGTGTACCCTTTGTATCGGTGTCGGACAGGGATATGCAATGGTAATCGAAAAAGTGTAATCAATTAAAAAAGATAAAAGATATAGAGTCAGGAAAAATGTCTGACATCTGAAATCTACTATCTGATCTCTAACAAATATGAACATCTACTCATACCATGGGATTCGTCCCATTATAAAACCATCTGCTTACATTCATCCGCAGGCAGTCATTATTGGGAACGTAGAAATAGGAGAAGAAGTATATATTGGTCCCAATGCGGTGATCCGTGGCGACTGGGGAAAAATTATCATTAAAGATGGAGCCAACGTACAGGAAAATTGTACCCTTCATGTTTTCCCGAATATAGAAACCATTTTAGAAGAGTCTGCCCATATCGGACATGGAGCAATTATTCATTCTGGTCACATTGGAAAAAATTGTCTGATTGGAATGAATTCCGTTGTGATGGACAAAGCCTATATCGGTGATGAGAGTATCGTGGGAGCATTGGCTTTTGTACCGGCTAATTTCAGATGTGAACCAAGGAAACTGATCGTTGGAAGCCCTGCAAAAATTATCCGTGACGTTTCCGACGAAATGATACACTGGAAAACAGAAGGAACAAAACTTTATCAGGAGTTGGCAAGAGAAGGAAAAGAAGCTATTCTGCCTTGTGAGCCTTTTACTGAATATGTTCAGCAGATTCCAACGAAAATTGTTGATTACAGCATTTGGGATGATATAAAATAATGACCATTTAAAATTAAATATGATTAAAAAAATTGCACTTATATGCAGCATGGTGTTGGCGATGAATGGTGTGGTATCAGCACAGACTGTTACAACAAAACCGCTTACAATCGGAGAAGTGAGGACGATCAAGTCCAAAACGTTAAATGAAGACAGAACGTTGAATATTTATCTTCCACAAGGCTATGATAAAACAAAATCATACCCGGTGATCTATCTGTTGGATGGAAGTATGAATGAAGATTTTATTCACGTGACAGGATTAGTACAATTCTTTAATCAGATGTATTCCATGCCGGAAACCATCGTGGTGGGAGTTGCTAATGTAGACAGAAAAAGAGATTTTACTTTTCATACAGATTTGAAGGACTTACAGAAAGATTATCCTACAACAGGACACTCAGATAAGTTTATTGCATTTGTTGAAAAAGAATTAAAACCTTATGTGGAAAGTCAGTTCAAAACCACAGAGAAATACCTTTTTGGCCAATCTTTAGGAGGGCTTTTGGCCACAGAAATCCTTTTGAAAAAACCGGAAATGTTCAACAACTACTTTATCATTAGCCCAAGTTTGTGGTGGGATGACGAAAGCCTTTTAAAACAAGCTCCACAATTACTTTCAAAATCTCCGGATACTAAAAAGTTTGTCTATGTGTCTGTAGGGAAAGGAGAACATCCGGTGATGGTAAAAGATGCCGAAGCTTTCTATGATGTTTTGAAAAAAGCAGGAAAGAAAAACTGGACGTTGGAATATAAAATGATGGAAACAGATAATCACGCAACCATTCTTCATAGAAGTTTATATGAAGGATTGGTGAAGATGTTTCCTTATCAGGAACCGAAATAAATAATAAATCTAATAATATGACAATGTAAGCTGTAATAGTCACACTTGTCATGCTGAGCGTAGTCGAAGCACCTCACTGGTAAACTATTACACCATTACATTGATAAATTAAATATTTTATGGAAAAGTTAAAAAACTATATCTACGGAGAATGGGTAGAAGGTACCGGAAACGGAGTTCCTTTGTACAATGCCGTTACAGGAGAGCAGGTAGCTGTTTCCGATACCGAAGGGCTTAATTTTGAGCAGGCTCTTGACTATGGAAGAACAGTAGGATACAAAAACCTTTCTTCAATGACTTTCTACGACCGTGGTGAAATGTTGAAAAAAGTAGCACTTTACCTGCTGGAAAGAAAGAAAAAATATTACGACTTATCATATAAAACAGGAGCTACACATGTAGATTCATGGGTGGATATTGAAGGAGGTTTCGGAACTTTCTTTACCTATTCCGGATTGGCAAAAAGAATGCTTCCCAATACATCATTTTGGGTAGATGGAGATACTCAGAAAATTTCAGCTAACGGAACTTTCTTGGGAACTCATATTTTAACACCTAGTGAAGGTGTTTCTGTACAAATCAATGCCTATAACTTTCCGGTATGGGGAATGCTGGAAAAGCTTTCTACTTCCTTATTGGCAGGTGTTCCTTCTATTGTGAAGCCATCTCCTTTCGGATCTTATCTTACCAATGCGGTATTTCAGGATATGATTGAAAGTGGAGTATTACCTGAAGGAGCTGTTCAGTTAGTTTGTGGAGAACCAGGAAATATTTTGGATTATGTACAGGATGGAGACTCTGTATTATTTACAGGTTCTGCCCATACAGGTAGAAAATTAAAATCTCTTCCTTCTATTGCAGGAAATGCAGTCCGTTTCAATATGGAAGCAGATTCCCTGAACTGTTCTATCCTTGGACTGGAAGCAAAACCGGGAACTCCGGAATTTGACTTATTCATCAAAGAAGTTCGTAACGAAATGACCACAAAAGCAGGACAGAAATGTACAGCGATCAGAAGAATTATCGTTCCGGAACATTTAATCGGTGACGTTCAGAATGCTTTGTCTAAAGCTTTGGATCAGACTAAAATCGGAAACCCATTAAGCAGAGAAACCAAAATGGGATCTTTGGTGGGAAGACAGCAGTACGAAGAAGTTCTGAGAAAAGTAAATATTTTAAAATCAGAAACAGAACTTGTCTATGACGGAAAACACGAGCTGATAGATGCCAATTATGAAAACGGTGCATTTATGAGCCCGAAACTATTCCTGAACGACAAGCCTTTTGAAAAAAATATCTCTCACGATGTAGAAGCTTTCGGGCCGGTATCTACATTGATGCCGTATAAAGATGCTGAAGAAGCAGCTGCGTTGGCAAAAAGAGGAAAAGGAAGTTTGGTAGGTTCAATCATTTCTCATGACGAGAATTTTATCGCAGAAACCTCTTGGAAAATGGCTTCCCAACACGGAAGAATCTTTGTGCTGAACAGGGATAACGCCAAAGAAAGTACAGGCCACGGTTCTCCACTTCCTACATTAATGCACGGAGGTCCTGGTAGAGCTGGAGGTGGTGAGGAAATGGGCGGACTAAGCGGTCTTCATTTCTTCTTACAGAAAACAGCTATTCAGGGATCACCGGATGTACTGAAAGCAATTACCAAGATCTACCAGCAGGGAGCAGAGAAAAAATTCTCAGACAAACATCCTTTCCAAAAGTATTTTGAGGAAGTGGAAGTAGGAGATTCTTTGGAAACCGCAGGAAGAACTGTTACTGATGCAGATATTGTTAACTTTTCCAATGTTTCGTGGGATCATTTCTATGCTCATACTGATGCAACAAGTTTATCAGGAACCATCTTTGATAAAACGGTAGCTCACGGATATTTCATCCTTTCAGCAGCGGCAGGATTATTCGTTTCAGGTAAAAAAGGACCTGTTATTGCCAATTACGGATTAGAAGAATGTAGTTTCTTCAAACCTGTATATGCTGGAGATACGATCACTGTTTATTTAACAGCAAAAGAAAAAATCAACAGAGGAGTAAAAGGAAGAAACATTCCTTCCGGTGTTGTAAAATGGCTGGTTGAAGTGGTGAACCAAAGAGATGAGGTGGTTTGTGTAGCAACAATTTTGACATTGGTTGCAAAACAATCTCCTTTCATTGATCTGAATGTGAAAAATGTTCAGAAAATGTTGAATGGATTAACAGAAAGCACTCCTGCGCTTTGGGGAAAAATGTCTCCACAGCAAATGATAGAACATCTTGAACAGGCTCTTCTGGTAAGTTTTGGTGAACCTGAAGCAGAGAAATGTTTCACCCCGGAGGAAAATCTTGAAAAATGGCAGGATTCTCTTTACAATCATAGAGCAATGCCAAAAGAATTTACAGCTCCTTTCCTTCCGAAGGATGGCTCACTTCCGGAACCAACACACAGAAATCTGGAAGCCGCAAAACAATCATTCATGGATAACCTGAAGAAATTTGTGATCTATTACAAAGAAAATCCACAGGCAGAACACATGAATTATGTATTCGGAAAACTGAATAAAGAAATGTGGGAACTGATGCACAAAAAGCATTTTACGCACCACTTCCAGCAGTTTGGATTGATTTAACTCAGGAAAATATAAAT
>Ga0123397_125933_pt1 | contig 15361 bp, 12 predicted proteins | sample T10HLNH4metaT_FD_89925 | JGI IMG/M metagenome (GOLD analysis project Ga0123397, IMG submission 89925) | Methane-oxidizing artificial microbial communities from Washington, USA to study methane cycling - T10-HLNH4 metaT (Metagenome... ... | reverse complement strand
TGCCGGCACCCGACTGGCCCTCGACTTCGACGCTGGCCAGCTGCTCCTGCATCTTCTTCATGTTTTCCTGCATCTGCTGGGCCTGCTTCATCAGGCCACCGATGCCACCTTTCATCATGGTGCAATCCTCAAACGGGTTTGATCGAGTCTTCGATCAGGCGGGCGCCGAACTGTTCGATCACCTGCTGAACGAAGGGGTCATTCTTCATCGAAGCGCACGCCTGCTCCAGACGTGCGCGCTGTTCGGCCCCGAGGCGCTGGGCCACGGTCTGACTCACCGGCTCGCCCTGTTCGAATTCGAGCCGGACCGCGGTACCGAGGCGAGCCTGCAGCGCAGCGCGCAGCTTGTCCTGGCCGGAAGCGATCAGGTGCGACATGTCGCGCGACAGCCGCAGCCGTATCGCTCCGCCTTCGCTGGCGCGCCATTCGCACTGGTGGGCGAGCTGCTTGCTGAGCGCAGCCACGTCGAGCTGATCGACCAGCGCGTGCCAGTCTTCGTTCGTACGCGGAAGCGCCACCGTCGATCCGACCGCCGCAGAGGCCTGCGGCTGCGCCGGCGCGGCGGTTTCGGGTGCTGCGGTCGGCGGCGCGAATTCCTCGTCTTCCGCCCACGGCGGCGGCGCTTCGTCGGCTGGCGCGGCCTTCGCTGCCGGGCGTACCGGCTCGGGCAGCGGCTGCGGCGCCGCTACCGGTACGGGCTTTACCGCGACCGGCTGCGGAGCGGATTCGACCTGCAGACGCGGCCTCTCGACCGCAGCCGGCGGCGGCACGGCCGCACTGGTCCGGGCCACCCGGGGCAGCGCCTGCAGCGCTGCGCTCTGACCGCGCGGTGCAGCGGCCAGAGCAGGCGGCGTGACGGGTCGGAAAGCGAGCAGGCGCAGCAGCGTCATCGAAAAACCGGTCACTTCGTCCGGCGCCAGCGGCAGGTCATTGCAGCCCTGGACCGCGATCTGATACGCCAGCTGCACCGACTCGGCATCCATGCCCGCGGCGTAGGGGGCCAGCCGGGCCTGTTCCAGCTCGTCGGTGATGGCGTCCGGCACCATCTGGGCCACTGCCACGCGGTGCAGCAGCACCGCCAGTTCGCGCAGCGCCTGATCGAAGTCGACACTGCGCGCGCGCATCTGCGCGGTCAGCGTCATCAGCGCGGCGCCGTCACCGGCCAGCAGCGCATCGAGGATCAGATAGAGGTGTTCGTCGCCCACCGTACCCAGCATGTCGAGCACGTCCTGCTCGACCAGCCGGCCCGCACCGTGCGCGATGGCCTGATCGAGGAGCGACAGCGCGTCACGCATCGAACCGGCTGCACCCTTGGCGATCGGCCTCAGCGCGGCGGGTTCGTATTCAACGCCCTCGGCATCGAGCACGCCGGACAGGTGACGCACGATGGCGTCCGGCGGCATCTGCTTCAGGTTGAACTGCAGGCAGCGGCTCAGCACCGTGACCGGAATCTTCTGCGGATCGGTGGTGGCCAGAATGAACTTCACATGCTCTGGCGGCTCTTCGAGCGTCTTCAGCATCGCGTTGAAGGCGTGGCCGGTCAGCATGTGAACTTCGTCGATCATGTAGACCTTGTACCGCCCGCGCGCCGGTGCGTAGGCCGCCTTCTCCAGCAGCGCCGCCATGTCGTCCACGCTGCGGTTGGAGGCCGCGTCCATTTCGACATAGTCGACGAAGCGGCCGGCATCGATTTCGGTACAGGCGGCGCACTGCCCGCAGGGGTGGGCGGTCAGACCGGTTTCGCAGTTCAGGCTCTTGGCCAGGATGCGGGAGATGGTGGTCTTGCCGACACCGCGGGTGCCGGTGAACAGGTAGGCGTGGTGGAGCCGCTTCTGTTCGAGCGCGTGGCTCAGGGCGCGGACCACGTGATCCTGGCCGACCAGCGTTTCGAAGCTGCGGGGACGCCACTTGCGCGCGAGAACCTGATAAGTCATCTGAACGCCGGCAAAGTGAGCGACGGTGCGCACTGCAAAAAAGGGAGGGGTGGCGAGCCTGACCCCCGGCACTCGTGGTGAGCAGCTGTGGCTGCTTCCTTCCGGACCTGACCAGGTTCACCGCGCCACGATGCGGGGAGACCCGCCACAACGAATTCTAACCCGGGAGCCCCCTGCCCGGCCAGCCCGGACTGAAAAAACGTGGTCGGGTCAGCGGCGCAGGTCTGGCCTTCAGCCGCCGCCGCGCTGGAAATGGCGGTCGAAACGCAGCATGAAAGCCGCCATGTGGGCGCCGTCGCGAGCCGGAAACTCGAGCGACACCTTGAGCCGGGGCAGGCTCAGCAGCGCGATGTGCAGCGGCGGCTGCACCTCGACCGAGAGGCTCCAGCCGCGGCCACTGGCCCCATCGCCGCGATGGACGATGGGCAGATCGACCGCGCCCGGCAGCATGTGAAAGAACTCGTCGCGCCCTATGCTCATGACGCGCACGACGGTGCCGGAGGCGATTTCCTCCGGCTTCAGCGGAAAGGCGGCGCTCATCCGCCCGCCACCGGCGGCCAGATGGCGAGGACGTCGTCGGCAGCGAGCACGCGCGAGGCGCGGCTGCCCGGGGGTATGAAATGACCGTTCACGAGAACCAGATGGACGAGCCGTTCGGGAAGTTGATGGCGCGCAATCATATCGCCCACCGTGGTCCCTTCGGGCACATCCATCGGCCACTCGTTGGTGCGCTTCGCCTCATCCGGCAGATAGTCGGACAGCGAGGCGTACAGCTTCAGCGTGACCTGCATCCTCAGTGCAGCGCCTCGGCCAGCGGGGCGGCGCTCTGTGCCTGGGCCATCGACAGATAGGCTTCCATCACGCGCAGCGGATCCTGCATCAGCCGCTGCTTCCAGGCACCCAGCGGAGTGCGGGTCTGGATCAGGCCACGCAGCACGCCGACGTGATCGGTGAGGCCGATCGAGGTGGCGCCGACCAGCACGTCATCCTTGAACTGCAGGCTGATGTAGCGGAAGCGTTCCTCGTCGATGCGCTCGACCGATTCGCCGCCTTCAGCGCCCCACCACTGACCGAAGGACGCCGAGATCAAGCCCAGCGTGTCGAGCACGTTGATCGCCATCGTGCCCTGAGAACGGGCACTGCGTCCCACCATGTTCAGCGCCGCGATGCGACCCTGATCGACCGCGTTCGGCTGGATCGCGTTGACCAGGCGCTCGCCGGTCGAGAAATCGACCGCCTCGGCCACGTCACCTGCGGCATAGACGTCGGGAATGTTGGTCGCGCAGCGCTCGTCGATCAGGATGCCGGTCGAACAGGCCACGCCGCTGCCGTCGAGGAAGGCCACGTTCGGCTTCACGCCGGCGGAGGCGATCACCAGATCGGCCACGACTTCGGTACCGTCGCCCAGCGTGGCGATCAGCTCGTCGCCATTGGGCCGGATCGAGGTCACGCGGGCATTGGTATGCACGTTGACGCCCTTCTGCTTCACCCAGCGCGCGATCATGCTGCCGGCCTTGGAGGTCATCATGCGCGGCACCATGCGGTCGCCCATTTCGACGATGTCCAGCTTCACTCCGCGTGAGGCCAGCGCTTCCATGATGATGCAGCCGATGAAACCGGCGCCAATCTGCAGCACGCGAGCACCCTTCTTCGCCTTGGCGGCAATGTGACGCGCGTCGTCCAGCGTCCAGCAGGTGTGCACATTGGGCGAATCGATGCCCGGAACCGGCAGCTTGAGCGGGTGCGAACCGGTGCAGATGAGCAGGCGGTCATAGGGGAAGGCGGTGCCGTCCTCCATGTGAACCACGCGGCCGGCGGTATCGACCGACTTGGCGCGCCCCAGCACTTCCTTGATGTTGAGCGACGCAAAGTGGCCGTCCGTCTTGCGCAGCCAGGTGCCCTTCTCCTGGATGTTGCCCACCAGCAGATAGGGAATGGCCATGCGCGAGTACGGCGGCTCCGGCTCATCGCCGATCATGACGATGTCGGCGCCGCGGTCAGCGCGGCGGATGGCTTCCGCGGCGACGACGCCGGCCGGGCCGTTGCCGATGATGACGTGCTTCATGATGTTCCTCTTGAAGTGCAGCGCGCCCCGGAGGGCGCGCTGTGTTCATGCGATGCCGACTGTTACAGGCCCAGGCGGGCGACCGTTTCCGCCGTCGGACGGCCTTCGCTGTCCCAGCCACGCAGTGCGTAGTACTCGGGAATCATCTTGTCGATGCCCGACACCAGACCCTTGGCCGGACCGACCTTGGCGGCTTCGGTCTTCAGACGCGGCGGCAGGTCGTCGTCCTTGCGGGTGAAACCGGCGGCATTGTTGAACTGACGCTCCATGTTCCAGATGCGCTCGCCCATCAGGTCCAGCTTTTCCATCGACCAGTCGCCTTCGCAAGCGGCCTGAAGCTGGGGCTGAATGTCGGACAGCGCCCAGGCGAACGTGGTGAACACGCACAGGCCGGACGAATCGACCACGGCGGTCGCGTCCTGGAAGGCCTTGACCAGCGCCGGCTTGCCTTCGGTGGTGTGCGGATCGGTCTTGACCGGAATGCCCAGCACTTCGGACGAAATGGTGTACGAACGCAGGTGGCAGGCACCGCGGTTCGAGGTCGCGTAGGTCAGGCCCATGCCCTGCACGCCGCGCGCGTCGTAGGCCGGGAATTCCTGGCCCTTGACCGACATCGACAGCTCCGGGTGACCGTACTTCTCGCACAGGCGCTTGGAACCCAGGCCCACGATCTTGCCGAAACCTTCGCCCCGGGCGGTCTGCTCGGCCAGGAAGGTGAGCGCGCGGGCGGAGCCGAACGGCGCTTCGATGCCGATCTCCTCCTTGGTCAGCACGCCCATTTCGTACAGTTCCATCACCGCACCGATGGTGGCACCGAAGGAAATCGGGTCGAAGCCGTCCTCGTTGCACAGCATGTTGGCGTACTGCAGCGCCTCGATGTCATCGACACCGTTGGCACAGCCCAGCGACCACGCCGCTTCGTACTCCAGACCACCGGACGCGCCCCAGTACTTCGGGCTGTTCACCACCGTGTAGTGAGTCTGGTCGATCTTGGAAATGCGGCCGCAGGCGATGGTGCAGCCGAAGCAGCCCTGGTTGTTCACCAGCTGCGCCTTGCCGTCGGATTCGCGCGGCTCGTGCATGGCTTCGGCGGAAATCTTGCGCGCGCCTTCGAACTGCACGTCCTTGTGATTGCGGGTCGGCATGGCGCCGATCTCGTTGATCACGTTCATCAGCACCTGGGTGCCGTAGGTGGGCAGACCCTGACCGGTGACCGCGTTTTCCTTGAGGATCTTCTTCTTCTCGAAGGTGACCTTCATGAATTCCTTCGGGTTGGCCAGATTGCCGACACCCAGGGTGCCGCGCACGACCAGCGCCTTCAGGTTCTTCGAACCGGCCACGGCGCCCACGCCGGAGCGGCCGGCGGCGCGGTGCAGGTCATTGACGATGGCGGCGTACAGCACGCCCGCCTCGCCGGTGCGGCCGATACAGGACACGCGGACCTGCGGGTCCTGGTGTTCCGACTTCAGCGTCTCTTCGGTTTCCCACACGGTCTTGCCCCACAGGTGCGAGGCATCACGGATTTCGACCTTGTCGTTCTCGATCGACAGGTAGACCGGGCTCGACGCACGGCCTTCGATGATGACCATGTCCCAGCCTGCGAACTTCAGTTCGGCGCCGAAATAGCCGCCGGAGTTCGAACAGGCGATGGCGCCGGTCAGCGGACCCTTGGTCACCACCGAATAGCGGCCACCGGTCGAGGCCATGGTGCCGGTCAGCGGGCCGGTCGCCCAGATGATCTTGTTCTCAGGCGACAGCGGATCGACCTTGGGATCGATTTCAGACACCAGATACTTGGTCGCCAGACCACGCTGGCCGAGATAGTCGTTCGCCCACTCCATGTTGAGCGGTTCGCTCTTGGTGGTGCGGTCGGTCAGGTTAACGCGCAGGATTTTGCGGGTCCATGCCATGTCAGTGCTCCTCCGGAAATCAGGCGGCCTGGTTGCCGAGCTTGTCTGCCCACTGGCGCATGCGGTCGAGACCGGTCCAGTTGGCATCCACATAGGTGATTGCGCCGGTCGGGCACGCTTCGGCACAGGCCGGGTTGCCGCCGCACAGGTCGCACTTCTGCACCTTGCCGGTCTCCGCCACGTAATTCACGGTACCGAACGGACAGGCGATGGTGCACACCTTGCAGCCGACGCACACGTCCTCGAACACCACCTTGGCGCCATTGTCCTTGTCGAGCTTGATCGCTTCGACCGGACAGGCGTGCATGCACCAGGCTTCGTCGCACTGGGTACAGGTGTAGGGCACCTTGGCGCCGGTGTGATGGAAGTCGAACACCTTGATGCGCGAAAGCGAGTTGTTGAATACACCGTAGTTCTCGAACGAACAGGCCATCTCACACTGGAGACAGCTGGTGCACTTCGAGGGATCGATGTGTAGGGACTTCTGCATGGTGATTCGCTCCTCCACGTTCTGGGCGTGATGCCGGGTTATGGGCCGTGCCCGGCCGGCGTGCTATGAAAAACGCTTCATATTTTAGCGCCCGGATTTCGGCGCCTGTGAGCGTCGCGCGTCGTTAAAACGTCCTTATTTGTGAGACAGGTGTTCAGGTGTCCATAAAATGGACACCTGAACACTCAGGGTACGCGCCAGTTGATGTTGTGGCGGGCAAGGATGCGCTTGATTTCGCCTTCGGCGATCAGCGCATTCATCGCCGCCATGATGGCGCGACCCAGCTGCGGCTCGCCCTTGCGGATCGCGATGCCGACCGGCCACTGGCGGGAGTTGAGCATGGCCAGCGGCGGCTGCCCGACCGGGAAGTTCGTGTCGCCGGCAACCGAGGCCTCAAGCTCGCCCTGCAGCGCCATCACGCCCGCCACCTCGCCGCTGCGCAGGGCGGCGATCGCCTCGGCAAGCGTCTTGTAGTGGCGCAGCTGGCTGCGATAGCGGCCTCCATCGGCCGACAGCATCAGCGAATCCGGCAGCGTGTCGACCACCACGCCGAACGGCAGCTTCTCGAACGGCAGCATGCTGTCGAGGTTGTCGATCCGACGCCGGTCGTAGGCCACCGCGTAGCGCTCGCGGTGATACGGCGCGATGAACTCGACCTTGTCCTGCCGGGCCATGTATTCGCGGTCGACCGGCACGTGAATCATCATGTCGGCCGGGCCGTAGCCCATGTAGTGCCCCTTCCAGACCATGTTGCGCAGGTCATCGTCCATGTTCTCGTCCGCATCGAAGAACATGGGCGACATCTTGAGCCCCATGCGGGCGGCCAGTGCATTCGCGATGTCTACGTCGGCGCCCTTCCCGTCGTCAGAGAACGGCGCGAAGTCCTTGTAGAAGGCAACGCGCAGCGCGCCGCTCTTCGTGACCGTCGCCCAGACCGCGTCGTCATCGGCGAGCGCCGGCAGACCGGTCACCGCCAGCGCGACACCCGCCAGCAGCGCCCGGCGGCGCAGCAGACTGATATCAGTCTTCATGACGGGTTTCGATGTAGGCGCGAATGGCCCACATGGCTTCCTGCGACAGCGCGGCTTCGAACGGAGGCATGTACACGGCACCGTTGCGGACGCGACCCTTGCGCACGGTGTTGATGAAGTAATCGTCGGTTTCCGCATCGATCGGCAGCATGCGCAGATCCGGCGCGATACCGCCGCTCACTGCTTCCAGGCCGTGGCAGCGCGCACAGTTCTGGTTGTAGGCGGAGCTGCCGACACGGATGGCTTCCTTGTCGCCGCGGTAGGGGTTCTGCTTGGCCCATTCGTCGCCCAGCTTCTTCAGCGTGCTCACATCAACGGCTTGCGGCACCACGTCGCCGTGCGCTTCGGCTTTCGGCGTCATCACGCTGCCGAGAGCGATCAGGGCGGCGACCAGGGCGGTCGTCTTCAGGGTTGCGGCTGCTGCTTTCATAACTCCTCCAAGAAAGATCACATGCTGTAGATCAGCTTGCGGGTGTGCTCGATTGCACGAATCGTGCCACGTCTCACCCTATTTTGAGACAGGTGTAGCGTGGCGAGACAATTCACGTTATAAAAGGGGCTATATCCCGATGAGCGTCCGTTGGCCATGAGTTGGCAGGCGCGTATCGGTGGCGAGAGCCGGTACCACCGGCCGTGCATCCCGGTCACGGGTTCGGAGGAGATATGGAATACAGCGCCGCCGACGTCTCGCGCAGCGAGCAGGCTCACGAAATCATGCGCAGTGCCGGTGAGGTGCCCTCGGGCGTTCTGCCCGCCCTGATTGAAACATCCTGGAGTCGCTGCATCAGCCGCGGCCTTGACGCGGACAAGTGCGCCAAGGAGATCGAGCGCGCCCGCCGCGATCTCCTGATGACCGAGCGCGAACGCAACGAATCGCTGCTCAAGCACGCAGCGCCGGTCATGAACGGCCTGTACGCACAGATCGCGCGCTCCGGCTCGATGATCGTGCTCACCAACGCATCGGGCTTCATCATCCACTCGGTGGGCGACCAGGCCTTTCTGGATCGCGCTTCCAAGGTTGCGCTCTCGCCCGGCGTCGAGTGGTCGGAAGAGAGCAAGGGCACGAATGCGATCGGCACCGCGCTGGTCGAGAAGGTACCGGTGTCCGTGCATGGCTCGCAGCACTTCTTCTCCGCCAACCACTTCCTGACCTGCTCCGCCGCGCCCATCTTCGACCCCTGCAGCCGCATGCTGGGCGTGCTCGACGTGACCGGCGATTCGCGCAATCCGTCGCATCACAGTCTGGCGCTGATCAATCTGGCGGTTCAGACGATCGAGAACCAGATGTTCGCGCAGGCCTTCCCGGAAGGCTTCGTGCTGAACTGCCACGTGCAGCAGGAACTGATCGGTACCGTGTTCGAGGCCCTGCTCGCCTTCGACCACGACGGCCGCGTGCTGTCGGCCAATCGCAGTGCCTGCCGGCTGATCGGCCGCAGCCACGCGGAACTGCTGACACACACCTTCACGTCGATGTTCGACAAGCCGCTCAGCGCGCTGTACGACCCGCTCATGCGCGGAACCGACATGCTGGAACTGCGCCTGTTCGGAGGCCGTACACTGTTCGGCCGCCCGAAGGCCGGTAACCAGAGTCGTCCGCCGGCCCGCGTGATCAGCATGGACGCACCGCGTCCGGAATCCGGACAGCCTGCCCTGCCGCGCGTCCAGATTTCGAAAGACAAGGGTCTGACCCGCCTCAGCACCGGCGACGCGCAGATGGACGCGGTGGTCGAGAAAGTCCGTCGCGTGCTCGGACGGGACATTCCTGTCCTGATCCAGGGCGAGACCGGCACTGGCAAGGAACTGCTGGCACGCGCCATTCATGACGAGGGGCCGCGCCGCGAACAGACTTTCGTCGCGGTGAACTGTGCTGCCATTCCAGACGGCCTGATCGAATCGGAACTGTTCGGCTACGAGGAAGGCGCCTTCACAGGCGCGCGGCGCAAGGGCTACCCCGGCCGCATCATGCAGGCCGACGGCGGCACCCTCTTCCTCGATGAAATCGGCGACATGCCTCTGGCGCTTCAGGCCCGTCTGCTGCGCGTGCTGCAGGAACGCACCGTGGTACCGCTGGGCAGCGGCCGAGCCACACCGGTCGACCTGTCCATCATCTGCGCCACCCACCGCAAGCTGCGCGACCTGGTCGCCCAGGGCAGCTTCCGGGCCGACCTTTACTACCGGCTCAACGGTCTGACCGTCATGCTGCCACCGCTGCGCGAGCGCAGCGATCTCCGTGCGCTGGTTCATCGCATCCTGGCCACAGAAGAATCCATTCCGCAGGGGCTGCGCATCGACGACGAGGTGATTTCGCTGTTCGAGCGCCATCCCTGGCCGGGCAATATGCGCCAGCTCGCCAATCTGCTGCGTACCGCTGGCGTCATGGCCGCGGACGACGGGTGCATCCACACCCGCCATCTGCCGGATGATTTCCTGGACGAACTGAGCGGCAACGCACCGGTGCTGCGACCGATCGAATCGGAACTGCGCACGATGCAGAGTCATGCGCCGTGCGATCTGGACAGCCTGACGTTGCGTGCCATTCGGGAATCGCTGTCGCGCAATGAAGGCAATGTCGCCGCCACGGCCCGCGAACTGGGCATCAGCAGGACGACGCTCTACCGCAAGCTCAAGGAAGGCTGACCGCCCCGGTGGAAGCACCGCCGTCACGACACTGAACACTTCGTACAGCTTCGTTCCACCTGTAACGGCATCGGGAAATCGTCCCGTACGCACGCCTCGGGTAAAAGACAGGCAAAAAAATGGCCGGCTTGGGTAAGCCGGCCAAAGAGCCATGTCTAACTGAAGAGAACAACACCACCCCGAAACTGCCTGTAACGGAACGGATACGGCCGCAGTACCGGGGTGGATCACACCACCGGTGGCAGGCACGAACCGGAACTACAGTACGTTTTCCGGTTCGTTGCAGCCTGCCTGCCTTATTCAGGCACTTCCGGACACGAGGCCCGGAAGCACGAAGACATATGCAAGCGCTGTGCCAACATATGTCTTTCGACTCATATTACTTGTGGAGCTTGAACACCCACATCGAACCGCCCTGGTTCAGGTAGTTGACCTTCTTGGCCACATCCCCGCCCCACAGCGGCACGGCACCGCCCCAGCCTGCAGCAACGCCGATGTACTGCTCGCCATCCTGTTCCCAGGTGATCGGAGGCGCAACGACGCCGGTACCGGTCTGGAAGGACCACACTTCCTTGCCGGTCTTCGCGTCGGCGGCCTTCAGGTAGCCTTCAGGCGTACCCCAGAACACCAGGCCGCCCTTGGTCGTCAGCACACCACCCCACAGCGGAGCGTTGTTGGTGACTTCCCAGACGATCTTGCCGGTCTTCGGGTCGACTGCGCGCAGGGCGCCGATGTACTTGTCGTCGATGGTCTTGATGGTGAAACCGGCACCCAGGTAAGCCGCACCCTTCTTGTAGGTGATCGGCTCGTTCCAGATTTCCATGCCCCACTCGTTGGCCGGCACGTAGAACAGGCCGGTATCCGGGCTGTAGGCCATCGGCATCTGATTCTTGCCGCCGAGGAAGGACGGCGCAGAGAACACGACTTCACCCTTCTTGCCGTCAGCACCCTTGGACGGGTCGCCCGGGCGGTTGGCCGGATCGTAGATCGGCTTGCCGGCTGCATCCAGGCCCTTGGCCCAGGTGATCTTCTTGACGAACGGGAAGCCACGCTCGAACTTGCCCGTGTTGGCGTCCAGCACGTAGAAGAAGCCGTTGCGGTCGGCCTTGCCGCCCATGCGCTTGCCGTTCATGTCGAACGTGACGAACTCGTTCACGCCGTCATAGTCCCAGCCGTCGTTCGGCGTGCCCTGGAAGTGCCACTTGATCTGGCCGGTGGCCACATCGATCGCGACGGTCGAGCAGGAGTACAGGTTGTCGCCAGGACGCAGATGGCTGTTCCACGGGGCCGGATTGCCGGTGCCGAAGTAGGCCAGGCCGGTCTTCGGATCGTAGGAGCCGCCGAGCCAGGTGGCTGCGCCGCCGGTCTTCCACAGATCACCCTGCCAGGTGGCGTTGGTGGTGCCGCTGACGCCGATCTCGGTCTTGTTGCCGGCAGCATCGAACTTGTAGCCCATGTGACCTTCGACGGTCGGGCGCACCCAGACCAGCTTGCCGGTCTTGGCGTCGCGCGCTTCAACGCGACCGACGATGCCGAATTCGCCACCGGACACACCGGTAAGGATCAGGCCCTTGGCGATGATCGGCGCAGCGGTGTTCGAGTAGCCAGCCTGGTAGTCGTCAATCTTTTCCTTCCACACGACCTTGCCGGTGTTCTGGTCGAGGGCGACCAGCTGGGCGTCGAGCGTGCTGAAGATGACCAGATTGTCATAGACGGCGGCGCCGCGGTTCACCACGTCGCAGCAGGGCATGATGCCGTCCGGCAGACGGTGCTCGTATTGCCACAGCTTGGCACCGGTCTTGGCATCGAGCGCGAACAGGCGGGAGTAGGAACCCGTCACGAACATCTTGCCATTGACCACCAGCGGCTGCGATTCCTGACCGCGCTGCTTTTCACCGCCGAACGAGAAGGACCAGGCCGGAACCAGGTTCTTGACGTTGTTCAGATTGACCTTGTCCAGCGGGCTGTAGCGCTGACCTTCGGTACCCATACCCCAGGACAGCACGTCGCCGGTGGTCTTGGCATCGTTCTCGATGTCGCGGTCGGTCACGCCGGCCATGACCTGGGGAGCTGCCATCGCGGCAAACGCCGCGATCAGCAGACCGGACAGCGTCGAATTACGCAAGCCTTTCATACTTCCTCCTCGTTGGTGAATTTCTCTCTCGCACGACGGGATTCAATCCCTTTTTCGGCGGGATAATGACCGCAAAAAACGGGCCACCCCAAAACAAGGAAGAAATCCCGCTCGCACCGCCTTTTGGCGATGCGAAACAGGTCAGGTGTTCATTTTTGTTGCAACACCTGTTGTGCAGTGCTGTCCATCGCACGCTGTTCATAGCCGGCGTAAAGATGGGTCACCGATCGTTCGAACTCGCTGCGCGCCAGCGGCATGCGCTCGAACCGGGCTGGCAGCGGCAGCCGCATCACTTCGGCCATGTCCATGCCGCTGCCGGCCGCCTGGGCCAGGGTCTGGTCCAGCCAGCGCAGCCACTCGCGGGTCATGTCGATGCCGGCACTGCCTTCATGCACCGGCCCGTGACCGGGCAGCGTGCGCTTCGCGCCCAGTCTCGACAGCGCATCCAGGGTCGCCAGCCAGCGCGGTACCGAAGCGTGCGGCGTGGTCGGCGCGCGGTCGAGGAAGACGAGGTCGCCGGCGAACAGCGTACCGGTGGTCCGGTCAAGGATGGCTAGATCGCCAGCGGTATGGCCTTCCAGCGCAATCAGCTCGAACTCGTGCCCGCCCGCGCTCCAGCGGCCGGGACGCACGTCCTCGTCAGCCACCTGCGGCTCGGTGCCGGACGCCCAGTCGCCGGCCATGCGGTACATGTTGTCGGCGAAGGCACCGCCGTCGCTGCGCTCGCCGGCGCGGGTGGCCGGCAGCGCAGCGATCGGAACGCCGCCGTAGGCCTGGTTGCCGAGAAAGTGATCCGGATGATGGTGAGTGTTGAATACCCGGATGACCGGCTGTTTGGTCACCTGCGCGATGGCTGCGCGCATCTGTTCGCCGTAGCGACGCGACGGACCGCTGTCGATCACCACCACGCCGTCAAGGGTCACCACGAAGGCGGTGTTCACGATGTTGCCGCCGTTGCCGCGGGTGATGTCCTCGGTGCTGCCGATCAGTGCCCAGGTGTTGTCGGCGATCTTCACCGGCTGCAGCCGGTAATCGAAGGCGGCATCGCCCTGGGCGGAAAAGGCGGTCACCGCGGCGCACAGCGCCAGAACGACGCGGGCCTTGAACGGGGCTTTCATCCGGGCACTCATGGCAGCACCTTCGCGTCGATGCGGTTGCCGTTGTTGTCGCGGCCGACCACACGGAGGGCGTCCTGCCCCAGATCAGGCAGATCGAACGAGAACACCGGGTTTTCGCTCAGAGGCTCGAAGGTTTCGAGCTGCAGCATGGGCGCGCCCTTGTCATCGACCACGGCCAGCTGCTCGATGAAGAAGGCCGGAATGCCCGGCGCGAGGCCGGTATCCATCGGGTGCATGATGCGCAGCCGCAGACGCTGGTTCTGGCCATCCTTCCACACCCTGCCCTGCACCTGGTTGAGCTTCTGCGCCCAGTCGGGCGCGCCGCGGCCGGTACTGGGCGCGGTACAGCCGCCGCCTGCGGCATCGACCCACGCCCCGCCAGCCAGCCAGCGTCCGTCGCCGGTCTGCACCAGCGCACGCACCGGGCTCGCCTGCTGCAGCTTGATCCGGAACGACAGGCCGGGCTGGGCCATCAGCGGATGGAAATCAAGCACCTTCACGATCGGATTGAAATCGACCACCACCAGCACCCGCTTCACGTCGGGCAGACCCTTGACGCGAATGGTGACCGGCACGTTCATCGAGTCCTCCGCCACCTTGGGCGCCAGCACCTCGATGCGCGAGTCGAAACTGACCGGCGCATCCGCCAGATACTCGCGCTGAAGATCCGGCCAGCGTACCGAATTCAGCGGATCGGCATCCGCCGCGGCAGCGGCCCCCGTAAACAGCCATGCGAGCCCGCAGGCTGCAATCCATCTCTTCATTGACACAAGCTCCTCCAGCAACGACATGTAGGTCTTTTATGAACGTAAGCGTCGGGCGAATCATGCCCGAGCCGACCGCCGGACAAGCAAGACGAAGGCCAATCAAGCGGGACGACAGCACCGCCCGGTCCGTCTCCGGTCCGATCCGGGCCTGCGCTGCCGACGGTGATACCCGGTGCACTGTTCCACAGTCCGACAGCCCTGTGTCCAACCGTTGAACAGTCACGCATTACGGGAGCATGTCCCGGCTTTTGCGGGAGCTTTGAACCATCCACCTCCGCGTGCTCTGCCTAACCTGCACTGCGCATCGACGCCCCATGTCCGTCACTCCCTGCGGGCGGCGCCGGTGACGACACGACAGACCACACTGAAAGAGGAGTCAGGATGAAAACGTTTGCCCTCAGGAACCCGGCGCTGGCACTTGCCCTGGGCGCGCTGGTGACCGCCCCCGCCTATGCCGCGAAGACGGTGAGCTGGGACGACATCGTCAACGACGACAAGACCGGCAAGGACGTGCTGACCTACGGTCTGGGCATGAAAGCCCAGCGCCACAGCCCGCTCAAGCAGATCAATACCAAGACGGTCGCCGGGCTGACCCCGGCCTGGTCCTATTCCTTCGGTGGCGAAAAGCAGCGCGGCCAGGAAGGCCAGGCGCTGGTGCACGACGGCGTCGTCTATGTCACCGGCTCCTACTCGCGCATGTATGCGCTCGATGCCAAGACCGGCAAGCGCCTGTGGGCGTACGAACATCGGCTGCCGGACGACATCCGTCCGTGCTGCGATGTGGTGAACCGCGGCGCCGCGATCTACGGCGACAAGGTGTTCTTCGGTACGCTGGACGCGGGCATGGTCGCCCTGAACAAGGACACCGGCAAGGTGGTGTGGTCGAAAAAATGGGGTGACCACAAGGTCGGTTACACCATGTCCGGCGCCCCCTTCGTCGTAAAGGACGCCAAGTCCGGTCGCGTGATGCTGGTGCACGGTTCGTCCGGCGACGAATTCGGCGTGGTTGGCTACCTGTTCGCGCGTGACGTCGATACCGGCGAGGAAATCTGGGCCCGTCCGATGGTGGAAGGTCACATGGGCCGCCTGAACGGCAAGGACAGCACGCCGACCGGCGATGCCAAGGCGCCGAGCTGGCCGAACGACCCGAACTCGCCGACCGGCAAGGTCGAAGCCTGGAGTCACGGCGGTGGCGCCCCCTGGCAGACCGCGTCGTTCGACGTCGAACAGAACATGGTCGTGATCGGCACCGGCAACCCGGCGCCGTGGAACACC
>Ga0123397_120769_pt1 | contig 15363 bp, 13 predicted proteins | sample T10HLNH4metaT_FD_89925 | JGI IMG/M metagenome (GOLD analysis project Ga0123397, IMG submission 89925) | Methane-oxidizing artificial microbial communities from Washington, USA to study methane cycling - T10-HLNH4 metaT (Metagenome... ... | reverse complement strand
TTCACGCAGCGCCTTGCAGGCCTGGGCGCCGGAGTAGTCGAACTCGCAGGCCTGGCCGATCACGATGGGACCGGCGCCGATGATCAGGATGGATTGGATGTCTGTACGTTTGGGCATTTGTCTGTGAGGGACTAGGGATCAGGGGTCAGGGATCAGGGTGAAATTTCCGGGCGGCTGCGCCGCCCGCATGCTTTCCCTAGGCCCTAGCCTCTCGCCCCTTTCCCCTCCTCCATCATCTTCACGAATCGATCGAACAGATAGGCCACGTCGTGCGGACCGGGGCTGGCTTCAGGGTGGCCCTGGAAGCAGAAAGCCGGACGGTCGGTCCAGGCCATGCCCTGCAGGCTGCCGTCGAACAGCGACACGTGGGTCACCCGCACATTGGCCGGCAGCGTGGCCGGATCGACCGCGAAGCCGTGGTTCTGGCTGGTAATGAGCACGCGGCCGGAGTCGTTGTCCTTGACCGGGTGGTTGGCGCCGTGGTGGCCGAACTTCATCTTCAGCGTCTTCGCGCCGGCGGCCAGACCCATCAGCTGATGGCCGAGACAGATGCCGAAGGTCGGAATCCTGCGGTCGAGGAAGGTGCGGATGGCCGCAATCGCGTAGTCGCAGGGCTCAGGATCGCCGGGGCCATTGGACAGGAACACGCCGTCCGGATTCATCGCCAGCACGGTGTCGGCCGGCGTCTGCGCCGGCACCACGGTCAGGCGGCAGCCGCGGCTGGCCAGCATGCGTAGAATGTTGCGCTTGACGCCGAAGTCATAGGCCACCACGTGGAAAGGCGTGGCGTCGGGCTTCACGAAGCCCTGGCCGAGCTGCCACTCGCCCTCGGTCCATTCGTAGGGCGCGGTCGCGCTGACTACCTTGGCCAGATCCATGCCTGCGAGACCGGCAAATTCGCGCGCCTTGGCCACCGCTTCCGCGGCGTCGACCTTGCCGGCCATCAGGCAGGCGCTCTGCGCACCCTTCTCGCGCAGCAGGCGGGTGAGCTTGCGGGTATCGATGTTGGCGATGCCGGGAATGCCCTGTTCGCGCAGGTAGGCATCCAGCGTCTGGTGACTGCGGAAATTGGACGAACGCAGCGGCAGGTCACGGATGACCAGGCCGGCGGCGAACACGCGGCCGGCTTCGACGTCCTCGACGTTGACGCCGGTATTGCCGATGTGCGGATAGGTCAGCGTGACGATCTGGCGGGTATAGCTCGGATCGGTCAGGATTTCCTGATACCCGGTGAGCGCGGTGTTGAACACCACTTCGCCGGTCGTGACCGTTTCCGCCCCTATGCTTTTGCCGTGAAAGACCGTTCCATCGGCGAGTGCAAGCAGCGCGGGCGCATGGGCGGACACGTTTTACTCCTGAATTGCGAATCTGGGGGACGGTGACGCGCGTGCGCCACATATGCGAAGCGGGAGGCGCCGTTTTGGGCACCTCCCGCTGATCGATACATTATAGCCCGAGGGTGGTGCGGCGCGCAATTTCGGTGCGTGCAGACACCGGTGACAAAGCGTAAACCAGAGCGAGCCGCATCCCGCTGTCAGGCCAGGACCGAAGCGCGCCCCGCCACCAGCGCCTCGCCCAGCCGAGCCAGAAGATGGTCGGCATCACGATGCAGACTGGCCAGGGCGCCGCTGTCGCCCGCCCGGGCGGCCTCTTCCAGACGGGACACGCAGACTTCGGTGCCGCGCGCACCGAACACCGACAGCGAACCGCGCAGCCGGTGGCCGACCCGGGCCACGACCTCGCAGTCCTGACCCTGTACGCCTGCCGCCAGCGTGCGACGCAGTTCCGGCAGCTCGCCAAGGAACACGTCGATCACCCTGAGCACCATGGCGCGGTCACCTTCCAGCGTTTCCAGCGTATGGGACAGGTCGATCGCCGGTTCGGCCGCCTCAGCACCCCAGTCGGCGGACACATGGCCGTGACCCGCACTGCGCATCAGACCGTTGATGTCGGAAATCGCGGTGTGCGTCATCGCGGCATCGTCGTCCGGCCGTTCGAGCACCCGTTCGAGCGCCGCCAGCAGATCTTCCGCCTTGACCGGCTTGCTCACGTAATCATCCATGCCTTCGTCCAGGCACAGTTCGCGGTCGCCCTTCATCGCGTTGGCGGTCATCGCGATGATGGGCAGATGCTGCACATGGTCGGTATCCACCACCCAGGAGCGGCGCTGCTCCCGCGCGCGTATGGCACGGGTGGCTTCGATCCCGCCCATGACCGGCATCTGCACGTCCATCAGCACCACGTCGAAGGATTCGCTGTCTATCAGGTCGAGCGCTTCCTGGCCGTTGTTGGCGACCGTCACCTTGTAGCCCGCCCGCTCCAGGGTACGTACCGCGACCAGCTGGTTCACCGGATTGTCCTCGGCCAGCAGCACATGCCGCACCGTCGCACTGCCCAGGCCGGAATGGACCAGCGAGCGCTCGATGTCGAGGTCACCGATGGTGAGCGCGAAATCGTCCAGTTCGTGCGCACTGTCGTCCGGCTGGCTGCTCAGGGCGTCGGTCAGCGCCGTCGCGAGTTCGCCCGCCGAGAACGGCTTGTGCAGGCGACCGCGCACGCCGAGCGAGCGCGCCAGTGCGTTGTCTGCGGCCTGGTTGGCGCCGCTGAGCATCATCACCACGCGATTGAGCCGGTTCGGCCCCTCGCAGAAGCCGGACACGAAATCGAAGGCGTCCTCGTCTGGCAGCGTGCGGTCGACCATCAGGATGTCGAACGGCCGTCCGCTGTCATGCGCCTGCCGCAGGGCCTGGCGCGCAGCCTGCACGGCGCCGACCGCCAGCGCCGAGGCCCCCATGTCGCCCAGCATGGCCGCCACGGCACTGCGGCTGGGCGGATGATCCTCGATCAGCAGCACCCGCAGACCGGGGAAACGCTGGAAATGCGGCGACAGGCCAGCGGCCTCGAGCACGCGGCAGCGCATGGTGAAATGGAAGGTGGAGCCCTGGCCCGGCGTGCTTTCCAGCCACAGCCGGCCGCCCATCAGCGACACCAGTCGGTTGCAGATGGCCAGGCCCAGACCGGTACCGCCGAAGCGGCGGGTGGTCGAGGTATCGGCCTGGGCAAAGGCTTCGAACACCAGGGCCTGCTTGGCGGCATCGATGCCGATGCCGGTGTCGCGCACCCACAGATGCAGTTCCGCATGATCACCCACCGCGGAGGGCATGCCGACCGCCTCGCAGCCGACCTCGATTTCGCCGCGCTCGGTGAACTTGACGGCGTTGCCGATCAGATTGACCAGAATCTGGCGCATGCGGCCCGGGTCGCCCAGCACGCGGCGCGGCAGATCGGGCGCGATACGGCAGTACAGCTCAACGCCCTTCTGCTGGGCACCGATGGCCAGCCCGCGCGCGGCTTCGCCGACCAGATCGGACGGCACGCACTCGACCTCCTCGATCGCCAGCTTGCCGGCCTCGATCTTCGAGAAATCCAGGATGTCGTTGATGATGACCAGCAGCGCATCGGCCGAGGTCTTGATCGCGTGCACGTACTCGCGCTGCTCGCTGTCCAGCGAGGTGTCCTGCAGCAGCGCCGACATGCCCATGATGCCGTTCATCGGGGTGCGGATTTCGTGGCTCATATTGGCCAGGAAATCGCTCTTGGCGCGGCTGGCGGCTTCCGCCTTTTCCTTCGCGCGCAGCAGTTCGACCTCGGCCTGACGACGTGCGTCGAGCAGACCGATCAGGCCGGATACGCTGACCACGCGACCGCGATCGTCGCGCTCGGTGGCGGTGGATTCGATGCGCAGCCACAGCACCTCGCCGTCGGCACGCCGCAGACGCAGGTCGAACGCCGGCTGCGCAGTGGCCCCTGCCAGCCGGTCTTCCAGCCAGCGGTCGAATCCGGCGACGTCGTCTTCATGAACGATGTCTCGCCACACCGCCAGCAGTTCGGGCAGTTCTGCCTGGCTGTAGCCCAGCGACTGGCGGAATTCCGGCGGCACCGCGAAGCGCGCGGTGGCGGGCTCCCACTGCCAGGCGTGGCGGGACGCATCGAGTTCGCTGCCCGCCTCGACCAGCCTGTCCATCTCCTGAAGCGCTGCCGACAGCGCGGCCGGTGCGGGCCCGGACGCAAGCCAGTCGGCGACCGCCCGCTCATCGGTGCCGGTCAGGCCGATCTGCTGCAGCAGGGATGACAGCGATGGATGCATGAATGAGGGTCAGAAAACTCCAGCCCCAATTAACGGCCTGCCGGGCGCCGACTGTAGTCGTGGCACCCGGCCCGACGGCGCTCAGCGCAGGCCGAGCACGTCCTGCATGTCGTACAGCCCGCTGCTGCGATCGACCAGCCAGCGCGCGGCGCGCAGACTGCCCAGCGCGTAGGGCATGCGGCTGGCCGCCTTGTGCGTGATTTCGACCCGCTCGCCGATGCCGGCGAACAGCACGGTGTGATCGCCGACGATGTCGCCGCCGCGCACCGTGGCGAAGCCTATCGTGTTCGCGTCGCGTTCGCCGGTATGGCCTTCGCGGCCGTAGATCGCGCAGTCGGTCAGCGAACGGCCCAGCGCGCCGGCCACCACCTCGCCCATGCGCAGCGCGGTGCCGGACGGCGCGTCCACCTTCATCCGGTGATGGGCCTCGATCACCTCGATGTCGTAGCCGCTGTTCAGGATGCGCGCGGCCACGTCGAGCAGCTTGAACACCGCATTGACGCCGACCGCCATATTGGGCGCGAACACGATGGCCAGCTCCTTCGACGCCTCGGCCAGCTGGGCGCGCTGCGCCTCGCTGAAACCGGTGGTGCCGATGATCATCTTGACGCCCAGGCGCTTGCAGATGTCCAGATGGGCCAGCGTGGCTTCCGGCCGGGTGAAGTCGATCAGGAAATCGGCACCGGCCAGCGCCGCCTCGACATCGCCGCGGATGAGCACGCCGCTTTTCACGCCCAGGAAGGCGCAGGCGTCTTCGCCGATCGCCGGCGAGTCCGGGCGGTCGAGCGCCGCGGCAAGCTGGGCGCCTTCGTCGCGCGTGGTGGCTTCGATCAGCATGCGGCCCATGCGGCCGGATGCCCCCGCGATCGCAATGCGCATCGGTGACATGAAATCCTTTCGGTTCGCTGGACGGGCGCGCCGGGCGCCCGGTGGAAAGTTACTTCTTCTTGTCCGGTGCCGCGACCTCGGACAGGTCGAGCGTACGGGTGCGCTGTTCCGGCGGCTGGATCTCGCCCTCTTCCGCCGCCACCACGTCGCCGCCCACGCTGACCAGCCTGTCGTCCTCGAAATAGACGATGAGGCGGCGCTGCTGCGTGTCTTCCGGCTTGTTGCCCGGCTTGAAGAAGTACACGTAGTCCCAGCGGTCCGGGTGGAACACGTCGGCCAGCATCGGCGTACCGAGCAGGAAACGCACCTGTTCGCGGCTCATGCCGGCCTTGAGCTGGCCCACCATTTCCTGGGTAACGAGGTTGCCCTGGCGGATGTCGATGCGGTAAGGATTGAGCTTGCTCACCACGTCGAGCGAATCCGGCACCTGGAAACTGCTGCAGCCCGCGATCAGCGGAACGAGGGCGACGCAGGCGCGGCGGGCGGTGACAAGGCGAACCAGGGGGGCGAAGGACATCGCGGCAGGACTCGAATGAAGATCGGACGGCCGGCGCAGCACGCCGGGCCGGACACGAAAGTCTATATTATAGCGACCTTGCCAATGCCTCCAGGCGACCCGGATGAGCGCAAATTCCCAGAACCTGAAAAACATCGGGCTCAAGGCCACCCTGCCGCGACTGAAGATACTCGAGCTGTTCCAGCGCGCGGACGTACGCCACATGAGTGCCGAAGACGTCTACAAGGCGCTGCTGCAGGAAGACATGGACATCGGTCTGGCCACGGTCTACCGCGTGCTGACCCAGTTCGAGCAGGCCGGCCTGCTCGAACGGCACTTCTTCGAGTCCGGCAAGGCGGTGTTCGAACTGAACGAAGGCCACCACCACGACCACCTGGTGTGCATCCAGTGCGGCAAGGTGGAAGAGTTCTACGACGCGGAGATCGAGCGCCGCCAGATCAAGGTGGCCAAGGAACGCGGTTTCACGGTGCACGACCACGCACTGACCATCTTTGCCGACTGCGCCACCGACGACTGCCCCAACCGCCGCAAGACGCTGCGGGGCTGAGCCCCTTCCACGCCTCCGATTCAGGGCCGCGCGCGGCCCGCTCCTGTCTTTTTCCATGGACGCACTGATCGCCTCGACCGCGCTGGTCGCGCTCGCCGAAATCGGCGACAAGACCCAGCTCCTCTCCTTCCTGCTGGCCGCGCGGCTGCGCAGGCCACTGCCCATCTGCCTCGGCATCCTGGTGGCCACCGTGCTCAATCATGCGCTGGCCGCCTGGCTGGGCGCGCTGGTGGCCTCGGTGCTGTCGCCGGATGCGCTGCGCTGGATCGTCGGTCTGGCCTTCATCGGCTGCGGCCTGTGGGCGCTGGTGCCGGACGAGCTGGAAGACACCGAGGTGGGCAGCGCGCACGGCGTATTCCTGACCGCCACGCTGCTGTTCTTCATGGCCGAAATGGGCGACAAGACGCAGCTGGCGACCGTGGCGCTGGGTGCCCGCTTCGAGCACGCGTTCTCGTGGGTGGTGACCGGCACCACGCTGGGCATGATGATCGCCAACGTGCCGGCGGTGTATGTCGGCCAGAAACTGGCCGCCCGCCTGCCGGTGAACTGGATACGGCGCATCGCCGCCGGCCTGTTCGTCGCCACCGGCGTCATCACGCTGGCGATCACCGGCAGCTGACCGGCGCGCCGGGGCTTCGGGCCGCCCACCGCCGGTCGCGGGCTCAGGGCATCCTGAACCGGTCGTCCGGCCTTCAGTAACCGAGCATTTCCCGCGCATGCGCGCGGGTGGTGTCGGTGATCACCTCACCACCCAGCATGCGGGCGATCTCATCGACGCGTGCATCGGCATCGAGCGGGGTCACCGCACTGCGCGTCTGGCCGTTGTCGCTGCGCTTGGCGATGGACCACTGCCAGTGCGCACGCGCTGCCACCTGCGGCAGATGGGTGACGCACAGCACCTGACGCGCCTCGCCCAGCCGCGCCAGCTGACGGCCGACCACCTCGGCCACCCGGCCGCCGATGCCGACATCCACCTCGTCGAACACCAGGGTCGGCGTGCCGCTGCGCGCGCTGGCGATCACCTGTATCGCCAGACCGATGCGCGACAGTTCGCCGCCGGACGCCACCTTGGCCAGCGGGGCCAGCGGCTGGCCCGGGTTGGCAGCGACATGGAATTCGATGTCCTCCAGCCCGGTGGCGGACGGCAGTTCGCGCGGCTGCATGACCACTTCGAAGCGGCCGCCCTGCATCGCCAGTTCCGACATGGCCGCGGTGACCGCATCGGACAGCTGGCGCGCCGCCGGCGCGCGCGCAGCGGACAGCGCACGCGCTGCCTCGATGCAGGCCGCCAGCGCCGCGTCACGCGCAGCGGCGAGTGCGGCCGGGTCGGATTCCAGCTGCAGCTGTTCAAGCCGGATACGGCTGTCCGCCAGCAGGCCGGGCAGACCTTCCGGCTCGACCCGGTGCTTGCGTGCGCAGTCCAGGACTGCCGCGATCCGTTCGTCGGCCCGCGCCAGCGCCTGCGGGTCGGCGTCGATGCGGTGGGCGTAGGTGCGCAGCGCACGCGCCGCCTCGTCCACCTGAGTGGCGGCGGATTCGACCAGGCCGCGGCATTCGGCCAGCGTCGGGTCGTAGGCCTCCAGCTTGCCGAGCAGCGCCGCGACATGCGCGAGCTGGGCGTCAAGCGCGGTGTCGCCCTCCTCGATCAGCGCCAGCGCTTCGGCCGACCCCTCCAGCAGCTGGGTGGCATGCGCCAGCCGGCCGTGATCCTGCTGCAGTTCGGCCCATGCCTGGGGTTCGAAGGCCAGCGCCTCCAGTTCCTCGACCAGCCACTGCAGCCGCTCGCGCTCGCGCGCAGCCGATTCGCTGTCCTGCAGCGCGCGCGCCAGCGCCTGTTCGCGCTGCTGCCATTCGCGATGCAGCCGGCCGACCGTCGCCACCTGGGCGGTCAGCCCGGCGTGCTGGTCGAACAGCGCGCGCTGGGCGGATTCGCGCATCAGCGCCTGGTGCGCGTGCTGGCCGTGGATGTCGATCAGCAGCCCGCCCAGCTCCTTCAGCTGGGCCACGCTGGCCGGCGCGCCATTGATGTAGGCGCGGGAGCGGCCGCCGGCGTCGATCACGCGCCGGGCGATCACCACACCCTCTTCCGGCTCGAAATCCTGCTCGCGCAGCCAGTCGGCCAGCGCGTCGTGGCCGGCACAGGCGAATTCGGCCGACAGTTCGGCGCGCTCGCAGCCATTTCGCACCACAGACGCCTCGGCCCGGCCGCCCATCAGCAGGCCGAGCGCATCCACCAGAATGGATTTTCCGGCGCCGGTCTCGCCGGTCAGCGCGCCGAAGCCGGACGAAAAATCGAGCTCCAGCCGGTCGACCAGAATGAAATCGCGGATGAATAGACGTTCGAGCATGAAACCCCGGCAGGAAACGGACAGTTCTGGACGATACGGGACGATACAGGGACCGCGGCTCTCCGGCGCAACCCGGGCGCGGCTCAGACTTCCTTCGGCGCCTCGCTCCACCGCAGCTTCTCGCGCAGCATGGCGAAATAGCTGTAGCCGGGCGGATGCAGCAGGGTCACCTGGTGCGGCGAGCGCTCGATGCGCAGCACGTCGTCGCCCTGGAGATTGACATGCTCCTGACCGTCGAAGTGGGCACGCGCGTCATGGCGGGAAAACAGCCGCACGTTCAGCACCGCGCTGTCGCCGAGCACGATGGGCCGCGACGACAGCGCGTGCGGACACAGCGGCACGATGAGCATGCCGCCGAGTGAAGGATGGACGATGGGGCCGTTGGCCGACAGCGAATAGGCGGTCGAACCGGTGGGCGTCGCGACGATGAGCCCGTCCGACCGCTGGCTGTAGACGAATTCGCCATCCACCCGCACCTCGAACTCGATCATGCGGCCGAGGTCGCCCTTGGAAATGACCACGTCGTTGAGCGCGAAGGCGGAAAACACCGCCCTGCCCTCGCGCAGCACCTGGGCCTGCATCAGCACCCGCCGCTCGGCACGGAAGTCGCCGCGCAGCAGCGATTCCAGCGATTCAAGCATGCTGGAGCGGGCAACGTCGGTCAGGAAACCCAGCCGGCCCTGGTTGATGCCGACCAGCGGCACGCCGAAGGGCGCGAGCTTGCGGGCCGCGCTGATCAGCGAACCGTCGCCGCCGACCACCACCGCGAGCTGTGCGCGCCGGCCCAGCGCGTCGAAATCGGCCGACTCGAAGCGGTCATCCGGCATCACTTCGGCCGATGCCTGCTCGATCAGCACCTCGCGGCCGGCGTCGCGCAGCCAGTGCGCCAGCGTGCGCAGCGACTCGGCCACTTCGGCGCTCTGGTACTTGCCGATCAGCGCAACGCAGCCGTAGGCCGGAGATTCGGTATTCATGCGCGGATTAAACCACAAAGGCCGGGCCCGACCGTGACACCGGGCCTGCCACGCGCGGCCTCCGGTGTCACTGTGTCAAGATGGCGGACAGGATGCCTGACGCCACGGCGCGCACTGCTCTAGAATCAGGCACTGGAAACATGATTCGCCCTGCGATGCCCCTCTGCCCGTTCCATGCTTGAAGACCGTTCGAGACTGCTGCTGAAAACCCTGGTCGAGCGCTATATCGCGGACGGCCAGCCTGTGGGTTCCCGCACGCTGTCGAAATTCGCCGGCCTGGACCTGTCGCCGGCCACGATACGCAATGTCATGTCCGACCTGGAGGAACTGGGCTACATCGCCAGCCCGCACACCTCGGCCGGCCGGGTGCCGACGCCGCGCGGCTACCGCTTCTTCGTCGACACGCTGCTGTCGGTGCAGCCGCTGGAGCCGGGTCAGATCAGCGAACTGAAGGGAGAACTGCGGCCGGCGGACCCGCGCCTGCTGGTCAACCAGGCTTCGCAGCTGCTGTCCCAGCTCACCCGTTTCGCCGGCATCGTGGTGGCGCCGCGCCGCCAGCTTCCGCGCATCCGCCAGATCGAGTTCCTGAGCCTGTCGGACAAGCGCATCCTGCTCATCATCGTGACCGAGTCGGGCGAGGTGCAGAACCGCATCCTGCTGACCGAAAAGAATTTTTCGCCGTCCGAACTGGTCACCGCGGCCAACTTCCTGAACCAGCACTACGCCGGGCTCGACTTCGATGAAATCCGCAACCGGCTGCAGGCGGAACTGAAGCAGCTGCACGGCGATCTGACGACGCTGATGGCGGCGGCACTGCAGGCCGGCAACGAGGCGTTCTCGGACGACAAGGGGCAGTACGTGATCAGCGGCGAGCGCAATCTGCTCGAGGTCGACGATCTGGCGTCCAACATGTCGCGCCTGCGCGAACTGTTCTCGCTGTTCGACCAGCGCACCCAGCTGGCCAGCCTGCTCGACCTGTCCCAGCGCGCCGAAGGCGTGCAGATCTTCATCGGCGGCGAATCCGGGCTGGCGCCGCTCGATGAGTGCAGCGTGGTCACCGCACCCTACGAGGTGCAGGGCCAGGTGGTCGGTACGGTGGGCGTGATCGGCCCCACCCGCATGGCCTACGAGCGGGTCATTCCCATCGTGGACGTGACCGCCAAGCTGCTGTCGAGCGCGCTCAGCCAGACCTGAGCCGGGCGCAGCCCGGCCCCGGTCACCCCTCAGTCAAACCCGAACGCCGTCCTTTCCCGGGCGGCCACAACAAGAACACGACATGTCCCGCTTCATCGCCGAACCGCCCTATACCCACGGCCAGACCGCCCGCACCGGCGTGCTGCTGGTCAATCTCGGCACGCCCGACCAGGCCGACGCACCGTCGCTGCGCCGCTATCTGAAGGAGTTCCTGTCCGACGACCGCGTGGTCGAAGTGCCCAAGCCGGTCTGGTGGCTCATCCTGAACGCCATCATCCTGAACGTGCGACCGAAGAAGTCGGCCGAGAAGTACGCCACCGTGTGGACCGACGAAGGATCGCCGCTGCGTGTGCATACCGAACGCCAGACCCGTCTGCTGCGCGGCTGGATGGTGGCCGAAGGCCAGCCGGACATCGAGGTCAGGCACGCGATGCGCTACGGCGCGCCTTCGATTGCCGACGTGCTGCAGCAGATGAAGGCGGAAGGTTTCACCCGCATCCTCGCGGTTCCGATGTATCCGCAGGGCGCGTCCAGCACCACCGGCTCGGTGGTGGACGAACTGGCGCGCGCGCTGCTGCGCTGGCGCAACCTGCCTGAACTCCGCTACGTGCGCGCGTTCGCGGGCGATCGCAGCTATATCGACGCGCTGGCCGCCAGCGTGCGCGAGCACTGGCAGAAGAACGGCCGCGCCGACAAGCTGGTCATGTCCTTCCACGGCGTGCCGCACTTTCACCTGATGAAGGGCGACCCCTACCACTGCGAATGCCACCGGACCGGCCGGCTGCTGGCCGAGGCGCTCGGTCTCGGAAAGGAGGACTATCTGGTCACCTTCCAGTCCCGCTTCGGCCGCGCCCGCTGGCTGGAGCCCTACACCCAGCCGACGCTGGAAAAGCTGGCGGATGGCGGCCTGAAGAGCGTGGACGTGATGTGCCCCGGCTTTGTCGCCGACTGTCTGGAAACACTGGAGGAAATCGCAGTGGAGAACCGCGACGCCTTCATCGCGCACGGCGGCCAGCGCTTCAGCTACATCCCCTGCCTGAATGAAAGACCGGACTGGATCGCCGCACTGGGCGGCCTGGTGCGGCGCGAACTGGGCCACTGGTGGGACGAGGCCGGCCAGCCTCAGCCTGAGCGCGCACTGCAGGCGCAGCGCGCCCGGGACATGGGCGCTGCGCGCTGAAGCGTGCAGCGCAAAGAAAAAGGCGACCCGCGGGTCGCCTTTTTTCATCGGCCGGAAGACATCAGGCGGCGGCGCGCGCCGGCAGTACGTTCTCGTCGTTCTTGGCCTTGCGCGGACGTCCGCGACGGGCCGCGCCCGGGTCGAACTGGCCGTCCAGCTTCTTCAGCGCATCCTTGCGCGCCTTCAGCGCCATCTTGAACGCACCTTCCTCGCCGTACTTGTTCACCGAAAACTTCACCCGCTTGCGGCGACCCGACGGCAGCGGCCAGGACGCCACCCAGAACCAGCGCTGCTTGTCCTCGGGCATGTCACGGGTTTCCGACGCACAGTAGCGGCAGACGCCAACCACGCCGGAGCGGTTGTTCTTCTTGACGATGCTGGAGTACTCCCGCAGCGAGAACGGCGGGAATTTCGAAATGATGTCGTCGCGGAACTGCTTGGCAGCGGTAAACGCTTTCTGCTTACCGCCGAACACGCCGTCGCTGAAATGCTTGCGGTGAATCACCCCGCGTCGCTGTATGGTCACGAGCCAGCCGTGGGTGCGGCTGGCCTCGTTATCAACGCGGCTGATGCCATAAACTGAATTGCGGCTCAAGGTTGCTCTCCTTCGATCAGCACCAGGGTGAAGCCGTGTGCTTGCAGGGAGAGTTTCGGCCTGCGGGATGGAAACTTTAGAAGCGGTCCGAGGGCAGGCGTCACGCTCGGCGTGCGCCGAGGCCCACCTGCAGGGCCGGCCGCCGGTCAGCGACGGACCGGGGCGTCAGGCAGCAGTTCGAGATCCAGACCCGAGCCGACCACCGAAAAACCGGACTCGGTCGGCATCATCACCTCCTCACCCTGGGCCGCAAGCGCGGCGTTGGCCCGTGCCAGGCGCTGCACCACGGTACTGATGAGCTGACCGCGGAAGTGCTCAAGACACTCTTCCGACGCCAGCGCCAGCGCCGACGGACTCACCTCGAGGAAGGCGACCGGCGAGATCGCCACCACGGTGGCCGATCGACGCAGGTGCGTCGGATCGAGGTAGCCCATTTCACCCACCACCTCGCCCGGCCCCAGCTCGGCCAGCAGGCGACCGCCCACCACCACGCGGACGTGACCGGACACGATGAGACCGAAACGGTTGTCGCCCTCGCCTTCACGCATCAGCACCGTACCTTCCGCGTACTGGCGCCAGTTCGAGAAACGCAGCACCTCCCACACCTCGACGTCGTCGAATTCGGTGAAGAAGGGCATCTTGCGCAGGATGGAAAAGCGCGTGGTGTCCGGCGGCACGTACTTGTCGTCGAGGATCTTGAAGCGGACCGACGACAGATCCTTGGCGAACTCCGCGCCGTTCTTGTAGCGGGAGTACAGATCCTTTTCCAGCGCCTTGCGGATCACCCGGTCCATCGCCTCCGGCACTTCCGGGTTCAGCTGGGACGCCGACGGCGGATCGGCGTTGATGATCTTGTAGATGAGCTGGGCCGGGTGCTTGGCGCGGAAGGGCAGCCGCCCGGTCAGCAGGTGGAACAGCACCACCCCCAGCGAGTACAGATCGGTCTTCTGGTTCAGCGGATAGCCCTTCACCTGTTCCGGGCTCATGTAGGCCGGCGAGCCCACGCCCATGATGAAGGTCGAATCCTTGTCGTTTTCCTTGGCCACGTTCAGCGCCAGACCGAAATCGGTCACCTTCACCAGGTCGTTGGCGCCGATCAGGATGTTGGCCGGTTTGATGTCTCGATGCACGACGCCATGACGGAAGGCGTAGTCGAGCGCCATCGCGCACTTGAACACGATGCTCACCGCCCGCGGCAGCGGCAGCATGGTGTTGAATTCGCAGTAATGGTCAAGCGGCTGGCCGTCGATGAATTCCATGACCAGATAGGCCCGGTTCTCTTCGACCTGCGCGTCGTAGATGCGGATGATGTTGGGGTGGTCGAGCCTGGCGGCGATCGCCGCCTCGGTCAGGAACAGTTTGCGCATGCGCCGCGACCACTTGCCCTGATCCCGGTTCTTGTCGCCGAAATCGACCAGCTTGACCGCGACCATTTCCTCGATGTCGTCGCACTTGCACAGGTAGACGGTCGCGGTGGCGCCTTTGCCGATTTCGCGGATGACCCGGTATTTGCCGATGCGCTCAAGCATGAGAAAGACAGGAAGGAAGCGTGGAACGCGTCATGAAGCGGGAATGATAGGGCATCGCCGGGAGCACGACAAAATTACCCACGTCGGCAGACCGGACAAGCCCCCGGAAAGGGGGCTTGAAAACCGTCCGGACGCCCCCATGTGCGGCGGGTCTCAGAATCAGAGGATCCCCGGAATGACCGAACAGACCCCTAACCCGACGCCGGAAAACCTCGCAGACGCCGCTCCGGACACGCCGGCCGCTGCCGAAGCGCCGGACGCGCTGGCCGCCGCCGAACAGAAGATCGCGGAACTGCAGGATGCGCTGCTGCGCGCCAAGGCCGAAACCGAGAACATGCGCCGCCGTGCCGCCGAGGACGTGATCAAGGCCGGCAAGTTCGCCGCCGAGAAATTCGCCTCCGCCATGGTGCCGGTCAAGGACAGTCTGGAAGCCGCACTGGCCGACACCTCGAACGACGTCGCCAAGACCCGCGAAGGCGTAGAACTGACGCTCAAGCAGCTGGTGCAGGCCTTCAGCGGTGCCAGCGTCGAGGAAGTGAATCCGCTGGGCGAGAAGTTCGACCCGCACAAGCACCAGGCGATCAGCCAGATCGAGGCGCCGGGCGAACCCAATCACGTGGTGCAGGTGCTGCAGAAGGGCTATCTGCTGCACGAGCGCGTGCTGCGCCCGGCCCTGGTCATCGTTTCGAAGGCGGCGGGCTGAAAAGCCCCTTGAAATGCAGGGGCAAACGCCCCACTTCGACCTCAGACAAGCTCTTTCCTCCACCCGAACATACATATAGAGGACCCCGAACATGGGAAAAATCATCGGTATCGATCTGGGCACCACCAATAGCTGCGTCTCCGTGATGGAAGGCGGCAAGCCCAAGGTGATCGAGAACTCGGAAGGCGCGCGCACCACGCCGTCCATCGTGGCCTACGCCGAAGACGGCGAAATCCTGGTCGGCGCCTCGGCCAAGCGCCAGGCGGTCACCAACGCCGCGAACACGCTGTTCGCGGTCAAGCGCCTGATCGGCCGCCGCTTCGAAGAGAAGGAAGTGCAGAAGGACATCGCACTGATGCCCTACAAGATCGCCAAGGCCGACAACGGTGACGCCTGGGTGGAAGTGCGCGGCAAGAAGATCGCGCCGCCGCAGGTGTCGGCCGAAGTGCTGCGCAAGATGAAGAAGACCGCCGAAGACTACCTCGGCGAAGAAGTGACCGAAGCTGTCATCACGGTGCCGGCCTACTTCAACGACAGCCAGCGCCAGGCCACCAAGGACGCCGGCCGCATCGCCGGTCTGGACGTGAAGCGCATCATCAACGAGCCGACCGCGGCTGCGCTCGCCTTCGGCATGGACAAGAAGCCGGGCGACTCCAAGATCGCGGTGTATGACCTGGGCGGCGGTACTTTCGACGTGTCCATCATCGAAATCGCCGACGTCGATGGCGAGCACCAGTTCGA
>Ga0123397_139901_pt1 | contig 15384 bp, 18 predicted proteins | sample T10HLNH4metaT_FD_89925 | JGI IMG/M metagenome (GOLD analysis project Ga0123397, IMG submission 89925) | Methane-oxidizing artificial microbial communities from Washington, USA to study methane cycling - T10-HLNH4 metaT (Metagenome... ... | reverse complement strand
TAGGGATCAGGGGAGGTCATATGTTGCGAGTAGTATGGAGTGGTAGTGAGTCTTTATGTGGCATTGTTATTACTTTGTGTTTTGTGTTTCGTTCAGAACTCCGTTTGTCGGCCACCGCCGCCTGCCGCCCGGCGTCCGGCGCCACGCAGGCGGGCAGCAGCAGCAGGTCCCACGGACCGACCTGGTCGCGGCCCTCGGCCGCGGCCGCGACCCTCAGCAGCCAGGCGGTTTTCACCCAGCGCCGGTCCGACACATAGGCGCCCTCGTCCGCCAGATGCGCGCGCAGTTCGGCCAGCAGACAGACCACCCGCGCCGGCAGCCTCACCGCCTGCGCGGCATTCGACACCGCGCCCAGATCCTCGTCGCCCAGCAGCAGCGCGTCCGCCGGCGGCGTCCATTCGTCGGCGCAGCCGGCCGCCAGCAGCGCGGCAAAGCCATCACCGCTCACCGCGCTGACCGGAATGCGCAGCAGGAAGCGGTCGAAGAAGGCTTCGCCCACCTCGTCGTCCGGCACCTCGTTGGTGGCGCCGATCACGCTGACCAGCGGGCACAGCTGGCGGCCGGCGCCATTGTCGAACTCGCGCTCGTTCAGCAGCGTGAGCAGCGCGTTCAGGATGGCGCTGTTGGCCTTGAACACCTCGTCGATGAAGGCGATGGTGGCGTCCGGCAGGAAGCCGTCTGTATGACGTTCGTAGCGGTCCTGCTCCAGCGCGCGGATGGACAGCGGACCGAACAGTTCTTCCGGCACCGAAAAGCGGGTGAGCAGTCGCTCGAAGTAGCGGGCGTCGCGGAAGGCGCGGTGCAGCCTGCGCGCCAGTTCGCTCTTGGCGGTGCCCGGCGGGCCGATCAGCAGCGTGTGCTCGCCGGCGAGCGCGGCCAGCAGGGTCATGCGCACGACGTGGCGGCGCTCGACCAGGCCCTGTTCCAGCGTGGCGAGCAGCGCGGCCAGACGTGAGCGGAAGGCAGTGGAGGTGTTCATCGGGCGGAATCTTTCAGGTTCACCGCAGGATGCGGCTGGCCACCAGCGCGTGCGCGCGCTGGGCACAGGTATCGACATCGATTTCGTGCAGACCGTCGTCCGACACTTCGAAGATGCCGGCTTCGGTCACGATGAAATCCATCGGAATGTCATGCGGCTGCGGATGGATGGTCGGCATGCGCGACAGTTCGAACGCCACACCTATCTTCAGCGGCTGCACCGTGCAGGCGGCAAGCGTACGGTCGAAGAAGCCGCCGCCATAGCCGAGGCGATAGCCGCGCGCGTCGAAGCCGACCGGCGGCACCAGCAGCGCATGCGGCTGCACGACATTGGTGTCGTCCGGCACCGGCAGGTCGAACACGCCGGGCGTGGTGGCCACGCCCGGCCACCATTCGCGGAACACCAGCGGCGCGTTGCGCTCGACCACTTCGGGCAGCGCGCCGCGCGCGCCCTGCGTACGCAGCGAGCGCAGCAGATGGCGGCTGTCGAATTCGCCGCGGAAGGGCCAGCAGAAGCCGATCGTCATATGGGACAGCAGCGGGAAACCCGCTTCGAGATAGCCGGTGATTTCGACATTGCGCGCCATGCGCTGCGCCGGCTCGACCGCCTCGCGCTCGGTCAGCAGACGCTGGCGCTCGGCGCGTCGCCAGGCCGACAGATTGTCCGGTGTGTTCATCGCGGGTACTCCTTCACGACATCGCGGGGGCCGGTTTCGCTGCGCGCACGGCGCGCAGCATGAGCGCCGCGAACAGCAGGATGGCCGCGGCGTGCAGCCCGCCGGCCAGCATCAGCGCATCATGCCGGCCGAGCCCCGCACCGGCAATGCGCAGCGCAAGGCTGAGGGCGAGCAGCCACAGCGGCCAGCGCGCACGTGGATCGTAGACCGGCCGCAGGCGCAGCAGTGCCGGCAGAACGATGGGGGCGTGGCCGAACACCATGGCGAACACGAAGCCCAGCAGCACCGCATGCAGCCCGGTGGCGGCCAGCGGCCCCGGATGGAACTCGCCGTACAGGCCGAGCAGCGCGCCCACCAGCAGCCACAGATAGCCGACGGTGAGGCAGAGCGCGGTATGGCCCGGCCAGCCGGCTGCACGCCATGCGCGCGGCGCAATGTCCCAGCGCAGCAGCCACAGCGCCAGCAGCGCGCAGCCCGGCCACAGCGCCAGCGAGGCGGGATCGACCGCACCGGCGATCAGCAGCGCGACCGCCGCGATGAACAGGCTGCGCGCCAGCGCCGGCAGCCGCACCAGCTGGGTCAGTTCGCGCCGCTCACCGGCAATGGTGAGCACCAGGAAGGCCACCCAGCCGCGGGTGGTGGCGGCGAGGTCGCCGCCCATCGCCCACAGCAGCGCGCCACCCAGCCAGCAGGCGGCACCGCACAGTTCGACCATCAGGTGAGGCGACCACGCACGGCTGACGCCGGCATGAACGTAGAGCGCGACCAGACCGGCCGCAGCCAGCGCCCAGCAGGCCTGGGCCAGCGGCAGCAGCGACGGGCTCCACGCAAGCAGGCCACCGATGCCGGCCAGCAGCGGCGCACCCAGGCCGGCAAGACGACCGAGCGCGACTGCGCGTTCGAGTGCGATCAGCGTGCCGAAGAAGCCGCACACCATCAGCGCGCCATGCACCGGCGCCGGCATGACCGGCACCGGCAGGCCCAGCCGGGCCAGCCCGCCGCTCAGGCCGGACAGCAGCGCCACCACCGCCAGCAGCGCGCAGGCGACGACCGCCTGACGCCAGCCCGGCGGCCGCGTCACGCTCATGCCAGCCGCACCGCCCGGCCGCGGCGGTCCACCGGCATCAGCCCGTCCAGCCGGCCCGCCTTGATCGCCTCGACCATGCGGTCGAGTGAGCGGCCGATGTCGGCCTCGGCCGGCGGCCGACCGCCACTGCCGGACAGCGCTGCGACGAACACGATCGCCCAGTCCGGCGCGAACAGGCCGGCCTCCTCCGCCAGCGCAGCGAAGTCCTGCAGTTCGTGCGGCGACTTGTCCACGCAGCAGTGCGGCACCAGCGCGCCGCCCCGGCCGGCGGCGAAGCCGGCGCGCTCGGCCGCGCTGGCGCCGTCCGGCAGTTCGGCACGGGTGAACACCAGCAGCAGGCGCTGCGGCTCGGGCTGCTGCCGGGCGGCGGCGATCAGGTCGTCGAACGAGGCAATCTGCATGTCGTGTCTCTCCGTCAGATGTTCCAGCCGAAGCGCTGCTGCAGCGCCGGGCTCATGCGTCCGGGATGCCAGGGCGTGTCCCAGTCGAACGTCACGTTCACTGCCCAGCCCGGCGGGCAGGCGGCACGCAGCGCGGCGGTGGCGTCCTCGATCAGCAGGTCGCCCATCGGGCAGGTGGCGCTGGTCGGAATCAGTACCACATCGACCTGGCGGTCACCGACGCCGATGTGTTTCACCAGGCCGAGGTCGACGATGCTTTCCGCCAGCTCCGGGTCCGGCACCGTATGCAGCGCGGCGCGCAGGGTGTCGATGTCGGGCATCACGATACTCTCCGCAGCGGTTCGATCGCGCGCGGCGCGGGCGGCAGCAGATCGGCCAGCGTGTGGCGGTCGAGATGGGCCAGGAACTCGGCCAGCGCGCCTTCGAAAATGCCGGTGAGACGGCAGCGTCCTTCCAGCGAGCAGCCGCTGCCGCCCGGCTCGCCGAGACATTCGACCAGCCGGAAGTCCGGTTCCACGCTGCGCACCACCTCGCCCAGCCGGATCTGCGCCGGATCGTGGCCGAGCCGCATGCCGCCGCCCTTGCCGCGCACCGTTTCCAGCCAGCCGGCCAGCGCCAGCTGGTGGGTCACCTTCATCAGATGGGCTTCCGAAATGCCGTAGGCCTGCGCGATTTCGGCGATGGTGCACAGCCGGTCCGGATGCCGGCCGACGTGCATGAGCAGGCGCAGCGCGTAATCGGTCATCGTGGTCAGACGCATGGCGAGTGTCCTGTGCGTGTCGTGAAAGTCACCCGGCACACGGCCTGCAAGGCCCGTACCACCTTGCGGCGGGTGTGGATACGGTGGCCGGCGGGCGCGCCCATGTCAGCCCCGGCGCGGCGTGATGGACACCGGCTGCGCGGCGGGGCCGGCGCGATCCGGCCGCGGGCGGATCATCATCGGGAAGAAGCGCCACAGATAGAGCGCGAACGCCAGCGCCCACAGTCCGGCGGCGCCGTGCAGCAGATGCACCGACGCCGGCGACGGATGCAGCGCGGCCAGCCTCAGCACGGTGGCGGCGATCACCAGTCCGTAAGCCGTCACCATGCTGCGGTCGGTGTCCAGCGGGCGGCCGAGGTGGCCGAGCGCGGTGCGGGTGATCATGCCGATGATGAGCACCGAAAAGCCGCCCATCGCGATCACATGCACATGCAGCGCGGCCGGCGTGCCGGCACCGGCCGCGTGGGCGGCAGCCAGCAGCAGGCCGATGCCGAGCCCGGCGTAGCCGACGTACAGAATCCACAGCAGCGGCTTGTGCAGCACCCGCCACGGCTTCCAGCTCACCCACTGCAGCAGCGCGATGCCGCCGGCCACCGTCAGTGCGGCGGCCAGTGCGGTGGTCCAGCCGGCGAACAGGCAGAGCACCGCAACCGCGCTGGCGATCAGCTGGGCCATGCCGCTCTGCAGATGGGCCGGTACAGTCAGCCCAGGCACCGCCCGCATGGCAAAGAAGGGAATCACCCGGCGCGCGACCAGCAGCGTGAGCAGCGTCATCACCAGCAGACCGGCGTTGAAATGCCGCATCAGCGCGCCGTAGTCGCCGGCGCGGGTGGCGAGCAGGAAAAGCAGGTCGGTCAGGCCCAGACCGAGCAGCATGAGCGGCACTGCGTAGTTGCGGGTGTTGCGGGACAGCAGCACCGAGCGCCCGAGCGCGGCGGCGGCCAGCGCGAAGAAGCCGCCCTCGGCCAGTGCGCCAGCCAGAAAGGCGGCGTCACCCGGCAGCAGGAAGGCGACCCGTGCCAGCGCCCACAGCAGGCAGAGCACCGCCAGCGCACGGCCGGCCAGCGGATTGATGCCTGTCCAGGCGCCGCCGGCGGTCATCAGGAAGCCGACCGCAATGGTGGCGACGAAACCCCACAGCATTTCGTGGGCGTGCCAGGCCAGCCCGCCCAGCGTGCCGCCCGGCAGCTGCGGCGCGAATATCCACACCGCCACCGCGAGCAGCGCCCACAGCGCGCCGGCCAGATAGACCGGCCGGAACCCCATTTCGAGGAAAGCCTCGACCGACGGCGCCGCGGCGGACGACTTCGGCGGTTCATCGATGGACAGCAGCAGGGCCATGTTCGCGCTCCTTCAGTGGATGGGCGAAAACATACATCCTCGATGAATCTTAAAACTTGATGCAGAACAAGGCCGGCGGTCAAGGACCGGAAGATCGGGGCCGCGCGGCATCAGCGGCGGCTGTCGGTGCCGACCTCCGCACTCACCTCGATCACTTCGCCCTCGATCACGCGGCCGCCACTGGCGGGCACGTCGCCGAAGGGCGCCTGCATCGGGTGATCCATCTGTTCGCGCATGCGGCGGCGCAGGTCGCGGGTTTTCCACCACATCCAGCCCCAGAAGGCGAGTCCGCCCACCACCGCCACCGCGACGATCACCACCGAGAACATGAGCCCCAGCACCAGCAGGCCGGCGCCGACCAGCAGCGCGACCAGCTTGCCGAAGAAGCCCTTGGGCTGGAGATGGACCTGACGGCCGTGCAGGCGCCGGAAGGACGGATCGGTGTTCATGCGGGAGCGCCTCGTGGGTTCAAACGGATCACATGGGGGTGACCACCGGAATGGTCAAGGGTTCGCGCAGGCACCGGATGCGACGCAAGACTGAAACATGCACCGCCTAGGCTGGACGGTTGCCGATCGCATGTCCATCGCGCATATCCGACACAACAACAGTGAGGTCCATCATGAAACTGAAATCGCTCGCCGCGGCGCTGCTGGCCGCCGCCGCCATGCCGGCATCCGCCGTGTCCTTCATCAACGGCATCGCCATTCCGGGCAGCACCGGCGACCAGTTCGGCAGCAGCGTGAACGACGGCAGGCTGGGCATGTTCTCCGACATCTACTACGACCCGAACCGCAACGAATGGTGGGGCCTGTCCGACCGCGGTCCGGGCGGCGGCACCCTGCCCTACGACGTGCGGGTGCAGCGCTTCACGCTGGATGTGGACCGCAGCAGCGGCGCCATATCCAACTTCCAGGTGGTGCAGACGGTCAAGTTCAGCGCTGGCGGCACGGTGATGGGCGGCCAGTTCCCGGGCACGCTGAGCGGCTCGGCCGCAAATCTGGGCACCGCCTTCGACCCGGAAGGTTTCGTCATCAACCCGCGCACCGGCACGCTGCTGGTGTCGGACGAATACGGTCCGTCGCTGTACGAATTCGACCGCAGCGGCGCGCTGCTGCGCACCTACAACACGCCGCAGGCGCTGCGCCCGGTGCTGGCCAACGGCCAGTACAACTACGACGGCGACGGCGTGAGCGGCCGCCGCACCAATCGCGGCTTCGAAGGGCTGGCCATCTCGCCGGACGGCCGCTACACCTACGCGATGCTGCAGAGTTCGATGATGGACGAAGGCGGCGCCAACGGCGTGTACAACCGCATCGTCAAGTTCGACAACGGCAATGGCGAAGCGGTGGCGCAGTACGCCTACCGGATGGACACCGCAGCCCAGGGCCGCGGCATTTCGGCGCTGGTCGCGCTGAACGACCAGGAATTCATGGTGCTGGAGCGCAACAACCGCGGTCTGGGCGCCGAAGCGACGCTGGCCGGCGCGGCTGGCAACAAGAATGTGTATCTGATCAGCCTCGCCGGCGCGACCGACGTGACCGGCATCGACCTGGATGCGCCGGGCGCCAGCTTCGTCGCGGTGAGCAAGAACGGCACGCCCTTCATCGATCTGGCGGCGAACACGCTGCCAGAAACCGGCGGCGTGTCGCCTGAGAAGTGGGAAGGCCTGGCAGTGGGCCCGCAACTCGACGACGGCTCCTGGCTCATCGTGGCCGGCAATGACAACGACTACTCGGTGACCCAGAACGGCAGCGCGGTGCAGTTCGACGTGCTGTACAACCCGGCCACCCAGCAGCGCATCCAGTGTCCGCTGGGTTCGACCGCCGGCTGCACGCTGGCCGGCACGAGCACCGCCTATACCGGCAGCACCGACGGTTTCGCGCTGATTCCGGGCGTGCTGCACGGCTACCGCGCGTCGGCCGCCGAACTGGCCGGCTACACCGCGCCGGTGCCGGAACCGGCTTCGTGGGCCCTGCTCGGCGCCGGTCTGGCGCTGGTCGGCGCCCTCTCACGCCGCCAGCGCTGAGCGCTGCAAGCTGCAAGCTGCAAGCTGCAAGCTGCAAGCTGCAAGGTCGGAACCCCCCGGAACAAAAGGGGTTCCTTGAATCCTGGAGCTTGCCGCTTGTAGCTGACTTACAGCCGCCGGTGCGGCTGTTCGACCAGGTTCTGGTAGACGTAGCTCTTGAGGAAGACCGAAGTCTGCGCGTTGAGGTCCTCGAATTCGACGCCATAGGCCGGTTCGCCGGTATCCACGGTGTCGTGCTGGTTGCGGATCACCCCGGTCACCACGATGCGGGTGCGCACCTTGTGGATGTCCAGCACCAGTTCCAGCGACACCTTGTCGCCGACCGCACGGCCGGGCGACCACACGCGCACTTCGGCGCCGGTGGCGCTGAGATTGGTCACCACGGTGGGCACCGGTTCGTCGGCGTCGGTCACCCGCGCGCTGATCGAGGTGGCGATGCGCTCGGCGTTGCGGATCTGCCGCATCGAGATGCGGCGCGGAAATTCGAGATGCAGGTATTCGAACGGACGCACCGAACGCTTGCCGACCACGGTGCTGAAGCCGTAGGCGTGGCGGCCGGAAAAGGTGCGCACGCCGATTTCGTCGCCCTCGATCGGCGGGCCGGCCCAGGCGCGGGTGTCCGGCATGGTGACCAGCACGCTCAGATCATTCACCCAGCCGATCAGCTTCACCACGCCCGGCTGTTCGCCCAGCTTGGCCGGTGGCTCGATCACCATGCGGTCGCCAACCTTCAGACCCAGATCCTTGAAAGCGAGATCCTTGCCGACCACGGCGGCATCGGCGGTGCGGGCGAAATCTTCGACGGGGGGCTCGGCTCTGGTATTCATGTTGTTCCGGCTCGGCAACGGCGTATATGGACAACCCGAAGCTTCTTAACGAAAGCGTGAACCGGAACTGAAGATGGCCGGACGCCGGAGTGTGAAAAATTTTCAGCGCCGGCGCCCGGATCGGGGCGGGAACGGGCCGGCGGCCCGCGCCCGATGACGCCCCGGGCAGGGATCAGAGCAGCGACTTGGCCGCTTCCAGACCCTTCTTCGCGCATTCCTCGTCCTCTTCCTCGGTACCGCCACTGACGCCGACGCCCCCCAGATGCACGCCCTTGGCGCTCATGATGGGCAGGCCGCCGATGATGGCGGTGGTGCGGGGCAGCAGTTCGGCGGTCGGAATGCCCTTGGACAGATCGCGGAACTGACGGGTGGACACCGGCAGGCTGGCCGAGGTGTCGGCCTTCAGGCGGGCCACATTGACGCTGATCAGGATGCTGTCGTCCATGCGGCTGAAGTACTTCGGATTGCCGGCGGTGTCATGCACCGCGATGATCATGCGCCAGCCCTTGCTGGCGGCGTACTTCTCGCAGCCTTCGCCGATCGCCTTGGCGGTGGCGAGGTCGAGCGACGGACGCGCGGTCTGGGCCTGTGCGGCGCTGCCGAATGCGCTCAGCGCGGCGAGCGCGACGGCGGCGGACAGGGTAGTGAACTTCATGGCGTGTCTCCTCTTCTTCTCGTGGGTGAAATCGGCTCAGCAGTGACCGGACGGCCGGATCAGTACCACTGGCCTTCGTCCTGGGTGGCCGCCTTGCGGTCAGCCGCCTGAACGCGCTTCGCCTCCTCGCGCAGGAAGGCGATGATCTGGCGGATCTCTTCCGGCTTCAGCGCCGGCCCGAAACCGCCCATCTGGGTATTGGCCCGGCCTTCGGAAATGATCTTGTACATGTAGTCGTCGCTGTTGGCGCCGCCCGGGCCCCAGGCGCCCTTGACCAGCTGCGGCCCCTTGCCGCCCTTGCCGCGCGAGTTGTGGCACTGCTGGCAGTTGCGGCCGAACAGTTCTTCGCCCTTGCTGGCGTCGCTTTCGGTGGCGGCCCCGGCGGGACCGGTCGGGCCGCCCGGCCCGAAGGCGGAAACGGATGTGGCGCCCAGCGCCAGCGCAGCGGCGAGCGCGCAGGTGGCGGCGCCGCGGATCAGGGTGTATTGCATCGGTGGAACTCCATATGAGTGGACAGGCGCGGCCAGCCGCATCGGGCCGCCGCACCGGCATCCGGCCGGGCCGGATGCGGGATCAGAACCAGAGATCGTCTTCGGCGCCGGCCTTGGCCTTTTCGGCCGCCTTCACGCGCTTCGCTTCCTCGCGCAGGAAGGCGATGATCTGCCAGATCTCTTCCGGCTTGAGCGCCGGGCCGAAGCCGCCCATCTGGGTGTTGGGCCGGCCGTTGGCGATGATTCCGTACATGTAGCCATCGCTGTTCGCACCGCCAGGGCCCCAGGCGCCCTTGACCAGCTGCGGCCCCTTGCCGCCCTTGCCGCGCGAGTTGTGGCACTGCTGGCAGTTGCGGCCGAACAGTTCCTCGCCGGCCTGCGCGGCCTGCGGGTCACCGGCCAGCGGATTCACCGCCGGAATGTCGTTGCCGAAGGCGAACGAAGCGCTTGCCGCCGTCAGGCCGGCCAGCAGCATGAAACGCAATGAGTGCTGCATCACGGCTCCTGTGCTCACGGGAAGCCGGCCTTGCGGGCCAGCGCGTCCAGCGTGCCGTCAGCCGCGAAAGCCGTCAGCACCGCATCGAGTTCGCTGCCCAGCGCCGCGTCGCCGCGCCGGTAGGCGATCACGAAACGGGTGGTCAGGGTCGGCTCACGCAGCACCTGGGCCAGCCTGAGTGAAGCCGGCAGCGGCGTTTCGGCCAGACGGCCGGACCACACCAGCGCACCGCCCAGTTCGCCCCGCGCCACCGCCTCCAGCATCTGGCTCACGCTGCCGTAAGGCGTACGGTTGTAGCCGCCGGCCAGCAGGTGAAGATCGGCCGGCGTGGCGGTGATACCGCCCACCCGTGCGGTGCGCAGGTCAGCCAGCACCTTCGCCTTGCTCGCGGCAGGCACCACCAGCGCATAGGCGACCGCGGCGTACGGCTTCGAGGCGACCAGATTGCGTTCGGCCAGATCCTCGCCGCCGTCTACGGTTTCGGGCAGACCGACGAACAGTTCGCAGGTGCCGGCCTGCACCGTCTGCTTGAGCGCCCGGCCCATGCCGCCGCGGGCGGGCACGGTGATCCAGGTGAGCTGCAGGTCTCGCCCCATGCGGGCAGCCACCGCCTGCATCACTTCTATATCCAGCCCCTTCGCGCCGCCGTCGCGCGATGAGAAGGGCGCATTGCCCTCGACCACGCAGGCGTTCAGCGATGCTGCATGCGCCGCCGGCAACGTCGCGAGGCCCAGCAGGCAGGCTGCGATGCGCAGCACGGCGGATGTCTTGATCGAAATCGTCATCGCGACATGGGGCGCCCTTGCGGGCGCCCCGGCTCCATTACTCGGACAGGCCGAAGATCATCATGCCGCCGCCGCGGTTCTGGTGCTTGAACAGCTCGTCATACACCAGCGGCCACAGGCTGCCGCCGCCCGGGCCATACACGATGGCCACGTACTGCTTGCCATCCACCGTGAAAGTGGTCGGGTTGCCGTGGATGCCGGTGCCGACGTTGAAGCGCCACAGTGCCTCGCCGGTGTCGTCACGCATGGCGTGGAACCAGCCCTCGGCGTCACCCGCGAACACCACGCCACCCGCGGTGGCCAGCATGCCGCTGGTCGCCGGCGTGCTCTGCGGACGCGACCACACCACTTCGCCGGTGGTGGCATTGAACGCCTTGATGCCGCCGGTGTAGGGGTTGGCCTTCAGCACCTTGGACGACAGGAACCACTCGCCGCGCTTCCATTCCATCTTCTTGGCCTGGATGTCCATCGAGCTGTCGATGTAGGGCACATACAGCAGCTTGGTCTTCGGGCTGTACGCTGCCGGGTGCCATTCCTTGCCACCGTCCAGAATCGGCGCGATGTCCTTGGCGATCTTGTCGTAGCCCGGGACCTTTTCCGGGTTGACGATCGGACGGCAGTTGTCGGAGAAGCCGGTCACCCAGTTCACGCGTGCGATCGGCACCACCCAGTTGCACTTGCCGGTAACGCGGTCGATCGAGTACAGGTGACCGTTGCGGTCGCCGTGCAGCCACACCTTGCGGCCCTTCTCGTCGTCCACCAGAATGGTTTCGTTGTTGCCGTCGTAGTCCCAGGCGTCGTTCGGCGTGTACTGGAAGTGGTTCTTGATCTTGCCGGTACGCGCATCCATCATCAGCGTGGAGTTGCTGTACAGGTTGTCGCCCTTGCGCACGCTCGGGTCGAAGTCAGGCGTCGGGTTGCCCACGCCCCAGTAGATCGTGTTGCTCTTGGGGTCGTAGTTGCCGGTCAGCCAGGCGGACGAGCCGCCGGTGCGCCAGGAGTCGTTGGCCCAGGTCTTGGCGTTCGGGTCCTTGGCGTCGGTCGGGCGGGTGGTGGTCTGCCACACGATTTCGCCGGTGTCCGGATCGAGCGCGGTGATCTTGCCGACGTTGGCGCCGACGTCGCCGCCGGAGTTGCCGACCACGATCTTGCCGTCAGCGACCAGCGGCATCGAGGTATAGATTTCGCCGGTCGTGTAGTCGCCCAGCTTCTTTTCCCACACGACCTTGCCGGTGGTGTTGTTCAGCGCGACCACGTGGGTGTCCAGGGTGGCCATGTAGACCATGTCCTTGTACACCGCCACGCCACGGTTCACCGCTTCGCAGCACAGGCGCGGGCCGAGGTCGCCCGGCAGCGAGCGCTCGTACTTCCACAGCATGCGGCCGGTGGCGCCGTCGATCGAGAACACCTTGTTCTGGCTGGCGGTCACGTAGATGCGGCCATTCACCACGGTGGTCTGGCTGTCCTGCGCGTCATTGACGCCGAAGGACAGGTTCCACTTCGGCACCAGCTTCTTCACGTTGTCCTGGGTCACCTGGCGCAGCTGCGAGAAGCGCGTGGCCTGGTAGTCCTTGCCGTAGTGCAGCCAGTTGTTGGCGTCCTTGTCGGCGTTGATCAGCATGTCGTCGCTGACGTAGTTCGGACGCCACTTGAAGGTGGCTTCCAGCACGTTGATGCCGAGCGGCGGTTCCGGATCTTCGGCATGCGCGACAACCGGTGCCAGCAGCAGGGCTGCCAGCAGGCTGCTGGCCAGGGTACTCACTGCACTGGGCCGCAGGGTGCGGCCGCTGTTCTTGTTCATCAGGCTTCCTCCAATGTTGTGAATGCGCAGGCCTGCCGCCGGCCCGGATTTTTATCGGCCGGCACGCGGAACGACGACGTTCCGAAGACATGCGCGCACAGATGTCTGCAGCATTCGTGCCACGGAGGCCGTGACGGCCGCCTCGACGACACTCCGCCAGACGGGGCGGTGGTTTGCGGAGAAAGGGAAAAATTCCCCTGCCGCGGGTGAGTGACTCACTGAGACACCGGAGCAGGGAAAACAGAGACAGCTGTCTCAGTCGCAGTGCGCTACATATGTCGCAGTGACACCCGCAGCGGCCGGTTCAGAAGGACAGCTGACCGGACAGATACCAGGCGCGCTGGCGCGGCTTGTCCGCCACATTGCCCAGATCGACCTGGGCCGCGGTGAGCGAGAAGTTCTTGTACGGGAACCAGGCGACGAACACGTCGGAGGCCGCCTGTTCGCGGAAGGCCGACAGGTTGTCCGGCTTCTCGCGGTACTCGACCCCCACCGCGAGATTGTCACGCAGCAGTACCGCGACCGAGGCCGCCGGCATCAGCTTGTAGTCGTCGGACCTGTCGCCGCCAAAGCCGAGCAGGCCGAACTGGTTGGCCCGGGTGGCCTGCAGCGTCACATTGGTCAGCAGGTTGTAGCCGCCGGCCAGCCCCAGATACACCTTGGTCGCCGCCACATAGGCTTCTAGGTCGGACTTGCGCTGCGCGCCGAGCAGGGTCGGCACCAGACCGAAATCGCGGTTGTGCTTCCAGCTCAGACCGACCGACACCTGCGGCCACCAGCGGTCCTGGTCATACACCGCATCGCCGAACAGCCTCACCTTCGCACCGATCACGTCGAGGTCGATCGACTGGCCGGGCACCGTGTCCGACAGGCCGAAACGCTGGGTGGCCGCCGACAGTTCGACCCGGTTCCACAGGCCGACCGCGACCCCGCTGGATTCCAGCTGAAAGCCGCCACGGGTGCGCAGGCGGGTATGAAAGGCGGAGGCGCCGATCTGTTCGCGTGTGCCGTAACCGGCGATCACCGCCCACGGATTGAGACCGCCTCCGGCCGCGCCCTCGATCTGACTCACGCCGCCGGTCGCGATCAGGCGGTCACCGCTGCGCGGTCTGGCCGCGGGAGCGGACCGGGCGTCGGGGGTCGCTTCGCCGGACCCGGTGGCGGGCAGCTCGACCACGTCCGGCGCCGGCCCGGCGGCCGACTGCCAGCCGGACATGCGCAGCGGCGCGTCATCCGCCAATGCACCGCCCGCTGCGAGGGCGAGCAGGCCGGTCAGGGCGGCGAAGTGAGGGCGGCGGGCTTTCATTTGTGGGAAATTTGATCAAAAGTCTGAAAGAGCTTACAACGGCTCAAGACCGCAGCGAGCGACTCCGATATCCGGGTGTCGCTCCAGAGGAACACTCGCATGAATCGTGCCCATCACCGTCTGCTGCTGATCGCCGGCCTGGCGCTGCTCGCCGGCTGCACCCACCTGCGCGAGGACGATGCCCTCTACGCGCGGCTCGGCGGCGAAGCCGGCATAGAGCGCATCGTGAGCGATCTGGTGGACGTGGTAACGATCGATCCGCGCACGCGCCGCTCGCTGGAGGGCATCAAGGTAAAACACCTGAAGCACAGCATCACGATGTTCATCTGCAACGTGGCAGGCGGCCAGTGCGACTACGAAGGTGAGGACATGAAGAAGACGCATGTCGACGCACAGATCACCGAAGCCGAGTTCGACGCCCTGGTCGGCATGCTGCGCGAGGTGCTGGACCGCCACGTCGGCACCGCGGAAAAGAACGAGCTGCTGCGCCGTCTCGCGCCGATGAAGCGCGACATCGTCGCCGGCTACTGAGGTCGGGCGCCCCGGCCGGGGCCGGTCCTGCGCGGGCGCTCAGCGTCCCTCGAAACCCGGCTTGCGCCGCTCGATGAAGGCGGTCACGGCCTCGGCGAAATCGCGGGTGGCGGCGCAGCGGCCGAAAGCCGCCGCCTCGTCGGCCAGCTGCTGTGCAAGCGGCTGACCGGATGAATTCAGCAGGCGCTTGATTTCGGCCCAGCCGTGGCGCGGCCCCGCCGCCAGTCGCGCGGCTTCGGCGGCGACCGCGGCATCGAATTCATCCACCGGCACCACCCGCTCGACCAGGCCCAGCTCCTTCGCCTCGTGCGCATCGAAGCGGCGCGCGCTCCACATCAGTTCGCGCGCCCGCCGCTCGCCCAGAGCACGCACCAGGAAGTGCGACTGGCCGCCGGCACCCGGCTGGGCCAGACCGATGCCGGCGGTCGAGAACAGCGCGTCCTCAGCCGCGATCACGACATCGGACGCCAGCATCAGTGAAAAGCCGTAGCCCACGCAGTCGCCGCGCACCGCGGCCAGCACCGGCTGGTGCGCATGACGCAGCGCGAGGATGACCGGATTGACCCAGTTCTCGACCAGTGCGCGAAAAGTGGCCAGACGCGCCGTCGGGTCCAGCGGCAGGCTCTGTGAGAACTCATGCACATCGCCGCCGGCACTGAAGCTCCCCCCGTCGCCACGCAGCACCAGTACCCGGCACGCCGGATCCGGCAGCACCTTCTCCACCGCCTCGCGCAGACCCTGCATCATCGCGGTGGTGAAGGCATTGCGCCGCGCCGGCCTCGACATGGTGAGCGTCGCGACGCCACGTTCGAGCGTGCTCAGGATGCGGCCGGAATCGTTGGGGGTCATCTTCAGGACAGTCTCAAGGACGAAGGCGCGAGCTTATACCGCCGGTGGAAGCCTGAACTGAAGCCGGCGGTCCGCCAAAGCCGCCTCGCGGAAAAATCACTGCGCCTACGCAAAACCCGATTGCATACGGATCCCTGAGGCGAACGGCTGTCGGAGCCTGCCGCGCCCCGCTGCATGCCCACCCTTCGCACCAGCCCCCGTCGGAGGGACGCCCCGCCGCGATGCGGCGCATGCTCACGCACCATCTCCGGCTCCACGCACGGATCGCGGCGAGGGCGCCGCTCCCACGGAAAATACGAACTGCATCCCGAAACTCGAAGCGCGCGTCGGACAGACGACTGCGGCACCCGGCGGCTTGCTCCACCCTTCG
>Ga0123397_113441_pt1 | contig 15450 bp, 15 predicted proteins | sample T10HLNH4metaT_FD_89925 | JGI IMG/M metagenome (GOLD analysis project Ga0123397, IMG submission 89925) | Methane-oxidizing artificial microbial communities from Washington, USA to study methane cycling - T10-HLNH4 metaT (Metagenome... ... | reverse complement strand
CCGCTGTTCACCTCGACCCGCAGCGCTTTCTACACGCTGGATGCGCGCAATCAGGGGGCGTTCGCCGAACTGACGCAGCAGCTCGGCTCCCTTACGCTGCGCGCGGGTCTGCGCAGCGACCGGCTGCAGACCCGGGCCGGAGAACTGCGCAACTTTCTCGGCACCCAGCTGCTGCCGGGCAGTTTCGACGAGCGCACCGAAAAGCTGGGCAGCGGCTTTCTGCGGGCGCAGATGCGCCATGGCGACGGACTGGAAAGCTATCTGGCGCTGGGCGTGGCCCAGCGTGCCGCCAGCAGCCTGGAGCGCGCGAGCTTCGCCGCCTTCCATATCGACGCCGAAACCAATACCGAGCTGGGGGCCGGCCTGAACGGCCGAAGCGATGCGCTGCAGTGGTCGCTGCATGCCTTCGTGAGCCGGGTGGATGATTTCATCCTTGCGGAGCAGGGCACCCGTGCGCTCAATGTCGATGCACGCCGCTTTGGCGGCGAACTGGACGCACGCTGGCGTCTGCGTCAGGGCTGGAGCGTGACCGGTGCCGCCAGCTGGGTGCGCGCCGACAACCTGACCCAGCACGTTCCGCTGGCGCAGACCTCACCGCCGGAAATGCGTCTGGGACTGGAGTACGAAAGCGGCCGCTTCAGCGCCGCCACCCAGTTGCGTCTGGTGCGCCGGCAGGACAGGGTGCATGTCGGCTACGGCAACGCGCTGGGCAACGACATCGGCGAAACGCCGGGCTTCGCTACCGTCAGGGTGATGGCGGGCTGGTCGCCGGACAGCCGGCTGCAGCTGAGCGCCGGCATCGACAATCTGTTCGACCGCAGCTACGCCGAGCACATCAGCCGTACCGGCGTGTTCCAGCCAGCAGGTTTCGTACAGACCGAGAGGGTGAACGAACCGGGACGGCTGGCCTGGCTGCGCGCCCGGCTGGCCTTCTGATCAGTTGCCGCGCAGACCTTCGAGCAGTTCGGCCACGCGCTCGAACTCGCTCGACTTGTCGAGGAAGTGGTGAGCGCCCAGGGCCAGGCTGCGGGCGCGCATGGCGGCGGTGTTGCTGTTGGTGAGCACGATGGCCAGCAGATCCGGGTGGTGCAGCTTGAGGTGCTGCAGCACACCGAAACCGCTGCCTTCGCGCAGCTGCAGATCCACCACCACCGCGTCGAAGCGGCCCACCCGCAGTGCGGTCAGTGCGTCGGCTTCGGTATCGACCTCGCCGCAGACTGCGACGCCCTCGCTGTCTTCCAGCAGCGCGACCAGGTGCTTGCGGATGAGTATCGAGTCCTCGACCAGCAGCACGCGCAACGGCCGGGTGCGGGCGATCGGGGCGGAGGTGGGACGGGAAGGCACGGCGGTGTGCGCGTAAGCGTCAGAGTGGCGGTCGGAAGAATGCACGGTCCGCAGTATTCCACCACAGCTGTCACCGGTATGTAGGTGCGGGCCGACAGACCGGTTCATTCGATCAGCCCATTCTTCAGCGCATAGTAGGTGAGCTCGGCGTTGCTCTTCAGATTGAGCTTGGTGAGCAGGCGGCTGCGGTAGGTACTCACGCTCTTCACGCTGATGAACAGTTCGTCGGCGATCTCGGTGACCGACTTGCCGGTGGCCAGCTTGTGCAGCACCTGGAACTCGCGTTCCGACAGCTGCTGGTGGGCCGGCGCATCAGCATCGCCGCTCAGGCGCTGGGTGAGCAGGTCGGCCACGGTATCGCTCACGTAACGACGGCCGCGCAGCACGGTGCGAATGGCGGCGAGGATGTCGTCCACGTCGGCATCCTTGCGGATGTAGCCGTTGGCGCCGGCACGCAGCATGTTCAGCGCGTACTGCTCCTCGGCGTAGGCGCTGATGATGAGCACCGGCAGGTCGGTACGATGGCTGCGCAGCAGACGCAGCGTGTCCATGCCGTCGCGATCGGGCATCGAAATGTCGAGCAGCAGCACATCGACCTCGGCCTGGCGCAGCAGCGTGAGCGTTTCAGCGCTGGTCGACGCCTCGGCGACCACCTCCAGATCGGGTTCGGCATCGATCAGCTGGCGCAGACCGTTGCGCACGATCTGATGGTCATCGGCGAGCAGGACGCGTTTCTTTTGCATGGTGGCGGTACGGCGAAAAGTGGGTGTTGCGCGGGATTATCCGCTTCATCGCTTGAACAGTCCCAGCACGAAGGAGGCGACCGTCAGCACCAGGAACACGAAGAACAGTATCTTGGCGATGCCTGCCGCGCTTGCCGCGAGGCCGCCAAAACCGAACAATGCGGCGATCAGTGCAACGATGAAGAATATAAGGGCATAGTGAAGCATGACGGCCTCCTTGATGAAGTGCGGCGGCGTCCGGGTGTGCCGCTGCCTGCATGACTCCATGCTAGGCGCAGCGGTTTTCCGCGGCTGTCGTCCCTGCCGCGTGCCGGGCGTCGGACATGTCTGACGCCGACCGCAGCCCGCAGCAGGCGCAGCGCCGGCGCGCGCTGGTCGAGGGCCTGTCGCGTGCCGCGCGCCGGGCCGGCTCGGCCACCGACGGCGCGGAACGGCTGACCGACAGCGTGCTGATGAAGCTGGCGCGCTTCCGCTGGGGCGCGCTGCTGGTGGTGCTGATCGGTGTCGCCTTCGCCGCGCTGTCGGAATCGACCTTCCTGGCGATGCAGCGCGAGCGCGAAGAGATCGACGCCTCGCGGCTGTCGCTGGCCGCGCTGAACAATCTGGTCTATGACAACGCGCAGGCCGAGCAGACCGAGCAGCGCTACATCGAGGACCCGTCGGCAGACCATCTGGCCCAGCATCGCGCTACGCTGCAGCGCCTGACCGATGCATCAAACGTGGTGCTGGGCTGGGCGGTGCGCCGGCAGATAGACGAGGAAAGAGTCAGCGCGGTCCGGCGGCTGTCCGCCACCGAATCGGAAGAGCTGAAGCGGCTCGAGGCGCTGCCGGAGGACGCCAGTCCGGTCGAGGTGATGGACGCCTTCCTCCCCACGGTCATCGATCAGGCCGAACTGCGTCAGGCGCTGGAACCCCTGGTGCGCACCGAACGCGCCTACCTCGAGGAGCAGATGACGCTGCTGGGCGAGGAGATCGAGCGGCAGCGCGCCGCGGCCATCGTGGTGATCGCGGTCGGCGTGCTCATGCTCATCCTGCTGCTGCGCGCCTATGCGATGCGCAGTGAGGCCGAGGCTCTGGTGGCCGACCGACTGCGTGCTGCACGCGATGAGCTGGACGCGCTGGTGCGGGTACGCACCGAAGAGCTGAGCGAACTGGCCAGCCACCTGCAGACCGAAGCCGAGCGACAGAAATCGGCGCTGGCGCGCGAACTGCACGACGAGCTGGGGTCCATCCTGACCGCCAGCCGCATGGAGGCGTCGATGCTGCTGCGCCGCGCGCGCAAGCAGAACAGCCCGGACGTCGAATCGCTGGGGCGGGTATGCGACATCCTGGAGCAGGGCGTGCAGATCAAGCGGCGGGTGATCGAGGGGCTGGTGCCGACCGTGCTCACCCATCTCGGCCTGCTGCCGGCGCTGGAGGCGCTGGCCGAAGAGACCCGGGCATCGGCGCCGTTCGCGGTCGAACTCGAACTGCCCGGAGAACTTGAACTGGAGCGCGAACGCGCGATCGCGATCTATCGCGTGGCGCAGGAAGCGCTCACCAATATCCGCAAGCATGCGCAGGCGAATGCGGTCACCATCCGGCTGAGCGAGGAGGGCAATACGGTGAGGCTGGACATCCGTGACGATGGCGTCGGGCTGCCGGAGGGCGCTCGCGGCAAGACCGGTTCGCACGGACTGCTGGGCATGAAATACCGGGCGGACGCGCTCGGCGGGCGCTTCGCGATCGGCGCCGCGCCGGGGGGCGGTACGTTGCTGGAATTCGAGGTGCCGCGCGAGGTGCCGCGCGCCTGAACGGCACGCAGCGCGGTGCTCAGGCGAGCACCATATTGTCGCGGTGAATCAGTTCCGGCTCATCCACATAGCCCAGCAGCGCCTCGATGTCGGCCGAGGGGCGGCGCGCGATGCGCCGGGTTTCGGATGCGGAATAGTTGATCAGCCCGCGCGCCAGTTCGCGACCGGCCGCGTCGCGGCAGGCGACGACCGCACCGCGCTCGAACTGACCCTGCACCTCGGTCACGCCGATCGACAGCAGGCTCTTGCCCTCGTGCAGCGCCTTCACCGCACCTTCATCCAGCACCAGCGTGCCGGCCAGTTGCAGATGGTCGGCCAGCCACTGCTTGCGGGCGGCCAGCGGCGAGTTGCCGGCCTTCAGGAAGGAGCCCAGCGCTTCGCCGGCGACCAGCCGCAGCAGCACGTCCGGTTCGCGGCCGCTGGCGATCACGGTGTCGGCGCCGCTGCGGGCGGCGCGCTTCGCGGCGCGCACCTTGGTGATCATGCCGCCGCGCGAGATGCCGGTGCCGGCACCGCCTGCCATCGCTTCGAAGCGCCCGTCGTCGGCGTCGCCCTCGCTGATCAGCGTCGCGGACGGGTCCTTGCGCGGGTCAGCGGTGTACAGGCCGCTCTGGTCGGTCAGGATGACCAGACAGTCGGCTTCGGTCAGATTGGCCACCAGCGCGCCCAGCGTGTCGTTGTCGCCGAACTTGATCTCGTCATAGACGACGGTATCGTTCTCGTTGATCACCGGCACCACGCCCAGCTCCATCAGCGTGGACAGCGTCGAGCGCGCGTTCAGGTAGCGGGTGCGGTCGGCCAGATCCTCGTGCGTCAGCAGAATCTGCGCGCACGCCAGACCGTATTGCGAGAACGCGCCTTCGTACGCCTGCGCCAGACCCATCTGGCCGACGGCGGCGGCGGCCTGCAGCTCGTGCATCGCGCTCGGGCGGGTGCTCCAGCCAAGTCGCTGCATGCCGGCCGCGATGGCGCCGGACGACACCAGCAGCACTTCCCGGCCTTCGGCGCGCAGTGCGGCGATCTGCCGCGCCCACTCCTGCAGCGCGCCGAGATCCAGACCGGCACCGTTGTTGGTGACCAGCGCGCTGCCGACCTTCACGATCAGCCGGCGGGCGCTCTGCAGGCGCGATCTCATCGCGCGCTCCCGTTGTCGGCCTCGTCGTTGGCCCCTGAGTTGGCCCCGGTGTTGGCCGTTTCGTCGGTCTCTTCCGCGGACTCCAGATGGCGCACGTCCGGCTCGACCGGTTCCGGCGGCCGGGTGGCTTCGACATGATCCATGATGGCGTAGCACAGCGCGTCACAGCCTTCGCGGGTCATGGCCGAAATGCTGAAGGCGCGTTCGGCACCGAAGCCGTCGACGAAGTCGCGCACGCGCTGCTCGCGCTCTTCTTCCGGAATCAGATCCAGCTTGTTCAGCACCAGCCAGCGCGGTTTCTGGTACAGCGCTTCGTCGTAACGGCGCAATTCCTCGACGATGGCACGTGCGTCGTGCAGCGGATCGGCGTCCGGATCGAACGGGGCCAGATCGACCAGATGCAGCAGCAGGCGGGTGCGCTGCAGGTGGCGCAGGAACTGGTGGCCGAGGCCGGCGCCATCGGCCGCGCCCTCGATCAGGCCGGGAATGTCGGCGATCACGAAGCTGCGCGAGGTGTCGACACGCACGACGCCCAGATTGGGTGCCAGCGTGGTGAAGGGGTAGTCCGCCACCTTCGGGCGCGCGGCCGATACCGCACGGATGAAGGTGGATTTGCCGGCGTTCGGCATGCCGAGCAGCCCGACGTCGGCGAGCACCTTCAGTTCGAGCTTCAGTTCGCGACGCTCGCCGGCTTCGCCGGGCGTGGTCTGGCGCGGCGCACGGTTGGTGCTGGACTTGAAATGCAGGTTGCCGAGGCCGCCGCGGCCGCCCTTGGCGATCAGCGCGCGGGCACCGTCGTGGTCGAGATCGGCGATGACTTCGCCGGTGGCCTGGTCGGTGATGGTGGTGCCGACCGGCATGCGCAGTTCCTTGTCGTCTCCGCCCTTGCCGTAGCAGTCGGCGCCGCGGCCGTTCTCGCCGCTTTCGGCGCGGAACACGCGGGTGTAGCGGAAATCGATCAGGGTATTCAGATTGCGGTCGGCGATGGCCCAGATGCTGCCGCCACGACCGCCGTCACCGCCGTCCGGACCGCCGAACGGAATGAATTTTTCGCGGCGGAACGAGGCCGAACCATTGCCGCCATCGCCGGCGATGACCTCTATTTTCGCTTCGTCAAAGAATTTCATTGCGTGCTGCGTCCTTGCGGGGTGACTTCACTGCCGTTTCGTCCTGCTACGGCGGGGATCGTTGTGCCGTCTCGTTGTCTGACGGCGGAGATCGTCTTGCCGTCTCGTTGTTCGACGGCAGACGGTCCATCTGGCTGCCGCATTTTACCGACGGCAGAAACGAAAAGCCCTGCCTCGCGGGCAGGGCTTCGGTTCAGGCAGACAGCGATCAGGCTGCGGCCGGAACGATAGTGACCACGCGACGGCGGTTTGCACCCTTGACGACGAACTGCACGACGCCGTCAATCTTGGCGAACAGCGTGTGGTCCTTACCCATGCCGACGTTATCGCCGGGATGGAACTCGGTGCCGCGCTGACGCACGATGATGCTGCCTGCGGAAATCAGCTGGCCGCCGTAGCTCTTGACGCCAAGGCGTTTCGATTCCGAGTCGCGGCCGTTACGGGTACTGCCGCCGCCCTTTTTATGTGCCATGAGATGTGCTCCTGGAAAAGTTCAGCGATCAGCCGTTGATGGCGTCGATGCGCAGTTCAGTGTAGTTCTGACGATGACCTTGATGCTTCTGGTAGTGCTTGCGACGGCGCATCTTGAAGATGGTCACCTTCTTGTGGCGCCCTTGCGTGAGCACCGTTGCACGAACGCTGGCACCGGCAACCAGGGGGGAACCGATCTTGACCGATTCGCCCTCACCGACCATCAGAATCTGGTCGATCACGATTTCCGAGCCCACATCCGCAGGTATCTGTTCTACCTTGATTTTTTCGCCGGCAGCGACGCGATACTGCTTGCCGCCGGTTTTTATGACCGCGTACATGTGTAACCCCAGTAAGGTTTAAGGGAATCCACAAGTATAGCGAAGTACCGCAGGCCGTGTCAAAGCCCCCAATACATCAACGGCTTGACGGGTTTTGGGGCGCTGCTACCATCCGCGTTTTTCCGCGTCCGGCAGTCCTTCCTTGTCTTCTCTGAACCGTCTTTACAGCCTGATTGCGGATGACATGCGTGCCCTGGACGCCGTGATCCGCGCCCGCCTGCACTCCGATGTGGTGCTGGTGCGCCAGGTGGCCGAGTACATCATCGGTGCCGGCGGCAAGCGCCTGCGGCCTGCGCTGGTGCTGCTCACGTCCGGTGCCTGCAATTACCGCGGCGACCACCGGACCGAGCTGGCCGCGGTGGTCGAGTTCATCCATACCGCCACGCTGCTGCATGACGACGTGGTCGACGAATCCGAACTGCGTCGCGGCGCCAAGACCGCCAATGCGCTGTTCGGCAACGCAGCGTCGGTGCTGGTCGGCGACTTCCTGTACTCGCGCGCCTTCCAGATGATGGTGTCGGTCGGCAGCATGCGGGTGCAGTCGGTGCTGGCTGAAGCCACCAACATCATCGCCGAGGGCGAGGTGCTGCAGCTGCTGAACTGTCATGACGCCGACGTTGATGAAGATCGCTACCTGCAGGTCATCCGCTACAAGACGGCCAAGCTGTTCGAAGCGGCGAGCCGGTTGGGTGCCATGCTGGCCGGTTCCGAACCCGACGTCGAAGAGCGCTTTGCCCGCTTCGGCATGCACCTCGGCACCGCCTTCCAGCTGGTCGATGACATCCTCGACTATTCGGGCGACGAAGGTTCGATCGGCAAGAATCTCGGCGACGATCTGGCCGAGGGCAAGCCGACGCTGCCGCTGATCCACGTCATGAAGAACGGCACGCCGGACCAGGTGGCCGCAGTGCGCCATGCGATCGAAGAGGGCGGCCGTGATGACTGGGCGCCGGTCATGAAGGCGGTGGTCGACAGCGGTGCGCTCGAAGTCGCGCGGGTCCGCGCCCGTGAAGAAGCGGCGCTGGCGATCGCGGAACTCGACGGTCTGCCGGCCAACGACTACCTGCAAAGTCTGCTCGATCTCGCAAAGTTTGCAGTCGAGCGAAAGTTTTAGTATAGTGCGCGCCTCGTTGCTTACGGCGACGAGGCACAAAGAGCTGCTCCGCAGTTTGAAGTGAAGTTCGGGGAATAGCTCAGCCTGGTAGAGCACTGCGTTCGGGACGCAGGGGCCGGAGGTTCGAATCCTCTTTCCCCGACCAGAAATCCCGCGGAAAAGCCACCCTTCGGGGTGGCTTTTTTGTTTTTCGCGTCTGGCGCGTTCGCGCCGCATGCCGTGCATTCCATGGCGCCCGGCTTCCGCACGCCGCCACGCGTCCCGCACCTTCCGTACTCATCGTTTCACCCGAAGTACGCAAGACGCTTCCGCATCGCTCCCGCCGGCCGGTTTCCGGACACCCGGCACGCACGCGTTGCAGACCGCGCTGCCGCAGGCGAGTATTCAGCCCTTACTGCGACGGGAGGGCACAGCCGGCCGCGCAAGCGGGTTGCGCCCGGCCGTGTCGATGCGGAATGAACAGCTGGATGAGCGACAAACCTTTCTGCTGCACCCGGAAACTCAGCGCCTTCAGCGTCTGCATCGGCGTGTTGTGGTCATGCTGTGCCATGGCGGTGCCTCACGTGTCCTGCGTTGTGGACTACAACGGGCAGCAGACCGTGATACCGGTCCGCGCCGAGGTGGATGCGCTGGGCGGTGCATGGCATGAGGCCGGGGTGTTCAGCCTGCGCGCGACGCTGGTCGCGCCACCCAGGGCGAAGCCCTGGCTGCTGGTCGAGGTCCACGCGAAGGCGGCGGACGGGGACGTCCGCCTCATTTCTTCGCAGAAGACGCATCAGCCCTTCGATACCGGTCGCATCGAAGTGGTTGAACCGCGGCTCGGCCGCATCCTCGCCTACGCCTGCGGAGCTGCCCGATGAGTCGCTGGCAAGCTGTTGCGCTCGTCATGCTGATGGTTCTCGGGACCACCCTGGCCCGCGCTGCCGACAGCGTAGTCCGCATCGCCTTTGTCGGCGACGTGATGCTGGCCGAAAGCGAACGGACCGGCCAGCTCATTGCCGAGGGCGGCGATCCCTTCGCCCACGTGCGCGGGCTGCTTGCCGCCGCCGATCTGAGGGTGGCGAATTTCGAATCGTCCGCCGGTACGCAGGGCAGACCGGATGCGGAAAAGCCCTTTTCCTTCCGCACCGCGCAGCCGGCACTGCGGGTGTTCTCGTCGGTGTTCGATGTTGCCGGCGTGGCCAACAACCACGCCGGCGACTTCGGTCGCGAGGATTTCGCCGAAACCCTTACCGCCCTGCGGGCCGCCGGCGTGCAGACCTTCGGCGGCGGCCCTGATCTGAAGACCGCGCACCGCGCGCTGATGATCGAGCGCAAGGGTGTGCGGATCGCGCTGCTCGGCTATCTCGATTTCTTCCCGCGCTGGTTTGCCGCCACGCCCGGCCGGCCCGGCGTGGCCTGGCTGGATACCGATCAGGCGGCGCTAGACATCGCCCGCGCGCGGCATGACGGCGCCGATGTCGTGCTGGTGGTGCCGCACTGGGGCGTGGAACACGAACCCCGTGCGCACCGCAGGCAGCGTGCCGCGGCGCGTGCGCTGCTGGCCGCCGGGGCGGACGCGGTCATCGGCGGGCATCCCCATGTCGTCCAGGACCATGAAGTCTTCCGGGGCAAGCCCGTCCTCTACTCCCTCGGGAACTTCGTGTTCGACGGCTTCGAGGACGAGGACAACAACACCGGATGGGTGGCGTTCGTGGACGTCGACCGGCAAGGCGTGGTGTCGGCGACCACGCGTGTGGTGAAGATCGACGCCTCCGGCACACCGCTGCCGGACCCGGACAGGGCCGGCCCCTGCTGGTGCCGGGGCGAGGCCGTGATGTCGCCGTGCGCGAAGGTCCGGCCATGAAGGACGTCATGCGCACCGTACGGGGTGAGCGCAGCAGCCGCTGACGGGCAGCCGCCGCAAGCTGGTACGCTGGCGCGTCTTCATGTCTGTCGTTCCCGAGCACCCCGATGTCGCGCATCCTCTTTTTCCTGCTGCTGGCCGCCCTGGCCTGGATCTGGTTCTTCAAGCGCCCGTCGGTCCGTGACGGCAGCGGGCGGCGCGAGCGGGCGCCGCAGCAGAAACCGGTCGAGCGCATCGTGCAGTGCGCCCACTGCGGGCTGCGTCTGCCCGAGGGCGAAGCGCTGGCCGATGGCGAGCAGCGGCATTTCTGCAGCATCGAGCACCGGAATGCACACATCGGTCGCGACTGAGGCCGGCGCGCGCGGCCTGCTGCCGGTCGGTATGCCTTCGCTGCGCTATTTCAGCCTGTACCGGCTGGTCATCGCGTCGGTGCTGGTGGCGCTGGTGTACGGCGTGCCCGGTGAAATCAGTTTCGGCGACTATGAAGGCCCGCTGTTCTCGACCGTGGTGCGCGCCTACTGGCTGTTCGCGGCCTGCATGATGGCCGGGCTGGACCGGCTGCTGCCCACCTTCGACGCGCGGCTGACCGCCGGCGTGCTCAGCGACATCCTCTTCCTCACGCTGCTGACCTACGCCGCCGGCGGCGTGGGCAGCGGTCTGCCTTTCATGCATGTGGTGGTGCTCGCGTTCGCCGCGCTGATGGGGCAGGGCCGGCTCGCGCTGTTCTATGCCGCGGTGGCCAGTCTGGCCATGCTGTTCGAACAGGCCATGCAGTGGGTGAACATCGGCAGCGATTCCGCCCGCTTCGTCCATGTCGGCACCATCAGCATCGGCTATTTCGCGACCGCGATCGCGGTACGGCTGCTGGCGCGGCGGGTGATCGCCAATGAAGCGCTGGCGCGCGACCGCGGCCGCGATCTGGCGGAGCAGATGCGGGTGAACGAGCGCGTCATCCGCGACATGGACGACGGCGTGCTGGTGGTCGATCCCGGCGGGCACGTACGCCAGGCGAACCCGCAGGCGCGCCGCCTGCTCGACCCGGTCATGCCGCGGCCGGTCACGCTGGCCGACTATTCGCCGGCGCTGGCGGCGGCGATCGACGCGCTGGCCGATCTGTCGCGCGAGCGCGTGTTCGCGCTGGACCTGCCTTCGCGACCTGCTGCGCTGCGGGTGCGCTGCGTGCCGGCGGGCGAGGGCGGCGGTCATCTGGTGTTCATCGAGGACCTGGCCCGACTGCGCGAACAGGCGCAGCAGATCAAGCTCGCTGCGCTGGGCCGGCTCACCGCCAGCATGGCGCATGAAATCCGCAATCCGCTGGCCGCCATCAGCCAGGCGGCCGAACTGCTGGCCGACGAACGGCGCGCCGACACGCAGGCGCGGCTCACCCGCATCATCGCTGACAACGCGCTGCGGCTCGACCGCATGGTGAGCGACGTGCTCGAACTGGGACGGCGCGACCGCGCCGAACCGGAGCTGCTAGATCTGGTCGCCTATCTGCGCGGCTTCGTCGAGGAATACGCGATGCGCGAGCCCGACGTCCGCAGCCGCGTGCACATCGAAGGCGAGGGCGAAGGTGCGGCGCTGCTGCTGTTCGACCGCGGCCACCTGCACCAGGTCATGTGGAACCTGCTCGGCAATGCGCTGCGTTACGCCAGTGCGGCGGAGGGCGCGGTGCGCATCACGGTGCACAGCGACGACGACGGCACCCGCATGGACATCGTCGACGACGGCCAGGGCGTGCCGGACAACGCGCGCGCCCATCTGTTCGAACCCTTCTTCACCACCCACAGCCGCGGCACCGGACTGGGTCTGTACATCGCGCGGGAACTGAGCGACGCCAACGGGGCGCGGCTGGACTTCGTGGATAATTCACCGGGTGCGCGCTTTCGCCTGCGCGGACTGAACAGGAGCATCGAGGAATCATGGAAAGGCGGCGAACCGAGCGTGAGCTGAAGGTGCTGGTCGTTGATGACGAGGACGACCTGCGCGAACTGCTGGCCATGTCGCTGGCGCGCATGGGGCTGCACGCGTCGCTCGCCGCGTCGGTCGGCGAGGCGCGCGAACTGCTGGCGGCCGAGCGTTTCGCGCTCTGCCTGACCGACATGCGCCTGCCGGACGGCGAGGGCATGGATCTGGTGCGCCACATCGCCGAGCACCATCGCGAACTGCCGGTGGCGGTCATCACTGCCTTCGGCAGCATGGACAACGCGGTCGCTGCGCTGAAGGCGGGCGCTTTCGACTATCTTGCCAAACCGGTGTCGATCGAACAGCTGCGCGCACTGGTGCGCTCCGCGCTCGATCTGCCGCGCCGCGGCAGCGAGCCGGAGGCGGTGGGCGCCGATGTGCTGGTCGGCGAGTCGCCGGCGCTGGCCCAGGTGCGCGAACTGATTGCCAAGCTGGCGCGCAGTGGCGCGCCGGTGCATATCCACGGCGAATCCGGCAGCGGCAAGGAGCGCGCCGCCCGGCTCATCCACGAAGCCGGCGCACGGCGCGACGGGCCCTTCGTCGCGGTCAACTGCGGCGCCATTCCGGAAAACCTGGTCGAGTCCGAATTCTTCGGCTACGCCAAGGGCGCTTTCACCGGGGCGGATGCCGACCGCGAAGGCTTTTTCCAGGCCGCGCGGGGCGGCACGCTCTTCCTCGATGAAGTGGGCGACCTGCCGCTGGCCATGCAGGTGAAACTGCTGCGCGCCATCCAGGAAAAGTCGGTGCGCCGGGTCGGCGCCCGCAGCGAAGAAGCGACCGATGTGCGGCTGATCAGCGCCACCCACCGCAATCTGAAGCAGATGGTGGACGAAGGCCGCTTCCGGCAGGATCTGTACTACCGCCTCAACGTGCTGGAGCTGCGCATGCCCAGCCTGCGCGAGTGCCGCGAGTCGATACCGGAACTGGCGCGCACGCTGCTCACCCGCATCGCCGCCGGCGGTGACCGGCCACCTGCGCTCAGCCGCGAAGCGGTGGACGCGCTGTGCGCCTATCCTTTTCCGGGCAATGTGCGCGAGCTGGAAAACGTGCTGGAGCGCGCCTACGCGCTGTGCGGCGGCGAACGCATCGAGGCGGCCGACCTCGGCCTGATGCCGGTCGACGACGAAACGCCCGAACTGCCGGCCGGCGAACTGCCGCTGCAGGACTACCTGGACCGCATGGAGCGCGCCGCCATCGAGGACGCGCTGCGCAAGACCCGCTACAACCGCACCGCCGCCGCCCGTCTGCTCGGCGTCACCTTCCGCTCGCTGCGCTACCGGCTGCAGCGGCTCGGCATCAATGACTGAATTCCCCGGCCGTACGCCGGTTTCCGTACCCGTGCGCCGCTGTGGAAGCGGCGCCGCGGTCATGAGCGTGCCCGGTGCAGTCAGCCATGCTCCCGCGCCGGTGCGTCGTTGTGGGAGCGACGCCCCCGTCGCGATGCGCCAGTTGAACACCACACGCTCCCGATCCACCGCGGAATCGCGGCGGGGCGCCGCTCCCACAGGCCGTGGCAGCCGATTGGGCCTGGAACACGGCGGTGGAGCGACGCGGTCATGGAACTGACGATAGACGCCGACGGCTGGTGCACCACCGCCCGCCGGGTCGAATCGCCGAATCAGGACGCCCGGCCCGACCCTGACCGGCCGGACGGCGCGGATGCCGACCCGGTGTCGCTGGTGGTGGTGCACTGCATCAGCCTGCCGCCGGGCGAGTTCGGCGGCCCCTACATCGAGGATCTGTTCCTGAACCGGCTCGACCCGGCGGCTCACCCGTATTTCGTCGATGTCGCGCCGCTGCGCGTGTCGGCGCATTTCGTGGTCCGTCGCGACGGCGAACTGCTGCAGTGCGTGCCCACGGTGCGTCGTGCTTGGCACGCCGGCGTGTCCAGCTGGCGCGGGCGCAGCCGCTGCAACGACTTTTCGGTCGGCATCGAGCTCGAAGGCTGCAATGTGCTGCCCTACGAGGACGTCCAGTACGCGGTGCTGCGCGCGCTGGTGGCCGCGCTGAAGCGGCGGCACCCGGTGGCGGACGTGGTAGGCCATTCGGATATCGCGCCCGGCCGCAAGGTGGACCCGGGCGCCTGTTTCGACTGGAAACGCTTGCCGGACGCGGTTCGTCCGGACTGATCCACCGTCCTGCCGGCGTTTGAGCCGGAATCTCTCCCGCAATGCCTTTTCCGGCGCTGATCCCCTGCGCGGTGCAGGGTCTTTTCACGCCGCCGGTGACACCGCCTAGCAGAAAAATCGCGCTTGCGGGGGAGAGGGTGGCTCACTAGAATTAGTAGCTCAGTGCTCATCGACCACTATATCTAGTGGTGTGAGTGCCGGAAGTACCTTCTGCAGCACCCCGTACCACCCCGTACGTTCCTATCTCAAACCCCGTCGTCGATGCCCTCGACGGCCCACCGGGAGACGCCCGCATGCAATTGACCGCCGAAGCTGGCCACACCAGCGCCATCAGCCGTACGCCGTCCGCCGGTATCGATCAGATCAATATCGACGAACTGCCGAGCGCTGCCGCGCTGCACGCCGACTACAAGGTGATCCGCCGCAATGGTGCGGTGGTGAACTTCGAGCCGGCCAAGATTTCGATCGCGGTGACCAAGGCTTTCCTGGCGGTGAATGGCGGGCAGGGCGCCGCCTCGGCGCGCGTGCGCGAACAGGTGGCCGGCATCACCACCTCGGTGGTGCAGGCGCTGGTGCGTCGCCAGCCGCATGGCGGCACCTTCCACATCGAAGACATCCAGGATCAGGTCGAACTGGCGCTGATGCGCTCGGCCGAGCACGACGTCGCCCGTGCCTATGTGCTCTACCGCGAAAAGCGCGCCGCCGAACGTGCGGCCAAGCAGCACGAGGTGGCGCAGGCCGCCGCCGAGCCGGTGCTGCACGTGGTGGACGGCGACCGCCGCCTGCCGCTGGATCTCGCCGCGCTGCGCGGCCTGATCGAAGCCTCGTGCGAGGCGCTGGGCGACGTGGTGTCGGTCGACGCCATCCTGAATGCCACGCTGTCCAATCTGTACGACGGCGTGCCGGTCGAGGAAGTGCGCAAGTCGGCCATCATGGCCGCCCGCTCGCTGCTGGAGCAGGATCCGGCCTATGGCTACGTGACCGCCCGCCTGCTGCTGCACACGGTGCGTCACGAAGTGCTGGGCGAAGAGGTGTCGCAGGCGCAGATGGCCACCGCCTACGCTGAATACTTCCCGCGCTACATCAAGCTGGGCATCGAAGCCGAACTGCTCGATTCCAAGCTGGCCCAGTTCGACCTCGCCAAGCTGGGCGCCGCACTGGACCACCGCAACGACCTGCGCTTCAACTATCTCGGCCTGCAGACGCTGTACGACCGCTACTTCCTGCACATCCGCGACCGCCGCATTGAACTGCCGCAGATCTTCTTCATGCGCGTGGCCATGGGTCTGGCGCTGAACGAAATCCATCGCGAAGAGCGTGCGATCGAGTTCTACAAGCTGCTGTCCAGCTTCGACTTCATGAGCTCGACGCCGACGCTGTTCAACAGCGGCACGCTGCGCCCGCAGCTGTCGTCCTGCTACCTCACCACGGTGGCCGACGAT
>Ga0123397_148753_pt1 | contig 15616 bp, 12 predicted proteins | sample T10HLNH4metaT_FD_89925 | JGI IMG/M metagenome (GOLD analysis project Ga0123397, IMG submission 89925) | Methane-oxidizing artificial microbial communities from Washington, USA to study methane cycling - T10-HLNH4 metaT (Metagenome... ... | reverse complement strand
TTTTCGCACTTCGATCTGGAAGTTATCGGTATTTATTTTAGACTGTGCTAAATTAAAACAACCAAAACCGTAAAGCGGTCGGTAAAACCTGAGCAACCGTCCCTGAAATGATTTTTAGAGCAAATAGCCAGACTAAGCGCATTTGACTCAATTTAACAGCTGACTATAGTAACTAATAACTATTCCATGGATATTACCAGAAAAATTCGTATCGGCGACCTGCTGGTTCAAAACCAGATTATCACTCAGGAACAACTCGTATCGGCACTCGCCGAACAAAAGAAAACCGGGAGACAGCTGGGGCGCACCCTGATCAATTTAAACTTTGTTAATGAAACAGAGCTGCTTAATTTCCTGTCACAGCAATTAAAAATCCCGTTTTTGGATATTTCACAATATCCCCGCAAGCCTGAAATCATCAAACGATTGTCTGAGGCATTAGCGCGACGTTTCCGTGTCTTGCTGCTGGAATATAATGAATTCGATGTCCTGTTGGCGATGGCGGACCCTACCGACTTGATGGGGTTGGATGAATTAACGCGTGTTTTGAAAAAAACCATTCGTCCTGTTGTGGTCAGAGAGTCGGATTTGTTGCTGGCGATAGACCAGTCCTATCGCCGTACTGATGAAATCGATAATCTGGCTGAGCAATTGCGTAGCGATATGTCGGAAGATGACAATATCGATCTCAATTTACTATTGACTTCAGCCGATGCAGCCGATGCCCCCGTTGTAAAACTACTGAAATCAGTATTCGAAGACGCGGTAAAAGTGCGGGTTTCAGATATTCATATAGAACCGCAAGAGCATAAACTGTATATCCGTTTTCGCGTTGACGGCGTACTGCATCAGCTAACTGAAGCCGACCTGAAAATTTCCACGGCGTTGGTATTGCGACTCAAACTCATGTCCGGCCTGGACATCTCCGAAAAACGTTTACCGCAGGATGGTCGCTTTCAGATTAAAGTGCGGCAACAGTCGGTCGATGTGCGTATATCGACCATGCCGACTATCTACGGCGAATCCGTGGTCATGCGTTTACTGATCCAAAATGGCGAAGGATTTTCTTTGGAAAAACTGGGGATGCCGCCCGAGATGCTGGGGCGCTTTCGCAAGCTGCTGCATCGCCCGGATGGCATGATATTGGTTACCGGTCCAACCGGCAGCGGAAAAACCACCACTCTTTATGCTGCCCTCAGTGAACTCAACTCCACCGCCAATAAAATTATTACCGTGGAAGACCCGGTCGAATACCGTCTGCCCGGTATTAATCAGGTGCAAGTCAACGAAAAGATCGATCTCGACTTCGCCAGGGTATTGCGCTCCGCCCTGCGTCAGGACCCGGACATCGTTCTGGTCGGCGAAATGCGCGATCATGAAACCGCGCAGATCGGCCTGCGTGCCGCCATGACCGGCCATTTAGTGTTATCAACGCTACATACTAACGATGCCGCCAGTTCGCCAATTCGCCTGATTGATATGGGCGTCCCCCGGTTTATGGTGGCCATGTCCTTGCTGGCCGTCATTGCCCAGCGGCTGGTGCGGGTGGTCTGCGCGAGTTGTATCCAACCGGCCATACCGGAACCCTTCGAACAGACTTGGCTCAAACTTGAATTGGGTGATACTCTGGATCAGCACAGCTTTGTCCGGGGCAGGGGCTGTACTCAGTGTAACGGCACCGGCTATCAAGGCCGCGTCGGTATTTACGAGCTGCTGGAAATGAATACCAAACTTACCGATGCGGCCAATAATCATGACACCCATGTTTTTATCAAATTGGCTCGCCAACAAATGGCAGGAAAGACCCTGCGCAGTAATGCGGTAGCGATGGTTGTTGCCAAGCGCACTACAGTTGCAGAAGCCATGCGCATCAGCAATCAGTTTGAAGAATGAGGGAGGCGAAGGGCGAAAGCTACCTTTGCTTTCCCGTGTTTTTTTTCATGTTTGCCGTGGTTTAATATTTTAACCTTTAACCTTTAACCTTTAACCTTTAACCTTTAACCTTTAACCTTTAACCTTTAACCTTTAACCTTTAACCTTTAACCTTTAACCTGCTTCCATGCCATTTTTCTCATACAAAGGCCGTAACAACAAGGGCGAGCTGGTAAAAGGGGTCTTGGAGAGCCTTGACCGTAGCGCACTGGCAAAACACCTGCTTGGTATCGATATTACCCCGGTCGAAATTCTCCCCGCTTCGGCGCCATCTTCCGCGAACAATCTGACCATTAATCTGTTTGAAGAACGTATAGAGCCGATTGATGTCATGATGTTCAGTCGGCAGATGTACACCCTGCTCAAAGCGGGTATTCCTATCATGAGTGCTCTGAGTGGGCTGCTGTCCTCGACCAAAAACAAGGCATTGGTCAAAGTAATTTCCGAAATTTGCTCAAGTCTTGATAGTGGTCGCGAACTATCTGCCGCGCTCAACCTGCACCCGAAAGTGTTTAACGGTTTTTATGTCAGTATGATACGCGTCGGCGAAACCACCGGTATGCTGGACAAAGTATTTATGCGTCTGTTTGATCACATTGAATTTGAAAAATTTATGCGTGAGCAGATCAAGGCGGCTTTACGCTACCCTACATTTGTCATGATTGCGATGACCGTGGCAGTTGTTGTCATTAACCTATTTGTTATCCCTGCATTTGCTAAAGTCTTTGCTGGCTTGGGAGCAGAACTACCTTTAATGACACGCATTTTATTGGCTTGTTCTCATTTTATGGTGGCCTCCTGGCCTTATTTGTTGATCGGTGGCGTTGGGAGCGTATTTATGTTTCGCTCCTATATCGCATCGGATAAAGGCAGGTATCAATGGGATGGCTTCAAATTAAGAAGCCCTATTGCCGGGCCCATTGTTCATAAAGCAACTTTGGCGCGCTTTGCCAGGAGTTTTGCCCTATCCAGTAAAAGCGGCGTACCTATCATGAGCACGTTAAATCTGGTGGCACAAACCGTCGATAACGATTTTATCGCGCACAAAGTGGAGCAAATGCGCGCCGGCGTTGAGCGGGGCGAATCCATTCTGCGCACAGCAACCAATGCCGGTATTTTTAACCCCTTGGTATTGCAGATGATTGCTGTCGGCGAAGAATCGGGCGCATTAGATGACTTGATGGAAGAAATTGCCGATATGTACCAGCGCGATGTTGAATACGAAATCAAAACCTTGGGCGCCAAAATCGAGCCGATTATGATTATGTTTTTGGGCGTGCTTGTGCTTATTCTGGCCTTGGGTATTTTCCTGCCCATCTGGGATCTTGGTAAAGCGTCGATGCATAAATAATCATGTCGTTAAATATTTTTCATTTTGCAATCGCAAGACTTTTCAATTTTGCAATCTCTAACGGTATTATCGCCATACTGGTACTCACTGTACTGTCGAACATTAACCGCGCACAAAGCCAAGTTGAAGTGTCAATGATGGAAACCGACGTGGCTAACATACGTTGGGAGTTACGCGAACTATGGGCTCACCGTAATGCGACCGGGCAATCGATTGCCGGTAGCGAGATAGATGATGCCAATCCGTTGAGACTGGTGAATGACCGGCCGAAAAACTATAGCGGCGAGTCTGCAGAAGCGCCGCCGGAAGCTGAATCCGTATGGTATTTTGATACTAAAGCCAGGCGCCTGGTTTACGTTTTTAGCGATGGTCACCAGGCTCGCTATCGATTGACCGGCACCGCCAAACTCAACAGGGCTTCATTGGGAGCGATGGGCGGCATAGATTTGGTGCTTGAGTAAATTGAAGTGGCGCGAACGTAACTCAATATTGAGCTAATATAAAGAATCTTAATATCACCGCTTAGCGAATGCGTAAACTAGTGCTAGAATTAAAACTGTGACCCCGTTCAGCAAATATTAAAATCTTTAATGACACCAAACTGTGCGAACGCAATTAAAAAATGAATAAATCAAAAGGCTTCACCCTGATTGAGTTGATCGTCGTCATCGTCATTCTGGCCATCTTGGCGGCAGTGGCATTACCGCGTTTGACCAATTTGCAGCTTGATGCCCGCATTGCCAAACTTAATGCGGCGCGCGGCAGTGTTGCAGCAAGCTCGGCGATGGTTCATGCCACCTTGTTTGCGCGCAATGGCCGGGCCGATACGGCCGTGTGCCCTGGCGGCGGCGGCACGGCTGATAATAAATCCTCCGGTGCAGGTACCCTGTGTAGCGAGGCGGGTATTATTAACTTGGTTAACGGCTACCCCGCGGCTACCTCAATCGGCACAACGGGTATCTTGACCGCCGCAGGACTGACCACCGTATTTAATCCAAACCAGACCGAATTGCAGGCAGAGGGGTATGACTATATCTCGTCAGGATCGGTAGCAACTTTTCAAGTGCGTGGCGGCAGTTCCTCCAGTGCTTGCTCGTTTACCTATACCGAACCCGTCGCCAATGCCGCGCCCATTATCAGCATTATTACCACGACAGGCTGTTAGCTTCACTCCCTATCGGCAATTGCCGATAGGGTTGGGGGGTAAACCGAATTTATACTTAATACCATGAACATATTGAATCAAATTCTGCTGCAATCTTCGCTGATGTTGTTTTGGAGCGGCAGTATCGTGGGTGTTCTGGTGGGGGTGGCAATGCTGCTCAAGCCTGAACAGTTGATGCGCTTGAATCAACAGGTTTCCCGTTGGGTTTGCACTGAAAAAATCGCCGTGCAGTTTGATTGTCGGCGACGGGTAGAGCCTTTTATCTACCGGCATCATCGGTTGATGGGGGCGGCTGTACTGATCGGGGCTGTGTTTGTGTTGCACACTTTTCTGTTTCGCTACAACCTCAGATTTATTTCAACCTTGATACCGAAGAACTACTGGTGGTTGTCGGACGCCCTGGTCACAATGCTACTGATCGGTAGTGTACTGGCGGCGCTGATTGGCGGCATCGTGCTGACCAAACCCAGCCTGCTACGTGATATTGAGATATCGGCCAATCGCTGGATTTGCACCGAACATGTGTCGTCTTGGATCAACAGCAAACATCATTTCATCGAACAGTTCTTCTTCCGCTACCACCGGTTTTTCGGTACATTGATCCTGACCGCCAGTCTATATGTCCTTGTCGTGCTCAGGTATTATTTATTTTGTGGGGAAGGGAGTGGGGGGATTTGTAAATTTTCATTTATTACGCTATGCTAACATAAGGGCTGAGGTCCTAAAAAGTAAGGGCTGCGGCCTTAAATTATTAATAATAAAGAGATAATTATGAACACACAATTTAGACAGGCTCAATCCGGTTTTACCTTAATCGAACTGGTTGTTGTTATCGTGATTTTGGGTATTTTGGCGGCGACTGCATTACCGAAATTGCAAGGACTTGATGTAGACGCTAAGCAGGCAGTGGTAGCCGGAGGGATTGCCGCATTTCAATCAGCGGCTGCAATTAGCTATGCAAAAAACCGAAGCTCTTCTACAAAGGTAGCTATAGACACCACTACCGCATTGACGTCACCTGATGTAACCTTTTCAGGCACATGTCCGAATCTCACAGCTACATATGCTGGATCTAACCCTCCCGCTGGAACCTCGTTTAATGTTGACACCGCTCTTTGTAGTGGCTAATTTTTTTTGAAATTTGTTTCAATTTTAAAAAGGGCGTTCGCGCCCTTTTTTGTCATTACCGCATTGCTTTGCTTATTGCAGACATCTCGCTACATCGATTTTTTTTTCTGGTGGTTAGGGTTATCCTTATTGGTAGTATTGGCCATGCGGCAACAAGAACGGCCTTTTACGCTGGCATGGATTAACGCCGCATTAGTCGGGTTTTGCCTGCTGCTGCTCATTAATACGTTGTACCTCAATCCCGCCTACTACGCCGGCGGCATCTATTTTCCCGCTACACTGTTGATCGCTTTTATTGTCGCTTCGCACCGCTCTGTCTGGTTGACGCAAACAGGCTTTAAGATATTTTGTGCGGTTATTGGGCTGATTGCTGTTTGGGCGTTGGTGCAATGGCTGACCGGCTGGGGTTTTTTGGGTAGAAAAAGCGCGCGCGCCCTGGCGCTGTTTCCTAGCACTAATATACTGGCGACGGTGCTTAATCTCGGTTTGATGCCGGTTCTTAGCTATTACCTACTGGGTCGTGGCGGGCGTGGTGTGTACGGGCTGACGCTGTTGCTGTTTGCAGGACTGCTCACAACGCAAAGTCGTGGCGGTTACTTGGGTTTACTGTCCGGTGTTTTGTTTTTGGTAACTTTTGTTGGGAAAGCCGAAGTAGTGGCGCAGTGGCGACACTACCGCAGAGTAGCTGTCGGATTTCTCGCTGTTTTGGCTTTTTTTAAATTTTATGCCTGGTTGGGGCTGGCCAATTGGAGTACGGATGCTGTTTTTGCCACACTCATGTATGGCGATACCTCAAATCGTTGGGAAATATATCAGGTTGCCTGGAAAGGGCTGTCTGAACATTTGTGGTTGGGAGTCGGTTATTATAATTTCGGGTATTATTTTGAAGCTCATAAAGTACCGCCCTTTCTCGATAGACGCATAATTTTCGTTCACAATGACTATCTGGAGTTTGCACTGGAAACCGGCCTATTAGGCTTGGGTTTGTTTTTGTTACTGATTGTTGCGGTGTACGGGCAATTGTTCAAACTCCGTCAGCAGGCAATGGCCGGGCAGCGCTTACCGCTTATCCTGTCTGCGGCAGCCATTACTTCCATGTTGGCTCATGCATTGGTGGACTACCCTTTTTATATTCCGGTGTTGATGGCTGTTTTTGGCGCTTATCTGGGTATTATCAATCAACAACTCATCGATATGGGCGCAACTCATTGGCAGTTACCGAAAATGTCGGTGCAATATTTTTTAGGTTTGCGTTCCGGTTTTATCGGCAACGCGCTGGTGATTGGTTTACTGGCATGGTTGGGCTTACCGGCTTTTGCCTTGGTTGCCGCTAATTACAGTTCGTACCGATTACTGGCCGGAGATGCGCAACATGCCTTGCTTTGGAGTGGCGTTGCACGGACTTTGCAGCCGCGAACTGCCGGCTACTACTGGAAAGAGGGCGTCATTTGGCGGGATCTGGGCGTTGTCCAGAACAAGCCCAATCTGCTGGAAAAAAGTAATGTTATTTTTAGCAAAGGACTTGAAGTTAACCCTTTTGAAGTCAATAATTTGCTGGAGAAAACCGCCCTGCATCGCCAATACGGAACCATACTGAAACAACCGGCTTCACACCAGGACATCATGACCTGGATTAACCACGCCAAAAGTCTGCAACCGCATTCGGATGGTGTTCAAATGGAATACGTGCGCTGCCTGGACTTTGTCGGCGAGCATGCCCAAGCCATTGAACAAGCCAAGCTGACGGTGCATAGATGGCCGCAATCCAAATTGGCACAACGATTGCTTGAATCGGTGTCGCATGAGTAGGCGGTGCAGCGGATTTTCGCTGATAGAATTGATCGTAATCATAGTTATCATGGGCATACTGACAGCCTACGCCGCGCCCCGACTTAACTTTGCCGGCCATGCGGCCAGCGACTATGCAGAGATAATCAAATCCTCGATTAGACTGGCGCAGAAGCTGGCTATTGCTCATCGGACGACGCACACAATAACTTTTCCGGTTAATCCTTGTAACGGCTCTTCTGTAAACGGACTGCGAGTAGCCGGTGAACAATGCGACCCTTTGCCGAATGGCGTCTCTGTAAGCGGCCTTGGCACTGTGACATTCAATGGTCTTGGCCGGCCTAACGTGGCTACCGTGACAACCATTACCGTGTCCGGCGGGGATGTAATCAAGGTAATATGCCTCGAACCCGAGACAGGATATGTCCATGAAGAAACAGCCTGCTAATTTTCCTGAGGCTGCCCGGCAAAGAGGCGTAACGCTGATGGAGTTGATTATATTCATGGTCATCGTTGGCGTGGCGATGACGGGGATTATTTCTTCCATCAATTTCAACGTATGGCATTCCGCCGATCCGGTGGTCAAAAAGCAAGCACTGGCAATTGCTGAAGCGTTGCTGGAAGAAATCGAGCTGATGCCGTTTACCATTTGTGATCCCGACGACCCCAATGTCACGACAGCAACCACGGCGGCAGGTTGCACAGGGGGGGCTGGCGGTGCGAATGACGAAAGTCGCTTGGTGCTCGGTCAGCTTGGTCCTGAGGCTGGCGAAACGCGCTACGCAGCCCCTTTTTTTGATAATGTCAGCGACTATAACGGATTCAGCATGGCGTCAGGGGCTATCATGAATATTGCCAGTAACAATCTTGGCTTCAACGGCTATACCGCCGCCGTGGCCATTGTTAATAAGGCAATAAACGGCATTACTGCTGCCAACTCGCTGTCGATCACCGTTACTGTCACCGGTCCGCTCAACACAACCGTGGTGCTCGAAGGTTACCGCACCCGCTATACGCCACGGGAGCCCTGATGATGCTATCCTGCAAACGCAGCCAATCCGGATTTACCCTGATTGAAGCCGTCATGGTGATAGTCATCACCGGAATACTTGCCGTCTTGGCGTCCAGCTTCGCCGCTCCCTTGAACGGCTATTTCGAGGCACTTGACCGTGCCGAACTTTCCGATGCGGCGGATACCGCTTTGCGCCGTATGGCGCGTGAACTTCGTACGGCTTTGCCTAACAGCGTACGGGTTACCGGCAGTTTTATCGAGTTTTTGCCGACCACTACCGGCGGGCGCTATCGCAGGGAACAGGATTGCAGTGCGGCCTGCACAGGCAATATCCTTGATTTTGTGGCTACTGATACCAGCTTCGATGTAATTGGCGCGCTGCCAGCCGTTCCTGTCGTGGGACAAGAGCTGGTGGTCTACAACACTACCCCGGACGCTGTTTATGCCGGGACTAATGTGGTGGCGCTGACTTCCGATATCGCTACCTGTGCTCTGTCTGCAACCAGAATATGTTTTAGTGGCGGTATGCAGTTTCTATTTGAGTCGCCCGGCAATCGTTTCCAGATCATTTCAGGACCGGTAACATTCGCTTGTATCGGAAATACCTTGTGGCGTTATTCCGGTTATGCTAGACAGGCGGCGCAGCCAATTAATATAGCCATTGCTCCGCTCAATGCCGCAACCAGCATTGCCCGGTTAGCAACTGGCGTTAACTGCGCCACCAGCAGTTTTGTCTATAATGCCGGGGTCACCCAACGCGCCGATCTTGTGGTGATGCGCCTCACCCTGTCCAACAACAGCGACAGCGTAACGTTGCTGCATCAGGTTCATGTCCAGAATGTGCCGTAACATGAAACAGCGCGGATTCAGCCTCATTATGGCTATTTTCCTGATCGTGGTATTGGGTGGTATCGCCGTGTTTATCGGCCGGGTGTCTACCATGCAGCACCAAAGCAGCGCACTGGATGAAGAGGGTGCAATGGCTTATCAGGCGGCGCGATCAGGGATTGAATGGGGTATTTATCAAGCTGTTGTAAACTCCGGTTGCATCGCCGTGCCCCCCTCCGCATTTACCCTGGCATTGACAGTACCAACGACACCTTTAAGCACTGTCAACTACACCGTGACAGTGACATGCACCCGGACGCCAGCAACTGAAGGCTCAACTGTAATCAATATGTACCAAATTACCGCCACCGCGATAAATGCCAGTGTCGGGAGATTTTTTGTTGAACGCCAATTAACCGCAACCGTAACGCAATGATTTTAATCAACTGTGTCGTGGAGTCGCCGGGTAGGGCAGCGGTTTAACAAATTAGAACAATGACCGATGATGAATTAAAATCGTCGGTAACCGCAAGGCGATAAGTCGTCACATAATGAGAATTCATGAGAATTGCACCCTCAGAAGCTACCAGGCGCTGGAAAAGCTTAATCCGTATTTGTCCGTTGGGATTATTATCAAGAGAAATTGGGCAATGGATGACCGTCTGTAGATAAAATTTACGTAGTCGTAGCGATAAACGACAGGGCTGGATATGCCGGAGCACGAATTGCATCAATCGCGAACTCAAAATAACAAAGCACAATTGACGAAGCCAGAACAACTAAGAGAATAAAAAAAATGCATAGCATGATGGTTTGGAAAAATAGAGTCTGCTTCAGTTTGTTTTATTTTCTGCAAAGATGCATAGCTTGGATTACGGCTTTTTTAAAGCCAATTTATTGTGGTCAAAAAGATTGGTTTGAGAAAAGCGTCAATCCAATCTACAGCGTTATATCCATTGCAAGAAGATGCTTGGTCATTCTTTTTGCAATGGCAATTTTTTTACCCTCTCAAAATGCAGCAAACGCAGCGGTCGCGTATAGTTCTCTTGGTAATGGGGCTTCTGGTACAACATCGCTTTCAGTTCCGTATCCAGGCAGCATCGCAGCCGGTAATTTGCTCGTATTGATCGTCGGTAATAAGTATCCTACTAATGGTCCGGCAACACCGTCTGGCTGGACATTCGTTGCCAATGGACGAGGATCGGGCGGACTTGGCTCAGCCGGGGGTGATAGTGGATCAGTCTATAGTACTATTTTTGTCAAAGAAGCTCTCGGTACCGAATCCGGCAATCTCGCGGTAACGGTTAGTTCCGCCAATACTTCCATGGCGCGGATGTTTCTGTATACGAAAGCCGCCGGCACGACTTGGGATTATGCTGCCACAAACGGGAGTGATAATTCTGCTGGAACCACGTGGTCTGTGACCGGTGCAGCCAATCCGGGAATTACTTCCGGTGACGTGTTGATTATAGGCACATCGCTGAATGGGAATAGGGTTACCGGCTGGACTGAATCCGTTTCCGCCACGGGCGCTACCTTCGGAACCACTGCCGAGCGAAACGATTCAACCAGTTCTACCGGAGATGACATGGGACTCATTGTCTCGGAACATCCCGTGACCGCCGGCACTGCCTCGGCTGCTCCCGTCTTTACTATGACTGGGGCCAGTGGATCTGCGAACTCGACGAGCCCAACGGGTGCATCTGTGATGTTGCGGATCAGGGAGGTTGTTCCGCCGCCTGTAAATTGTATCAGTCAAGCTACCGGCAACTGGAATGCGTCATCAACCTGGACGCAATGTCGAAGCGGTATTCCTCTTGCCGGAGACAGCGCCACCATCGCTAACACCCATAACGTGACATTGAATGTCAACACGCCTACCTTGGCTACCCTTACCATCAATTCCGGCGGCACCTTGACCAATACCGGCAGCAATACCATTACCCTTAGCGGCGCGATGAGCAATGCCGGTACCTATTTCGGCGGCAGCGGCGCTGTTACTGTGGGTGGCAGCTTTACCAATACCGGCAGCTATTCCGCGGGCAGCGCCACGACTACGCTGACGGGAAATTTCAGCAACAGCGGCACGTTTACTGCGAGTACCGGCACATGGGTGTTTTCGGGCAGCTCGGCGCAGTCTTTCACTGGCGTCACCAGCTTCAATAAGCTGACGATCAATAACGCTACTGGGGTGAGTCTGAATAACAACGTGAGTGTGAGTGCTTTGCTGACACTGACCAATGGCCATATCTTAACCGGCAGCAACATCCTTATTCTGTCGGCCAATTGCAATGTGCCTGGCTGGTCGCGTGGTAATGGTTTTGTCTCCGGCAATGTACGCCTGACTTTTCCCTCGGCCTCGTCGCCGGGTGTCAGTTGTACTTACCCGGTCGGTGACGGTGCCAGCTATACGCCGATTAGCCTGACTATGGTCTCTGCCGGTGGTACCCTGACCGGCAGTACTACTGGCCATGAACACCCGGCGATTGCCTTTTCGACTATTGATCCAACACTGGATGCCAACCGTTATTGGACGCTTGGCGCTACGGGCGACACTCTCACGGCCACCAGTTATGGAGTCACTGTCAATTTCCAGACCGGCGATTTGGATATCAACGCCGTTCCAGCCAGTTTCATTGTCGGAAAATATGCGAGCGGGGTGTGGACTATGCCGATCTCCACATCTGGAGCCAGTTCTTCTTCAGCTTCGAATATTAGTGGACCGATTACGGCCCCGACTGATTTTGCCGTCGGCCAGATTCCTGTGCCTTGCACGGTGCCGTCCGGACTGCCGTCGAACATGACCTGTGTGTGCGATAACTTTGGTCGTAGTAACCTGAATCCCTCGACTATTTACGACGCAGACTGGCTGGTTGACAACAAGAACCAATCCAGTACTTTTGGCAATCCGAGCATAGTCAATTCCGGCAAGCTGCGACTGACCGACGACAGCAACGAAGTGTCGACGGTGGCGAATGTGCCCGGTACCTTTCCGGCCGCCGGCAACCTGATTGTGGTCGAGTTCAAACACTATGCCTACAACGGCTTGGGGGGTGACGGTATTGCTCTGACGCTTTCCGATGCCACGAAAACGCCGACGCCTGGCGCTTTCGGCGGTTCGCTGGGCTATGCGCCGAAATCCAACCCGGGCTCCGATTGTACTACACCCGGCGGTTGCCCCGGTTTTAACGGTGGCTGGGTGGGCATAGCTATTGACGAGTTCGGTAATTTTTCGGCCAATACCGAGGGACGTACTGGCGGCAGCGCGCCCGGTCAGCGGGCGGATTCGGTGGCGGTGCGCGGGTCGGGCTCGGGGCAGGCCGGCTATCCCTATCTTGGCGGCAGCGCAACCCTGTCGCCGGGTATCGACAACACCAGTTCGGCAACGGCAGCTTATGGGCATATGTACCGCGTCACGGTAGATGCCCGCAACTATACTTGGAACGGCAGTATCGGGACCAAGACGACGACTGTCGCCGTCGATCGCGACACTACGGGAGCTGGCACCAGTTATTCCTCGGAGGTGTCGGCCTTCAACGCCTTTTCCGTTAACCCTTCCCAAGCCGAAGTTCCGACCAACTGGAAGCTGTCCTTTACCGGGTCTACCGGCGGTTCCAACAATATCCATGAAATTTCCGGACTCAAGATTTGCGCCCAGACTATTACGCCGCCTGCAGGCTACCGCATCCAGGTGGATAACCTGTCGCCAAGCGTTTGCACAACTGCCGTGAACGGGAAGACTATTGTTACGGTGACCGCGCTCGATAACTCAGGAAACACATTGGCCGGCTACACCAGCCCGGTCACGCTGGCCGCCAGAATCGGCTCATCCAGCGGTGGTGTGTCGGGCACCGCAACCTGGGCATCGCTGGCTGGCAATCATGGCACTTGGGATGGGGTTAACAAACGTTATACTTTTGATACCAATGATCACGGAGTAGCTCGGTTCCAGCTTACGGACAGCGCCACTGAGAATATCTACATCGTTGTCAGCGAGTTCGTTTCGGGTTCCACGCTGGCGTCGTCACTGATTACTCCGGTTCAATTTTCGGGAGGTGCTTTTAGTGTGTCGGCGCTTGACAGTCTGAACACAGGCGTCGTTGCCGGGCGTCCCCACCTGATGCGGATTACACGAACCAATGGGTGCGGTACTGACGCTACTTATTCAGGACTCAAGACACTGGATAGCTGGTATACGCCGACCACCTTTGACCATCCGGCCGGCGCCATCGCGCCGCAAATTTGCGCTACTAACGCCAGCGGTACCTGCCAGCCCGCAGGTGGTTCGTGTCAGGTGCAATCTATTGCGCCGCCAGCAGTATCTTCAAGCAGTAACAATCTGAGTATTACCTTTGTTGCTAGCGGTGTTAACGCGGGTACTGCCGATTTTTGTCTGGTTACCAGCGACGTCGGCAAGTATACGATCAGCGTACGCGATGATTCTAATGTCTCCTTGCCGATTGCGGGGTCGGGTTCGACCTTGACAGCGCGGCCACTGGCTTTGTATTTTAATAACGCCACTAAAGGACTCATGACTAATCCCATGACAACGACCTCGTCCGGCACCAGATTCATTCCGGCCGGGGACACCTTCGAAGGCACCGTGAGCGCGGTGCTATGGACTTCCGCGCTTGACCCTGGCTATACCGGCACGCCGACAGTGACTCCGCAAACCGATGCAGCTGATTGGAGTGCTGCATTGGTGAGTCGTCCGCCGGCATTTTCTTGGCCGACCACGTTGAGTATTGCTAGTGTGGTGAGTCCGTCGTCCGGTGGTAGCGGAATACTCAGTGGCTCCAGCATCAGTTTGGCGGCCAGCGCCTACACCAATGGTCATGCTGTCTTGCCGGTTAACAGTCTGTCGATCGATAACGTCGGCAGCTTTTTATTGACCGAAGCTGTTTCCGATTACCTGAATACCTCGGGGACAGCGGTGCCCGGCTATTCCGATGTAATCGGCCGCTTTTATCTCGATCATTTCGAAGTTAGCGGTGGAACTGTTATCGCTGCTTGCAATGGCTATACCTATATGGGGCAGCCCAATCTCGGTATCGCCTTCACCGTGACTGCGAAGAACAAGAACAACGGTTCGGCCAGTAACTACGCAATGACACCCATCGTCAGCTTGGTGGCCGAGGATCAGGGTATCGGCAATACCGGCTATAACCTTGGTTCACGCATCTTCGGAGCACCGGGTGCTTGGAATGCGGATGTCTACTCAGTCAATACCTCGACGGCCATTTTTTCCCGGCCTAGCACGCTGGGACTGATTACCGGAGGCACAGCGGATGCCTCAGGCTCGTTCGATCAGCTCCAGATCGGTGTGCAGACCAGCGACGCGGATGGAGCCAAGATACAGGGGCTCGACATGCGTGCTACCACGCCAGGAGCCTGTACCACGGCTGCCAGTGTTGCTACCGACTGCGATGCCAAGGTGATCGGCACTACTAGGCAGCGCTTGGGTCGTATCACTCTGCAAAATGCCTATGGTTCTGAGTTACTGGATTTGGCTATGCCGTTAACGGCTGAATATTGGGATGGCAGTAGTTGGGTAGCGAATGCCGCTGACCAATGCTCAACGGGCATTACCTTGCCAGTGCCGACCGATCCCATTGCAGCTGATGGGTTAGTACCGGCAGAATTATGTGCTTGGGATACTGGGGCAGCTGGCAGTAGTGGTTTGGGCTGTGCAACGGCTGGTACGATTGCCAATAGATTCGCTCAGCCACCGTTAGCCGGGAATTTTAATTTAAATTTTAGAGCTCCCGGCATTGGTAATACCGGCGCACTGGACATTACGGCGACGGTACCTGTCTGGATGCGGTTCAACTGGGATGGTGTGGATCAGGGCGGTGACGGCAAGTTGTTCGATGACAACCCCACCGCCCGCGCTACCTTTGGTATCTACAAGGGTAATAGTCGATTTATTTATATTCGCGAGCTTTATTAAGGCGAGGTGTGGGCTTTAAATCGCCATGTTTTATTTTTCTTGTCCTTAGGACTAATGGAACAGTCTTACCTTTAATGAGTGTCTGACTTAAAACAGTGTGTCGATATTGCTCAATAGCTGCTGTAACTTCTCTGCGAGGACTGAAGTTATCACGCCCTGTAAGAAAGAAGAGACTGACTGAGCAAGTATCAGCCAATGAGTATTCATATTTGCTGTTAAATAAAAGCTAAATTACACTAGCGGATACGGAGAATAATAATTAAACAAAAGGCGTGGGCCGGTAATTTCGGCACAAAGAGGACGCGGCTGTTGCTGGATTTTGTATCCAGTCTATCAGGTTCGCGTATCTGACATTTTTCATAAGGTGTGCTTTAAGCACTATCCATAAGGAGAATACCATGGCACAAAAAAAAGATTATTTAAAAGGCCAGTTTGACAACGCTGTTTCCTCCATTATCAAAG
>Ga0123397_133637_pt1 | contig 15709 bp, 11 predicted proteins | sample T10HLNH4metaT_FD_89925 | JGI IMG/M metagenome (GOLD analysis project Ga0123397, IMG submission 89925) | Methane-oxidizing artificial microbial communities from Washington, USA to study methane cycling - T10-HLNH4 metaT (Metagenome... ... | reverse complement strand
TCCTGATGATCAGCGGACTGCCGAACGGCAATCCGGCCTCGCCCTACTCCACGCTGCATTCGCTGGTCAATCGGGGTGACATCCGCGCCGAAAACGGCAGCCGCATCTGGATCACCTCGGCCATCGACAATGCCGGCGGCCTGATCGAAGCCCGCAACGCGTCGTCCATCGACCTCGGTGCCGCGGTGTACGGCGGCACGCTGCGCACCACCGGCAGCGGGCGCATCTACACCGACGGCACCAACGGGGTGGCCACCTTCCTGACCGGCGTCACCATCGAAGGCCGGGTCGAGGCGACCTCGGGCAACGAAATGAACTTCGGATGGAACGGTGCCAGCAGCACGATCACCAATAACGGCACGCTGGCTTTCGGGCTGGCGCATCCGCGCGACGTGAGCCCGACCACCTACGCCAAGCTCCGCCTCTACGGCGACACGCTGCTGGCCGGTACCGGCCGGGTCGAATTCAGCGATGACGCCGGCAACGTGCTGGATTACTACGGCAACTACATCAGCCGGGTGCCGGTGCTGACGCTGGGCGCAGGCCAGACCTTCAGCGGTGCCACGCGCATCCGCGGCGCCGTGGTCAACCAGGGACTGATCGAAGCGAACACCGCGGTCAATCCGCTGCTGCTGGACAGCTCCGGTTCGCTGGTCAATGAAGGCCGCATGGTGGTGTCCGGCAGCGCCCCGGTCGGCTTCCAGACCAACGGGCAGTTCCGCAACCAGGGCGAACTGCGGATCGAAGCCGGCAGCACCTTCTCTGGCCTGATGACCCAGAGCGCCGGCACCACCACGGTCATGGGTACCTTCGCCGGCAACATCATCCTGCAGAGTGGTGTGCTCAAGGGCACCGGCAGCATCACCGGCAACGTGAGCAACAGTGGTGGCATCTTCGCTCCGGGCACCTCGCCCGGCACTCTCACGCTGCAGAACTACACGCAGACCGCAGGCGGCGAACTGGTGCTGGAAATCGACGGCGACGCGCCGTCGCAGCGCGATCACCTCATCATTCTCGGCAACGCCAGTTTCTATGGCGGTCGCATCGTGATCGATCTGGGCGAATACGCCGGCACCGGGGCGGCCAGCTTCGCCGACCTGCTGTCGGTCGGCGGCACGCTGCGGCTGGCCCATCCGGTCACCGGTGCCGGCGCGGTGATCGACGTGATCGGCCTCGCGCCCGGCCGCACCGCACAGGCGAGCTGGAACGGCAGCACGCTGGGCCTGAGCATCGCCGCCGCGGTGCCGGAGCCGTCGGCCTATGCACTGATGCTGGCCGGCCTCGGCCTGATCGGACTGGCGCGCCGCCGCACCTGAGCCCGACAGCGGGCGCTTGATGACGATCAAGCGCCCCGGCCCGCCCCGCCTGCACAATCGCGCGCGGTCCGCTGCGGACCTTCATCAGCCTCTCGCGCCACCCGACCGGTCGATCCGCCGGGCGCCCACGCAGGAACGGCGCCGGCTGATGCACGCGTATTATGTGACGTCGGCATCGGCGGGGAGCGAATCATGGCGGTGGAGCTGTTCAACGACGGCAGGCATGTGTGCCTGGCCTTCTACGATCTGGTCGATGAAGGCGCCGACCATGCGGTGCAGTGCAACCAGTTCCTGGTGGTGGATGGCGACCACGGCGCGCTGATCGACCCCGGCGGCAACATGACCTATACCGGGCTCATGATGGCCATGCAGCGCTACTTCTCGTCACGCGATCTCGATCTCATCCTCGCATCGCACGCCGACCCGGACATCATCGCGTCGATGAACAAGTGGATGGTGAGCACCTCGTGCAAGGTGATGATCTCGAAGCTGTGGGCGCGCTTCCTGCCGCACTTCACCACCGGACGCGACTATACCGAACGCATCATCCCGATTCCGGACCAGGGCATGCGCATACCGCTGGGGCAGATGGAAATGCTGGCATTGCCCGCGCATTTCATGCACTCGGAAGGCAACTTCCAGTTCTATGACCCGGTGTCGAAAATCCTGTTCTCCGGCGACATGGGCGCATCGATGATCGGTCATTCCGAAGCGCTGCCGCCAGTGGCCGATTTCGACGCGCATATCCCGCACATGTTCGATTTCCACCGGCGTTACATGGTGGCCAACAAGATCTGCCGCTACTGGGCGCAGATGGTGCGCAGTCTGGACGTGCAGATGATCGTGCCGCAGCACGGCGCGCGCTTCGAAGGCCCGGCCATGGTGAAGCGTTTCCTCGACTGGATAGAGAACCTGCCCTGCGGCGTCGACCTGATGACGCAATCGCACTACACCGTCCCCTGAAGACTCAGCGCCCGGCCAGTTCCAGCGCGTTGTCGACCGCACGCACGCCGGGTACCGAAGCGGCGGTCTGCAGGATGCGCGCGAGCTGCGAGGCGTCCTGTACCACACCACCCAAGGTGACCCGACCGGCATGTGCGCTGACTGCCACATAGCATCCGCTCAGCGAACGATCGGCCGCCAGCGCGCCGCGTATCGCATCGCGCAGGCTGCGGTCCTGGTCATCCGATCCGGGGTCGGGCAGCACCGGGCGCGCCGCTTCGACAAAACCCGCGGCCTGGGCCGGCGGGCAGATGCCATAAGCGAGTGCGGTGGTGGCCAGCAGCGTGGCGATGGTCTGTCTCTTGATCATGGAAGCTCCCACAGTTGACATGCCATGCCTGTACAGCACGGTGCATGCCAGCCCTCTTCCACGCTATGAATCAATGGCTTGGAGCAGTCCGAGCGCTGCGCGTGTCGGGCTGCGGCGACACGCTTCCAGCCCGGAAGGGCCGGTCGGCCAGCGCACGTGGATCAGGCGCGTCGCGCTTCGGCGACGTCGCCGCGGAACAGCCCGGGGTCGAGGTCGTAACGCTGCAGCAGCCGATAGAACTCGGTCCGGTTGCGCCCGGCGATGCGGGCTGCATCGGTCACGTTGCCGGCGGTGAGCTTGAGCAGCTGCACCAGATAATTGCGCTCGAAACGCTGCTTGGCTTCGACGTAGCCCAGGGCCTCCATCGGCCGCACCCGCAGTGCGCGATCGACCAGCGCGCGCGGCACCAGCGGCGTGGTGGCGAGCGCGCAGGCCTGCTCCACCACGTTCTGCAGCTGCCGCACGTTGCCGGCCCAGTGCGCGGTCGCCAGCGCCTCCAGGGCATCGGGCGCGAAACCGCGCAGCCGCTTGCCGTACTTGTCGGCCAGCGTGCGCAGGAAGTGCTCGGCCAGCAGCGGAATATCCTCCCGTCGCTCGGCCAGCGAAGGCAGTGTCAGCGTGACCACATTGATGCGGTAGTACAGGTCCTCGCGGAACTGGCCCTGCTCCAGCAGCGCATCCAGATCGCAGTGGGTGGCCGACACGATGCGCACGTCGACCGGCTCGGCGCGGGTGGCGCCGACCGGTCGCACTGCACGCTCCTGCAGCACGCGCAGCAGCTTCACCTGCAGGGCCGGCGCCATGTCACCGATCTCGTCGAGAAACAGCGTGCCGCCGTGCGCGGCGCGGAACAGGCCGGTGTGGCGCGACACCGCGCCGCTGAAGGCGCCGCGCTCGTGGCCGAACAGTTCGGATTCAAGCAGCGCGTCCGGAATGGCGCTGCAGTTGATCGCGACGAAGGGCGCGGCGGCACGCGGGCTGGCGCGATGCAGCGCACGGGCCAGCAGCTCCTTGCCGGTACCGCTCTCGCCACGTATCAGCACGCTGGCATCGGACGCGGCCACCAGCCGGGTTTCGTCCAGCAATGCCGCCATGCGGGTGCTGCGGCTGATCAGGCCGTCGCGCCAGCGGGTGTCGGCCGGCGAAGGCGATCCGGACGGCGTGGCATGGGCCAGTGCGCGGTCTATGCGCTCCAGCAGCGTGGCGCTGTCGAAGGGCTTGGTCAGATAGCCGGCCACGCCGCGCGAAGTGGCGTCGACCGCGTCCGGAATGGTGCCGTGGGCGGTCAGCAGGATGACCGGCAGTGCCGGATGCTGGGCGCGTATCGCGTCGAACAGCGACAGGCCGTCGCGGTCCGGCAGCCGCACGTCGCTGATCACCAGCGCGAACGGTTCCACCGCCAGCCGCGTCAGCGCGGCTTCGGCAGTTTCCGCGGTACTGACCCGGTAGCCGCTGGCGGTGAGCCGCAGCGACAGCAGGCGCAGCAGATCGGTGTCGTCGTCGACCAGCAGCAGGCGCGGTCCGCTCATCGCGGTACGCCACGCGACGGCACGCGCGCGCCCGGCAGGCTGCGCTCGATGTCGGCCAGCGCGTCCAGCTTGCGCTGCAGTTCGTCGGCGCGCGCCTGACTGTCCTTGGCCTGCTGGCTGCTGCGCTCCAGCTGCTGGGTCAGCTTCTGGTTGGCCGCATCCAGCCGCTGCCGCTCGTTCAGCAGATCCAGCAGCGCCCGCGCGTGCGGGTGCACCGCCTTCGAAGCGTCGCCCTGCGCCGCCATCAGCGCGTCGAGCAGCGCACGCGCACGAGCGGGGTTACCACCGCGCGGCTGAGCGGCCTGCAGCGCCTGCAGCAGCTGGCGCTCGGCATCGGTCTGCGTCGGCTCAGGCTGCGGCGCCGTCTTCACGGCATTCGCAGGCGCGGCCTCCGGCGATGCGGCCGGGCGGACGCCGGCGCAGGCAGCAAGCGCCAGCGGCAGCAGCAGGGCGAACAGGCGCAGGCGGGGGTGATCAGCGGGCATGGGGCAGTTCTATCCTGAAGTGGGCACCGCGTTCAGCGGGCAATACCCGGGCGCTGCCGCCGTGCGCCGCGATGAATTCGCGCACGATGGCCAGCCCCAGTCCGTTGCCCTTGTCCGGCCGCGGCGCACGCCGGCTGCCGCGGAAGAAAGGTTCGAAGATGCGTTCGGTTTCGTCCGGCGCAACGCCCGGCCCTTCGTCGATGCAGTCGATGCGGGCGGCGGCCTCGTCGCTGCTCAGTTCCAGCCGCACCGTGCCGCCGTGCGGGCTGAAGGCGATGCCATTGGCCAGCAGATTGCTCAGCGCGATGCGCAGCTTGGCGGCGTCGCCGCGCACCGGCGGCGCGTAGCCGCTCACGTCCAGCCGCACGTCCTTGGCCTGGGCCTGCAGCTTGAGGTCGGCGGCGACTTCGCGCGCCAGCGCACGCAGCGCGGTGGGCTTCAGTTCGAGGTGACGGGCGTCGAACTGGGTGGCGTTGTAGCCGATCAGCTGTTCGATGCGTTCCTGCAGCGCACGCGCGTTGGCATCCAGAATCCCGCTCACCTCCTGCTGTTCGGCACTGAGCTTGCCGGTCACGCCGTCCTGCAGCAGCGCGATGCCTTCGCGCAGCGACGCCAGCGGCGTCTTCAGTTCGTGCGACACATGACGGAGCACGCGGTTGCGGTGCGCTTCCAGATCGGCCAGACGCTGGCGCAGCCACTCCAGCTTGTCGCCGAGGCGGCGCAGGTCGGCCGGCCCGCCGACCTCCACCGTCTGGTCGAAACCGCCCTCGCCCAGCCGGACGATGGCACGCTCCACCGCCTTCAGCGGACGCAGCACCCACCAGCCGGCCAGTACGGCGAGCAGCAGCGCGAGCACGATGGCGGCCATCACCTCGCGTGCCAGCATGTCGCGGCGCTCATCCAGCGTGTCGAGCAGATCCGCGTTTCGCCGGTCAAGCTGGGTGCGCACGCGCTCGGCCAGTCTGTCGTTCAGTGCCACCAGATCGGGCAGTTCCGCGGCGTCGCCGCTGACCGGGGCATCGAGCGCAGCGGTCAGCGCGGTCGCGGCTTCGCGCCACTGCGCGGTGAGCGGGGTGGGCGTCAGCGAGGCGTCCAGCGTTGCGAGCGCCTCCAGCGCCTGTGTCTGTGCCGCCCGGTAGCGTTCGCGTACCGCGTCGTCGCGCAGTACCAGGTACTGACGCGCGCTGCGCGTCATGTCCAGCGCACGTTCGTCCAGCTGCTGCATCGCGGTGGTGAGGCGCAGCGCGGTGCTGCTCGCTTCCCGGCTCGAACGCGCGAAATCCTGCAGCATGAGCCAGCCGCTGCCGGCGGCCGCGCCGAGTGCGCCGGCGATGAGCAGGACTGTCAGCAGCAGCGTGATGCGGAAGGAAAAGCGGGGCATGCGGAATGCGCGGGGCGGAAAGACGGGCAGCCTCCAAGTCTAGGCAGGCCCGGGGCCAGCCACGGTAAGCCCCGGTTATCGAATGCAACAGAACGTTAAATACGACCGCATGTCGCCGCAGCACGACAGCCGCAGCGCCCCGCCCCGCGCGCCGATCGCCCGCGGCGGGCCGCACGGTGTCGCGCACAGGCGACGGAATGAGCCCGCCGCCCCCTCACTTCTAGTGCACAAGGCGAAAAAATCGGCACATCCCTCTGATTTGTAAAAACAAAGTCATGCAGGCATGCGACTTGCCAAGGGACAGCGCGCATCGATCCATCCGGTGCGGACCCTTTCAAGGAGACGTCATGTTCAACAAGCCCGCCCTGTTCCCGAAAACGTCCGACGCCACCTTGCCGCGCACCCTGCGGCCGGGCGGTGGCAGCACCGGCTTCACGCCCGGCACGTCCGCGTCCCAGAGCGCGCAGACATCCACCGCCGGCAGCCATGGCTCGACCAGCGCGCCGCCGCAGCGCGAGGACAGCCCACCGAACGGCGCACCGCGCGGCGATACGCTGGAGCCCTCCCCGACCCAGGGCAGCCGCCTCATCGTCGGGCCTGACGTGAAACTGCGCGGCGCGGAAATCCTCGACTGCGACACGCTGGTGGTCGAAGGCCGGGTCGAGGCGACGATGGACAGCCGCGTGCTGCGCATCGCCGAGAACGGCGCCTTCGCCGGCACCGTGAGCATCGACGTGGCGGAAATCCACGGTCTTTTCGAGGGCGAACTGACCGCACGCGAGCGGCTGGTCGTGCACGCGACCGGGCGCATCAACGGCAAGATCCGCTACGGCAAGATCCACATCGAGGAAGGCGGCGAACTGTCCGGCGACATCAAGTCGCTGGCGGCGGCCGGTCGCGACGCGACCCGGGACACGCCGCGTGCGGGCGAGCGCAAGGACGATACGCGGCCGCTGGCCGCGATCGCCGGTTGAAAGGCCTCAGTTCGAAGCGGGCGGGGTGGACGCGGCGGCGTCCGGCGCGGTCGCCCCGTCCGCAGCCCATCCACCGCCGAGGGCGGCGTACAGGTTCACCACTTCGGCCAGCTGGCCCTGGCGCGCCCGCACCAGCGCCAGCGACGCCTCGTTCGCGGTGCGCTGCGCGTCCAGCACTTCCAGGTAGCGCGAATAGCCGGCGTCATAGCGCTTCTGCGCGAGCTGCAGGCTGCGCGTCGCGGCATCGGCCTGCTTCTGCAGCGCCTCAACGCTCTGCGCGTACTGTTCGGCCGACGCCAGCGCGTCGCGCACGTCGGTAAAGGCGTTGCGAATCGCCGACACATAGCCGGCCAGCGCCTGCTTCTGCTGTGCGCTGGCCTGATCCACCCGCGCGCTGCGGCGGCCGCCATCGAACAGCGGCAGATCCAGCGACAGGCCGAGCGACCAGATGTTGGACGGGCCACTGAACAGGTCAGACAGTTCGCGGCTCTGCGAACCGTAGTTGCCGGTCAGCGAAATCGACGGATAAAGCGCAGCCTTGGCGACGCCGATCAGCGCATTGGCCGACGCCAGTTCGGATTCCGCCTGACGCACGTCCGGCCGCGCGTCCAGCAGCGAGGACGGCAGGCCAGCGGGCGGCAGCGGCGGCAAGGGCAGCGCGCGCAGGTCGCCCGGCGCGATCTGCTGGCCGAGCCGGCCGGTCAGCAGCGCCAGCTGGTTCTCGACCAGCGCACGGCTGCGCGCCAGGTCGGCGATCTGCGCCTCGATCTGCGCCTGCGCGGCGAGCGCCTGCTGCAGTTCGAGTTCGTTGGTCAGGCCCCGCTCGACCCGGGTACGCAGGATGTCCGCGTTCTCGCGCCGGGTGGCCAGCGTGTCGCGCGACAGCGCGAGCTGGGCATCGAGCGCGCGCAGGTTCAGATAGTTGCCGGTGACCTGGCTCACCAGCGTCAGCTCGACCGTGTCCTTCGCGTAGCGGGTGCCGAGCGCCTGCGCACGGGCCGCCTCGCTGGCGCGCCGCAGCTTGCCCCAGAAATCGAGCTCGAACGAGGTGGCGATCGCGGTCTGGAAGTTCTTGCGGTACAGCGGCGAACCGGCCGGTATCGGCGCCCCCACCCCGCTGATGCGGGACCGGCTGGCGCCGGCCTGGAGCCCGACGTCCGGGAACAGCGCCGCACCGGCTTCGCGCAGCAGCGCGTCGGCCTGTTCGATGCGGGCAGCGGCGCGCTGCACATCGGTGTTGTCGGCCAGCGCCTGCTCGACCAGCGCATTCAGCGTGTCGTCATTGAACTGCTTCCACCAGCCGCGGGCGATTGCAGCAGGCGCGGCGGCGTCGTTGGCGCCGTACTGCGCCGGCAGCTCGACCGCCGGGCGCACGTAATCGGGACCAACCATGCAGCCGGACAGCAGCGCGGCGCAGGCCAGCGCGAGCGGGGTTTTCACGGACATCATGCGGTCACCTCCGCCGGCGCGTCGTCGCGGCGCGACGCCGCCTTGCGGCCGGCCAGCCAGCTGTAGAACATCGGCACGAAAATGGTGGCGATGAAGGTAGCGGCCAGCATGCCGCCGAACACGCCGGTACCCATCGAACGCCGGGCCGCAGCACCGGCGCCGGTGGCGATCACCAGCGGCACCACGCCGAGAATGAAGGCGAGCGCAGTCATGCAGATCGGGCGGAAGCGCAGACGAGCGGCTTCCAGCGACGCGGCCAGCGCGTCCATGCCCTCCTGCTGCTTCTGCAGTGCGAATTCCACGATCAGGATGGCGTTCTTCGCCGCCAGCCCCACCAGCACCACGAGGCCGATCTGGAAGTAGATATCGTTCGGCATGCCGCGCACCCACACTGCCAGCAGCGCACCGAGGATGGCGAACGGGATGGCCATGATGACCGCCAGCGGCAGCGACCAGCGTTCGTACTGCGCCGCAAGGATGAGGAACACCATGATGATGCCGAAGCCCAGCGCCAGCACCGAGGTGATGCCGGTGCGCTTTTCCTGGTAGGCCTGACCGGTCCATTCCAGGCTGTAGCCGGCCGGCAGCACCTGACGGCCCACCTCCTCGACCACGCGGATGGCATCGCCCGAGCTGTAGCCGGCGGCCGAATTGCCGAGCACCTTGGCGGCGACGAAGCCGTTGAAGCGCTCGACCATTTCCGGACCGATGACCGGCTTGACCGAAATGACCGCAGACAGCGGAATCATGGCGCCGGTGGCGGAACGGACATAGGGCTTGCCGAGATCTTCCGGCTTCATCCGGTAGGGCGCGTCGGCGCTCAGCTGCACCTTGTAGGTCTTGCCCGAGCGGTTGAAGTCATTCACGTACAGCGTGCCCATGGTGGCCTGCAGCGTGGAATAGACCGCGTCGAGCGGAATGCCCAGCGAAATCGCCTTCGGTTCGTCCACCTCGACCGCGAGCTGCGGCGCCGATACCCGGAAGAAGCTGTTCAGGCCGGTCAGTTCCGGCCGCGCGCGCAGCGCGTCGAGAAACTGGCCGGTGATGGCGGACAGCTTGCGCGCATCCGAATCCTCGCGCGCCTGCACGTACACCTCGAAACCGCCGGCCGTACCCAGGCCCTGGATGGGCGGCGGATTGAAGATGAGGCCCATGCCGTCGGTGAGCTTCATGCCGGCCGCGGCGATCTTCTTCTGCAGGTCGTCGGCAGTGGTGGTGCGCTCACGCCAGGGCTTCATGACGACGAAGGTCATGGCCACGCTCGCCCGGTTGTTGCCGGTGATGAAGTCCATGCCGCGCACCATGAACACGTTCTCGACCGACGGGTCGTCATTGATGATCTGGCGCAGTTTTTCGAAGGACTGTTCGGTGCGCTGGGCCGACGCGCCATCCGGCAGCGTGACGAAGCCGAACAGATAGCCCTGGTCCTCGGACGGCACGAAGGCGCCGGGCACCATGCGGAACATGAAGCCGGCGCCGGTGAACAGCGCGACCACCACCAGCGCGGCGACGATGCGGTGACGCAGCGTGGCGCCGACGGTGCTCGTGTAGATGCGGGTGAGCCAGTCGAAACCGCGGTTGAACGGACGGAACAGTTTCGATTCGCCTTCGTGGCCGTTCAGCATCAGCGCGCACAGCGCCGGCGTCAGGGTCAGCGCGACGACACCGGAAATGGTGACCGACACCGCCACCGTGGCGGCGAACTGCTGGTACAGCTTGCCGGCGATGCCGCCGAGGAAGGCGACCGGGATGAACACCGCGTCCAGCACCAGCACCATGGCCACCAGCGCGCCCGAGGTTTCGCGCATCGCCTCCAGCGCCGCCTCCTTGGGCGAGCGGCCGAATTCGCGCATCTGCCGCTCGACGTTCTCCAGCACCACGATGGCGTCATCCACCACGATGCCGATCGAAAGCACCATGGCGAACAGCGTCAGCGTGTTGATCGAGAAACCGAAAGCCCACAGACCGGCAAAGGTACCGACGAGCGACACCGGCACCGCGATCAGCGGAATCAGCGTGGCGCGCCAGCTCTGCAGGAACACGAACACCACCAGCACCACCAGCACCGTGGCTTCGGCCAGCGTATGCGTCACCTCGCGGATGGATTCGCTGATGAAGCGGGTGGTGTCGTTCGGGATGATGAATTCCAGACCTTCCGGCATGCGGGTGGTCAGTTCGGCCAGCTTGGCGCGCACCGCCTTGGCGGTGTCCAGCGCATTGGCACCCGACTGCAGGTAGAGGCCGATGCCGGTCACCGGCGTGCCATTCACCTTGGTCGTACGGTCATAGCTTTCGGCACCCAGCTCGATGCGCGCGACGTCTTTCAGCCGGACCACGCCGGACGGTCCGTCGGCGCGCAGAATGATGTTCTCGAATTCGGCGATCGACAGCAGCCGGCCCTTGGCGCTCACCGTGTAGGTGAGCTGCTGGCCGTTCACCACCGGCTCCTGACCGATGCGGCCAGCCGCGTTCTGCGCGTTCTGCACCCGGATCGCGGCCGCCACGTCGGTGGTGGTGATGCCCAGACGCGCCATCACGTCCGGCTTCAGCCACACCCGCATCGCGTACGGTGCATCGAAGGTGAGCGCGTCGCCCACGCCGGGAATGCGGCGCAGCTCGTCGAGCACGTTCACCGACACGTAGTTGCTCAGGAACAGCGTGTCGTACTTGCCGTCCGTCGACTTCAGCGCCGCGATCATCAGCAGGTTGTTCGAGCGCTTGCGCACCACCAGGCCGGAGCGGCGCACGTCTTCAGGCAGCCGCGACTCGGCCACCGAAATGCGGTTGTTCACCGCGATCAGCGCGGTATCCGGGTCGGTGCCCACTTCGAAGGTGAGCGTGATGCTCACCGTGCCGTTCGAGGTCGAGGTCGAGTTGTAGTACAACAGACCTTCGATGCCCGACAGCTGCTCCTCGATCGGTGCCGCCACCGTGCGTGCCAGCGTTTCGGCGTTGGCGCCCGGGTAGGTGGCGGTGATGATGACCGTGGGCGGCGAGATTTCCGGGTATTGCGCGATCGGCAGCGACAGCGAAGCCACCAGACCCGCGATCATGATGACGATGGAGATGACGCCCGAAAAGATCGGGCGGTTGATGAAGAAGCGGGCCATGTCGCGCGCTCCTTCAGGACTTGGACGGCGCGGTCGCGGCAGGCGCTGCCGGTGCCGCCGGGGCTTCGCCCGGTGCGTGCGGGGCCACTGGCGCGCCGGGGCGCAGCTTGAGCAGGTTGTCGGTGATCACGCGGTCGCCCGGCTGCAGGCCGCCGGTCACCACCCAGTCCTTGCCCTGCCACAGCCCGAGCTTGACCGGCCGCGGCTCGACCTTGTTGTCGGCGTTGGCCAGCATGACCACCGGACCGTTCTCGGTCTGGCTCACCGCTGACTGCGGCACCAGATAGACGTTGTCCTGCTCGCCAGCGATCACGCGTGCACGCACGAACTGTCCCGGCAGCACCCGGCCGTCGGCATTGGCGAATTCGGCGCGCATTTCCAGCGTGCCGAGCGAGGGGTCGATGCGGCTGGCCGAAAAATTGATGCGGCCGCGCTGCGGCAAGACGGAGCCGTCCGGCAGCTGCAGTTCGACCTCGCGGAAACCGCGCACCGCGGCGCGACCGCCAGGCACCGCCACCAGATCGGTGTCGGACAGACTGAAGCGCACCCAGATCGGATCGAGCTGGGCAATGGTGGTGAGCAGGCTGTCCGCACCGGTACTCACCAGCGAACCTTCGGACTTGACCGCCCGGCCGCTGACGCCGCTGACCGGCGCCGTAACCTGGGTGTAGCCCAGGTTCAGTTCGGCCTCGCGCACCGCGGCTTCGGCCGATTTCACCGTTGCGCGGGCCACCGCGGCCGCCGACCGTGCGTCGTCGAATTCCTTCTGGCTGATTGCCCGGTCGGCCACCAGACCGTTCAGACGCTGCGATTCGCGGGCGGTCTGTTCTTCCACCGCCTGCGCTTCGGCCAGGCGCGCCTTCGCCTGGGCCAGCGCGATCTCGAACGGCGCACGTTCGATCTGGAACAGCAGCTGCCCGGCCTTCACCGGCTCGCCTTCACGGAAGCGCCACTTTTCCAGAATGCCGCTCACCCGTGCCCTCACCTCGACCTCACGCATACCTTCCGCCTGAGCCACCGCTTCGACCACCAGCGGAGCCCGGGTGGGCGCCACCTGCAGCACGGTCACCGGCACCGCCGGCGGGGCGGCCTGCGCCTGAGGCGCCGGGCCAGCCTTGTCTCCGCAGCCCGCGACCAGGGCGGACAGCGCGACGGCAAAGGCACAGATGAAGGAGGACGGGGAGGACAGAACGGGGCGCACGGCGGACGCCGCGGCGGTGCGGACAGGCATCGGAAACTCTCCGGAGGTCGGCCTGCGATTATATACAAGCACGAATGTTTGTAAATTTAGCGAACGAATCCTTGTGCGTCCGCACAACCTTGATGCGACAGCCTTTTCACGGTTTCAACGGCGACCTGAGGGCGCCCCGCGCCCGCAGGTCGCAACCCGCTGTGGGCTGGACAATACGGTGCCTAATCAGTTCCACCCGGCTTCGCCGTGGCCCGCGACGCATCCGGAGCGGCGGTCGCGGCTTCTCCGGCATCCGGCGCGGCCGCCGCCTCGCCCTGAAGACGCCGTCTGACCATGTGGATGTGCGCACGCAGCTGATAGTAATAGTCCGAATGGGCCAGCGGCACGGTGATGCGGGATACCGCCATCTCGACACGCTCGAGGTCGTCCAGCCACTCCGCGCGACTGCGCGGCGGATCGTCCATCAGGGCCTGACGTTCGATGTCCTTCAGCTCGCCGTACCAGCGGTACAGCTTGCTGCGCACCCGCCATACATAGAGCTGGGGCAGTATCTTGAACAGCGGCAGCGCCAGGGCCAGCAGCGGTACCAGCAGCACCAGCATGCGGTCGAGCAGGTTGGCGATCGAGAACGGCAGGTAGCGCTGCAGGAAGGGCGGGCCGGCTTCGTAGAAGCGCTTGGCGCGCGGATGCAGTTCGAAGTCGCCGGCGTCCGCCTTCGGAAATTCACCCGGTCGCTGGAAGACGGTCGCTTCGGCGTGCGCCGGCTTCATCGCGCCCAGCATCAGGTCGATCAGCGCAGGATGCGTGTCCTCGCGGGCCGCCACATAGGCCTGGGTGGCGACCAGCGACACGTCACGCGGCGGGATGTCGCGCACGAAGTCGATCGCGCCGCGCGGCAGCGTGAGCAGGCTCAAGTGCGGAAAGCGCCGCGAATAGGCCGGCGCCTGCGCCAGCGACATCAGCGACACGCCGTCGGCGTACAGCAGCGACCAGACCGAGGCCGAATGCACCGCGCCAACCACGATGAGCGCGTCGATGCGCCGGTGCAGCAGCGCCGCCACGCCATCGGTGCCGCCCAGCGGCAGCAGCCGGCGCCGGTCGGTGTCCATGCCGTGGGCGGCCAGCATCTGCAGCGCGAGATGGCGGGTGCCGCTGCCTTCGGCACCGATGCCGATGCGCATGCCCTTGAGCTGGTCCAGCCGCTCCAGCCCGGGCCGGCCGCGATAGAACACCCAGACCGGCTCGTAGTAGGCCGCCCCGAGCGACAGCAGGCCGGGCGGATGATCCGGCGCGCTGCCGCCCTGGATGAAGGCGAAATCCAGCGTCTGTTCCGGATCGCTGATCCGCTTCAGGTTTTCGATCGACCCCGCGCTGTCCCGCGTCTCCAGCGTGATGCCGTACTGCTCGAACAGCGGCTTGTAGCGGGCACAGAAGGACTCGTAGGCCGAACCGGACGCGCCGCAGCTGATGATGGCCTGGTCCGGCGGCGCCGGCTTGATGTAGCGGGCGGCGAACCAGAAACCGGCGGCGATGATGAGCAGCGCCGGTACGCCGAGCGCGAACATGTCGCGGAAGGAGAGCTGGCGAAGCCAGTTGCGCAGGGCCGATGCGCGCAGCGTGTAGGGCATGGGGGCTTTCATGTCGTCGGTAGTACGGCGGTCCGGTGCGTGACAGCCCGTTAAAGTCGCATGCCTTGATGACCGTAATCAAGCAGTGCGGAGGCGTCCCGATACGCGTCCGCCGCCCCTGCACCCGCCGCCGGCCCTCACCGCGCCGCGCCGGCCCGGACTGGGGCTCACACATGGAGTGTCCGGATGAATGTAGTGGTGGTGGATGACGCGCAGGTCAATCTGGTACTGATGTCGGCCCTGCTCGGCAAGCTCCCGGACGTGGACTCGACCACTTTCCAGGTGCCGGCCGAAGCGCTGGAGCACTGCATCCGCACCGATCCGGATCTGGTCATCGTCGATTACATGATGCCGGACATGGACGGCATCGAATTCATCCGCCGCTTCCGCGCCCATCCGGCGCGCGCACAGACACCGCTGCTCATGGTGACCGCCGACCACGAGAAGGAAGTGCGCTACCGCGCGCTTGAATCGGGCGCCAACGATTTCCTGACCAAGCCGGTCGACCGCATCGAATTCACCTCGCGCGTACGCAACATGCTGTCGCTGCGCGCCGGTCAGGTCGCGCTGTCCAATCACGCGCGCACCCTCGCCGCCGAAGTGCGGCGTGCGACCGCCGAAATTTTCGAACGCGAACGGGAAACGCTGAACAAGCTGGCGCGCGCCGCCGAATTCCGCGACCCGGAAACCGGCGCCCATATCCTGCGCATGGCCCACTTCTCGGCACTGATCGCCAACCGGATGGGCCTGGACGCCGACACCCAGGAATCGCTGCTGATCGCCGCCCCGATGCACGACGTGGGCAAGCTGGGCACACCGGATCACATCCTGCTCAAGCCGGGGAAGCTCACGCCGGAAGAGTTCGACATCATGAAGCAGCACGCATCCATCGGTTACGAAATCCTCAAGGGCTCGGCTTCGCCCTACATGCAGCTGGCGGCGACCATCGCGCTCAGCCACCACGAGAAGTTCGACGGCAGCGGCTATCCCAAAGGTCTGGCCGGCGAGGACATTCCGCTGTTCGGCCGCATCGTGGCGGTGGCCGACGTGTTCGACGCGCTCACCTCGGCCCGGCCCTACAAGCCGGCCTGGGAACTGGAGCGTGCGCGCCAGTTCCTGGCGGACGGCCGCGGCAGCCATTTCGATCCGCTGTGCGCCGACGCGCTGCTGGACAGCTGGAACGACGTTCTCGACATCCGCGCCACCTATCGCGACGAAAGCTGAGCGATGCAGCTTCCATTCCCTCGTCCGCGCCGGCTGCTGCACCGGATCACGCTGCTGTTCGCGCTGGTGTTCGGCGTAGGCGCAGCCGGGAATGCGCTGTACACGGCAC
>Ga0123397_140773_pt1 | contig 15755 bp, 5 predicted proteins | sample T10HLNH4metaT_FD_89925 | JGI IMG/M metagenome (GOLD analysis project Ga0123397, IMG submission 89925) | Methane-oxidizing artificial microbial communities from Washington, USA to study methane cycling - T10-HLNH4 metaT (Metagenome... ... | reverse complement strand
CCCAACGCGCTAAAATTTCGAACTCTTGCCAGCCGATCCGAAAAAACCGGTTATTGGCCGGATCATGCAAGGTCCAGGTCGGGGCGCCATCCAAACCTTGAGGCCCGGGTAGGCAATGCAACTCTTCGCGCAGCGGCGCCAGGGCCGACGCGGCCTCTACAACCCCAGCCATTGCCGCAACCCGGACAGCGGTCGCCGAAACAGGTAATAAAACAACGTCACCCGTTGGCCGTAAAGTTTGGCGGTGCCTTTCAAACCGATGCGCGGCAATTGATCGGCAGCCGCCAAGCGGGCCTTGACCCGATACGCCAACACCTGATCGGTGCCGACTTCGGCCTGATAGCTGAGCGCATACACCTGAGCATCCAGTGGGTGTTGCGGATCAATGTTCAAAAACATCACCGCTTCGGCACCATCGGCCAGTTCGATAAAATCGGCAACCGGCACCCGCATTTCCAGTTCCACTCGCGTCGGATCGGCCAGATTCAATATCCGTTCGCCCAAGGCCACCGGCCGGCCAATCCAGTCGTGTACATCGCTGAATATTGCCACGCCGGCATGCGGCGCCCTGATTTGCGAGCGTGCCAACTGTTCCGCCAGATACTCTACTTCGGCTGCATGCTGCTCCATCCGGCCTTTCAGCACCGTCATTTCCGCCTTGCTGTCGGCATCGAACATAGCCTGCTGGGCGGTCTTGCGGTATTCGGCTTCGGATACCGCCAATACTTTGCGTGAGACTTCCAGGCGATTGGCAATATCTGTGTTCTCCAGCGTCAACAGCAATTGCTCGGCGGCGACGGCTTGATTGGGTTGAATCTGAAAGGTGTCGACCACGCCTTCCAGAGGCGCGCGAATCACCGTCGGTTGGGCGGCAATCACTTCGGCTGGGGCCAGCACTGACAGTCGCACCGGAATGAATAGCAGCAAAATTACCGCAACCGCCCAGCTTTTAAGAGCGGTGAACGTGAAAAGACCGCGCCACCAGGGCTTACGCGGCTGCAAAGCCTGCCAGGCATGGGCATAGGCATCGCTCAGTTCGGCCAGCAACACCGCTTCACCCTCCTGCCACGCTTGCTCGCGCGCCAACAGCCATCCGCCCAGTGTCCGCCCCTGAACTTTCAGCGGCAGCCATAAACCGCAGACCGGCAGCCATTGCTGCCACTCTATCCGCAAGCTCTCCGGTAAATCATCGGCATTTAATAATTGATAAGTGGAATTATTGCCGGTTTGAAACTGCCGCCGACAAACGTCGTTCAGCCAAACAATATAAGGAGCCTGCGCGTCGAGTTGGGCGATACCGGATACCGCCGCCACCGGCTGCATCGGTCTATCCAGCCACAGCGCGGCCTGACGGTATTCCACCAAACTGCGACTCTCGTTGACTATGACAAAACCTAAGGCTGCTAAATCTTCGGCGGCACGCGCCTTGCGTTGCAGCTGTAATAGCAGCGCCAGCCCCCGCAACTGGCGTTGCTGAGGGTCTTCTTGTTGCACAGCCAAATCAATGCGCCTTATCCGGGAACAGCGCCCGGCCGCTCATGCCCGCCAGCAACTCGCTATGCTTGCCGGTAACCCGGCCAGTGATCGAAACTGTTTGACTCACCGGATCGATGCGAGCACCTAAGGTCACAACCTCCGCCGAATAGTCCCGGTCCAACTCGTCGATGTGCACCTTAAATACCTGTTTTGGTTTTAACCAGCGCAGCCACAAGGACGGCACGATTAATTTGATTTCCAGCTGGCTATCGTCCAATACATCCATGATCGGATCACCCACTTTCAAATGCTGATGCTCATGCGCCTTTAGCGCCGCGACCCGACCATCGAACGGTGCGTGAATCCGACATTTTTCCAGGCCGGCCTTGGTCAGCGCGATGTCGGCTTTGGCTTCACCCAACTTGGCTTTGGCCACATCCACTTCCAGCGAACTGACCGACTCCAATTGCGACAACCGGGAATTGACGTCATAGGTCTTGCCGGCACCGTCTGCCGTAGCTTGGGCTTTTTGCAACTGTGCCTGCTGGATTGAGCAATCGAAACCCACCAGCACCTGACCTTTTTTAAAGCGCTCGCCTTCCCGCACCGTCAAATCTTTAATCACCGCCGCCACTTCCGCTGACAGCGTGGTTTCGTTGCGTGGCATTAGTTGGGCGCGGATTTCGGTTTCGACAGACGAAGATTGCGCGGGAGCCGGTTCGGCCGAGGCATTGGACAAAGACAAGGCGGGCAATAGGGCTAGCGTCCATACATACAATGATTTTCTCAGAATCACGATTTGCCTGCCCCTGTCGCTGCTTCGCTGGTATTTTCCGGCTGCGGATCGTCAGTGGCTTGCACCGGGTAATGCCCCTGGTTCCATTCCTGATCGATGGCTTCAATGGCATTGGCCAGGGTATCGACTGAGTCATCTGCCATCGTCGCCGGCAACGGATCAAAACCCAAGGACACATATAGTTTGCCCAAGGCATCTTGAGACTCGGCATAGGCCTGGCGGCGCTGCAATTCCGACAATACCGAATCGACCGACACCCGAATCCGCTCCACAGAACTCATCGCTTCGGTCAACTCGCTATTCAGTACATGGTGATGAATTTTTTGGTTAACGTCGTCCAGTTCGGAGCTACGTTGGTATTGTTTGTCCGCCAAGGCCAGCTGTTGCTGCGCCAGATGAACCTGAGTCAGAATCGCCATGTGCGCGGCCAAGCGCCGCGAATGCGCCAAGGACTCCTGGGTTTCGGCGGTGGCGATCGCTTGCGGAGCGGAGAGCAATTCGAACAGGTTTTTGGAAATCTGCGTACCGATCTCACCCCAACTTTGGTTTAACAGATAAGAGTTGGAATCGTAATTGCCGCCCAGCTGCACTTCCACACCGGGCAATAAACGCAGCATGGCTTTTTTGACTTCGGCTGAGCCGATGCGGGTCTGATACATTTCCTGCCGTAGTTCCGGCCTCAGCTGTAGCGCCAAATCGCCCATTTTGTCTATACCCAATTGCGGTTTAACCACCTGCGGCCAGGGATTAACGCTATCGTCCGCCAATTTAAAGTCCTGATTGGGCGGCAAATTGATCAAACCCGCCAATTCGGATTTGGCCATTTGTTGCTGTTCCAGCAGTCCTTCCAGGCGGCGAACAATTTCCAGCAGACTTTTGCGATAACGCAGCGCGTCCAGCGGTGAACGTAGTTTTTCCGCCTCGGCCTGTTCGGCCAGTGCCAAGGCGTGTTGCGCCTCGGCCAACACTGGCTGAATCCTGGTGGTCATCCGCTGCGCGCTCAACGCCCGCCAATAAGCACTACGCACGTCTTTCATTAAATTATGACTGACTTTACGACGGCTTTCGGCGGTCACCAAAGCCTTGTTGCCTTCCTGCTGCGCGCGGAAATAGCTGACCCCGAAATCCAGAATGTTCCAGCGCAGACTCAAATCGCCCATGAAACGGCTACGATCCTGGGACGTCGAGGTTTCCAGCGATTGCCGACCGGTGGAAATCGAACGGCTGTTGGAGGCATTGAAATTATCCCGACTTCGATACCCGGCCGAGGCCACCACATCCGGCAACAGATCGAAGCGCGCCAGGGTTGCCTGGCCTTCCGCCACCGCCCGCTCCATCATCTTGACTCGGTGATCGAGGTTATATTTCAGGGCGCGCGACATGGCCTGATACAAGCTCAACGGCCCGGTCACAGGCTCCTGCTGTTGAAACAGCTTGACCTGATCGCTGCCGATCTGGCTTTGCCGCTCTTGCTGGGTCAACGGTGCCGGCGCCAACGAGCAACCGTTCAGTAATACTGCACCGATAGCCACCGCCAATAGGCTAGGGACAGACCGATAGACGAGTATTGAAAGATATTTAGCCATAACCAGTTCCTGTTTCAATGAATTCATGCGGCATCCCGCGGTTCGGCGAACACACGCGCCAGATTTTCCAGCAAGGCGTCGGCATCCTGCTGCGTGCGTTGCGCACCGAAGCCTTGCAGCTGCGCGCTAAGCGGCATTTTGCCCAATTGAGCGCGCGGCTCTCCGCCGGCCGGCCGGCCCTGATTGGGTATGCCCTGACTACCATGACCTTCCTGCCCGCTCGGTCTGCCTTCGCCGTTATGGCGCTGCCCCGGCTGTTGAGGTTTCAACACCACGGTAATCACGGTCTGATTACCCCTGCCGTCGGTCGCGGTAATTTTAACCACCGTTCTCTCGCCGCTGCCTTCCTTCAGGCTCAATCCGCCGGTCGCGGAATCGAAACGCACCCAGGAAGGCAGACTTGCACCGTCGGCTTGAGCCGCCTGAAAAGTAACGCCTGTGCTGGTATCCAAACCCAACAATGCCTCGGCCGGCATGGTGAAACTGTTATTGCTACCGGTATCGAGCTGAGCCTCCATTTGCAGCGAGGTGGTTTGCGTGCCGGTGGAAGACATACCCGAGTCGCCGAAACTGCTCGAGAAAACCGAAGGTCCGAAACCGAAGCTGCCGCCAGCACCGCTACTGCCGCCCAAGCCACCCCCTAATCCGCCGCCCGCGCTCAACGCACCGGAACCTACCGATCCGCCGCCTGGGACGGTCGGCGCGCCGCCCGCGCCAAAGCCGGTCCCAGTGTTGATCGGCTGTATCAAGTTGCTCGGGATCTGACTGCCAGTCGTAAACGAACCACTGCTGAAGCCGCCTGATGAGCTGGAATTGAACTCCACGGTTTGCGTGGCATTGGTGACATTGACACTCGTCACTGCGAGGGTGGCCGTTGAAATGACAATTTCGACCTTACCCAGACCGTCGGTATAACTGGCGGTAACGACAATGGTTTTATCGACATACTCCGGGGCCAGAACCAGGCTGGGACCGATCCCCAGGATGTTGCCGTTACCGTCTTTCCAGGTGTAGACGATGCTACCCAGACCATCTGCATCCGCAAGCGTATTGCTGACAGTGAGTGTTTCGCCCACGATAGCAACACCGCTTATCGTCACATCCCCCGTCGGCGCGTCGTTAACATCGATCACAATCGGAACCACTGCGGTCAGCACCACATCATTGCCGGTACCGCTGGCATAGCTCACCGTGTAAAGGTCGCCATTGCTGGTCAGCTCGGCACCTTCGGCCACGTTGCCGAAAATACCGGTCGCGCCAGTGACGGCGTCGGTGCTATCGTTGTCGATCAGCCGATAGGTAGTACCGCTGATCGTTGTATAACCGCCAACCCGCGTAACGGATAGGGAACCGCCGTTCAGACTGACGATACCATTAACCGCCACCTGGTCGAAATCGGTTCCGCCCACCCCGCCGGCGCCTGCCACTTCGGCTTCCATGCCGCCGCTCACCCGCAGATTACCATTGACCGTCAGCCTGCCGATGCCGTTATTGGCGCCGGCCACGCCCGGCGCCAGCGTCGCGCCGTCGTTAATGGTCAGATTGTTGGTCGAGCTGGCCGCGAAGACACTGCCCGTGCCGCCCAGCGTTGCCCCCGACGATACCGAGAGGCCGCTGGTGGCGCCCAGCGAGCCGGTGACCAACAGCGTACCCGCCGACACTGAGGTAAGCCCGGTGTAACTGGAGGTAGCGCTCAGTGTCAGCGTGCCGCTGCCAAGCTTGGTCAGCGCGAAGCCTCCCGACACTGCACCGCTTAACGTTAACGATCCGGCGGTAGTGCCGATGGCGCTGTCGGCACCCAGCGTTACGCCGCCGCTCAGTAGGTTGGTGCCGCCGACATTGAGCAACGCGCCGGCGCTGGCGATACCGGTACCGCTCAGCGTCAACGTTTCGGCCACGGTAATATCGCCCTGAAACGACAGGGACGCCCCGGAGGACACCGTCGTTCCCCCGCCGGCGGAACCCAAAGCGGCTGCATTCCTCACCTCCAACTTACCCGCGCTCACCGTGGTGGCGCCCGTGTAAGTGTTATTCCCGCTTAAGACAAAGGTACCGCTGCCGGATTTGTTGAGATCGCCGTCACCGGAAACCACGCCGGAGACTTCGGTCGAGGTCCCATTCCCTCCGACGGTCAGCGTCCCCGAATTCAAAGACACATCGCCGGCACCGGCAATGGAGCCTATCGTTTCGTCCGTCCAGGCGGTGAAAGTTGCACCCGATGCCACCGACACCGCCGTCGTGTCGGCCAAAGCGCCGCCCACCCGATCAGCAATCAGCGTACCCGCCGAAACCGTGGTAGCGCCGGTGTAGCTGTTGTTCCCGGTCAGCGTCAACGTGCCGGAACCGGTTTTGCTCAGACCGCTGGTATTGGTGGAGGAGATCGCGCCGGAAAAAACGGTGCTGGTGTTGTCGCCGCCCGCCGTCAACCTGTAACTCAAAACAACGTTGCCGGCGCCGGCCAACGAGCCTATGGTTTCGTTCCCGCCGTTCAAAGTCAGGGTAGCGCCGCTGTCCACGGTCACCGCGCTGCTATCGCCGATGCTGCTACCGCCTTCCAACGTCAATCCGCCGGCGGACACGGTGACCGCGCCGGTGTGGGTATTGGTCGCGGTCAGCGTCAACGTCCCGGAGCCGGCCTTGTTCAGCGCCTCCGCGCCGCTGAGAATCCCCGACAGGGTGACGGCGTTGGCGTTGGTGATGGTCGCCGACGTGCCGGGATCACTGTCGTCCAGAAGGGTGATGTTGTTGGACACCGTCGTGCCGGTGCCGGTGATGGCCAGGGTGCTGCCGCCCTCCACCGTCACGGCGCCGGTTCCCAGATTCATGGCGCCGGTGGAACTGCCGGTGATGCTCACCCCGTTGGCGCCGCGAATGGTGGTGCCGCCGGAATGGCTGTTGTTTCCCGACAGCGTCAGCGCAGGGCCGCCGGTCTTGGTCAGCGCCCCCGTTCCGCTGATGATGCCCGACAGCGTCGCAGCGCCATTGGTGACGTTGATAGTGCCGTTGCCGCTTCCCAGCAAGATGGCATTGTCGATTGTGCCCGCGTTGGCGAGGTTGAGCGTGCCGCCGTTCAGGGTGACGGCTCCGCCAAGCAGCCGGCTGTCCGAAGCCACCGACACTGTGCCCGCCGTCACCGTCAAGGTGGAGGCGGCGCTGGAGTTGCCGGTATTGCTCAAAGTCAGCGTGCCGGCCCCGGCCTTGGTCAGCGCTGCCGATCCGCTGAGCTGCCCCGACAAAGTGGCGGCGCTGGCGTTGCTAATGGTGGCGTCGGCCGACAGCGCGATGGCGTTGCTGAAGGTGTTGCCGGCGCTGGTGATCGTCAGGCTACCGCCGTTCAACGTCAGCGTGCCGCCGACCATCGTCGTGGCTGTCCCTACCGACAGCGTGCCGCCGGTCACCGTCAGTGCCGTGGTGGTCGCGGCGGAGTTCGACGTGCTGGACAGGGTCAAGGTGCCGGCCCCGCTCTTGGTTAAAGTCGTCCCCGCTCCACTGATGGCGCCCGACAATGTAACGGCGGTGCTATTGTCTAGTGTGGCGTTACCCGACAATGTCAGGGCGTTGTCGATGGTAGTCGCGCCGGTGACGATTAGCGTCGTGCCGCCGGCCAAGGTCACCGCGCCGGAGCCGAGGTTGGCGTCGGTCGCCAGACTCAACGTGCCTGCGGAAACCGAGGTATTGTTGTAAGAGTTACTTCCCGACAGCACCAGGGCACCGGCACCGGCCTTAGTGATATTGAAACCGCCGCCGATATTGCCGCCGATGGTCAATTGGTCGGACGTAACGCCCAGAATTGTAGCGCCGGTCAGCGTCACGTTGCCGGACAGGATGTTGGTGCCGCTGACGTTGTAAATCGCCCCCGCGCTGGATATGCCAGTCCCCGCCGCCGACACTGCTTCGGCCACCGTGACGCCGCCCTGTAAGCCCAACGCGGCGCCGCTAGCCACCGTCGTCGAACCGGCAGTGGTTCCCAGCGCATTGTTATGCGCCGCCACCAGCGTGCCGTCGTTGACAGCCGTCGCGCCGCTGTATGTGTTGTCGCCCGACAGGGTCAACGTTCCCGCGCCCGCTTTCGTCAAAGCGCCGGTGCCGCTGACGATCCCCGACAAAGCAACCGCATTGGCATTGCTAATCGTGCCGTCGCCGGTCAGCGCGACGGCATTGCTAACGGTGACCCCGCTGCCGGTGACGGTCAGGCTGCCGCCGTTCAGCGTCACAGCCCCAGCCCCCAAGTTAGTCGAGTCGGCGACGGTCAGGGTTCCGCCGATGACGGTGGATGAGGCAAGAACGTTCGTCCCCGACAGCGTCAGCTCACCGGCCCCGGCCTTGGTCAGGGCGTTGTTGCCGGCAATGTTCCCCGACAGATTGACGGCGTTGGCATTGGTGATGGTGGCGCCCGCCGACATCGCGAGGTTGTCGTCTATGGTGCCGGCGGAAGTGATGGTCAGATTACCGCCGCTCAAGCTGACGGTGGCACTGTCCGAGCCCAGGTTGGCATCGCCGTCGATGCTCAGGGTGCCGGCCGCCACCGTAGTATTGCCGGAATAGCTGTTGCTGCCGCTCAGGACTTGCGTGCCCGCCCCGCTCTTCACCAAATTGCCGGCGCCAGTGATATTTCCCGATAGGGTCAGCGTGTCGCCCGATCCGTTGGTGACGGTCAGCGTCTTGCCGCTGGCGATAGAGATGTCACCTCCGACGGTGATGCTGTTGACCACATCGGCGTCCAGCGCAATGTTCTCGCCGATTGTAACGCTGGATCCCAGCGTTACGGTCCCCAAGCCAGAGGCGAAACTGATCGTGGCGCCGCCCGCCCGGTTGGCGATACCGACGGCCTCGCGCAGGCTGAGGCCGGTACCGTCCGCCTTTTCCGCAGCGTAAGTGCTGCCGCCGTCCGCATCATCGGTAGTGGTATCCACGACCAGCGCGTTGGTAACGGCAATGGTGAAACTCTGGCCGTAGTTGTTATCACCGTCGTTCACCCGGATCACCACCGTGTAGTTCCCTGGAGTGGTCGTGGATGGACTAGCCGCTTGAAACGTGGTGCCGCTGATATTGAACAGGTCGTAAGTAGCCCCGGAGGTGTTGGCGTCGACCGATACGACCGAGTAAGTCGGACCGCCGCCGTCGACATCGGTGCGGCTCAGGGAACCGATCGCTATATTGCTGCCGCTGTCGTAGGTGGATGCGGTGGTGGCGCTCAATGCGATAGCGGTCGGAGCGTCGTTGACGGCGGTAAGGTTTACGCTCGATGTAACGCCGGTGCTAGTCTGTGCACCCAAGCTTTCGGCATTGGCATCGGTGATTGCCCAAGTAATCGTGCGACTGGCCGAGGTGCCGGTTGGGTTATCGGACGAGCTGGAATAGGTCACCGAGCGCAGTGCGGTTTCGTATTGGGATTTGGTCGCCGTGCCGGTCAAGGTCAGTACGCCGGTGCCGCTGTTGTAACTGCCTGTAATACCGTTCTGATTGGTGAAGCCTAGCACGTCGCCGGTAGTGAAGCCGGAGGAAATGGTGGCGGTAGCACCGACCATATTCGCGTCGTCGGTGTCGCTGACCGTCATAGTCGAGTCGATCGCCGCGGCAGAGCCGTTTTCGGTGTAGGCTAGTGCCGCGCCGGCAGTAAGCACCGGTTTGGTGTTGGTCGCCGTGACATTGATGGTGGAGGTCACCGCGTCACTGGTTTGCGCACCCAAGCTTTCGGCGTTCGCGTCGGTCGCCGCCCAGGTCACGGTACGGCTAGCCGAAGACAAGGCCGGCGTGGCGGAACTACTGGAATAAGTCACCGAACGCAAGGCTGTTTGGTACTGGGCCTTGGTGGCTGTGCCGGACAGAGTCAATACGCCGGTGCCGCTGTTGTAGCTGCCGCTGATGCCGTTCTGATCGCTGAAACCCAGCGTGTCGCCGCTGGTGAAACCCGAGGAAAGTGTCACCGTCGCACCGGTCATATTCGCATCGTCGGCGTCGCTGACCGTGATCGTGGCATCGATGGCCGCCGCCGACCCTGCCTCGGTATAGGCTTGGGTCGCGCCTGCGCTTAGCACCGGCTTGGCGTTGCTCGCCGTGACGTTGATCGTCGAAGTCACGCCGGCGCTGGTCTGGGCGCCTACACTGGCCGCATTGGCGTCGGTAACCGCCCAGGTCACGGTGCGACTGGCGCTGGACGAAGTCGGCGTGGCCGAACTGCTGACATAGGTGACCGAGCGCAGTGCTGTTTGGTATTGGGCCTTGGTGGCGGTACCGGACAGGGTCAGCACGCCGGTGCCGCTGTTGTAACTGCCGGTTATGCCGTTTTGCGTGGAAAAACCCAGCGTGTCGCCACTGGTAAAGCCCGCCGACAGCGTCACGGTGGCCCCTGCGATACTGGTGTCGTCGGCGTCGCTCAAGGTAATCGTGGTATCGATGGCCGTGGCCGATCCGCCTTCGGTGTAAGGTAATGTGGCGCCGGCGGTCAGCACAGGTGCATCGTTGACGGCGGTGACGTTGACGGTGGACGTCGCACCGCTGCTGGTCGCCGGACTGGCGTTAGCGTCGGTCACGGCCCAGGTGACCGTACGGCTCGCAGAGGACGAGGTTGGCGTTTCCGAACCGTTGGAATAAGTGACCGAACGCAGGGCTGTCTGGTACTGTGCCTTGGTGGCGGTGCCGGACAGCGTCAGCACGCCGGTACCACTGTTGTAGCTTCCGGTGATACCGTTCTGGTTACTAAAACCCAGTGAGTCGCCGCTGGTGAAACCGGACGAAAGGGTCACAGTAGCACCGCTGATATTGGCATCGTCGGCGTCGCTCACCGTGATCGTGGAGTCGACGGTCGCCGCAGAACCGTTTTCGGTGTAGGCCAGCGTCGCACCGGCGGTGACAACGGGTGCGGCGTTGCCGCCGCTGACAGTCACTAACTCATCTACCGAAGTACTGCCCCCATAGGATGCGTTGTGAGTAGTTAAAAATGCATATTGCACCGTTCTCTGTGCAGTGCTCGCTCCGCTGGTAGCGGTAAAGCCAATCGCATCCGCCAATGCCTGCACCATGGTATCGGTAGCGCTACTATTAAATGAGAAAATTATCCCATTGGTGGAATCATAGGGCGTGATAGTGGCAAACGAGGTGCCGGCGGCGTAACTAGCGCCGTAACGGACGTCGGTGCCACTTACCCAAATGGTTCCCCCGCTTACCAGCCCAACCGAATCATGAGTAGAATCGTTGTTGGCGGTTATCTTGACTGTGAGATTACCACCATCCCAATAATTGTAAGCGCCCACAGTGATACCATTATCCAGCGGTGCCAATGGCGAGCCTATGCTGTAAGTCGCTGGCGTCGAGGTATGGGTACCGTTGGCGACTGCTACAAAACCGTAATAACCGCCAAAAACCCCATTCGAATCAGCCGCAGTGCCGAATTTACCGGCTACGCTGGTATTGGTGGAAAAAGTTACATTCCGGACACCTATGTAGCCGGCATTAAAAATGGCAGCGGCAGCATCACCGCCCTTGGGGTTTGCACCTCCATAACCGCCTGCGCCCCCTCCACCTGCCTTATTGTTAGAAAAGCTGGAATTGGTGATTGTCAGTGTGCCCGCGTTGTAAATAGCGCCAACAGCTTTACCCCCGGCACCGCCTTGATTTCCACCAGCGCCGCCACCGCCACCGCCGAAACCGCTGGCACCGCCACCAAAGCCTGCCGACCCTCCGTTCGTGGTACCGCCGAGACCGCCACCGCTATTGGTGCCACCCGCGCCGCCAGTGCCGCCGCCGCTTATTGTGTTGGCACCACCTGCACCGCCCGCACCGCCCGCACCGGCGCTGCCAGTTCCCCCGGCACCATTAGTGCCGCTACCGCCATTCCCTCCTCCGACGCCAGCAAAACCACTGCCCCCGCCGCCGCCGCCGCCGCCAGCACCAGCATAGGAATTACCAACGCCACCACCGCCACCACCGGTGGCAACGTTGTTGCTCAAGGTGAGGCTGTCGGCAGTTACCGTGGCGCCGTTGGCGATGTAAAGTCCGGCACCAAGCGCATCGCCGCCGGGATTGCCTGCACCAGGGCTATAACGACCAGCACCACCAGCGCCAGCCAACAGTCCTTTGTCGATGGTTAAATTATTCAGAACTACGGTACCCGAGGTAATCCTGAATACGGCACTGGTGTAATTCGCGGTGATCGTAATCCCACTTCCCCCGTCTATAGTCAGGTTCTTGTTGATGGTCAACACACCCGAGGAAAGCGTAACGGTCGATCCACCCATAGAGGTAGTATCAAAAGCGATGGTGTCGCCCGATATGGCGGCGGCAATGTCGGCGCGCAAACTTCCGGCACCACTATCAGCGCCGCTGGTCACAGTTAAGGTAGCAAGACCATATCCGTAATTGTCCATAGCCGCTTGGCTGAAGGGATTAACGGCCTCAATAGCACCGGTGGTAATTTCCAGGTTCCAATCACCGCCAATACCGGTGCGGTTATTGGATGCCGCCACGTCGGCGCCGGTAAGTTCGGCGAAACTTTGCACGAATTGGCCGCCGTCACTACTTTCCGCAAGATTGCAAGAATATATCTGAATGTCGCCCTCGGCAGTCAAAGCCTCACCGATCTGTGCCAATTGCGTGGCATGTTGCTGTAGCCTATCGTTAGTCAGCCAAGTATTCCCTAACCAAATATTGGCCTGATTACCCTCGGCGAGGATAACCACCGAATCGATATGAGTACGGTTTGCCAAGTAGTCGGCCATTTGCTGCAATCCGTCTTTACCAGCCTGCAGGTAGACCACCTCAGCATGGGAATCTACTCCGCGCAACAACGACTGAGAATCCCGCACTCTGGCATCTACAAAAATTATCGTGTCACGGGCAGGCGACAATTCCGGCACTGCCGTAGCCGATTCGGGCGGTGTGTATGCTGCAGCTGCATCAAGCAGAGTTTGAGTGTCATGCGTCGGTGTAGCGTTCGTCGCAGTTTGTAGCGCATCGCCCGAATGGGAGTCAGGTACAGATGCATCCGCAGTAGCGAGCGCAGCCCCATCGAATAAGATGCGCGGTTCTAAGGCGAAGGCACGTAGAACCTTCGGAGACGGGAACAGGGCAACGGGTGCAGAATTGCTCGCCGATGGTTTGTTACTACTGTACTTGAAGACTCTCATGGCGGCTTTCCCTATTAAATCGACTGGGCTATAAATTTTATTTACCTAGCACTTTGATACTGCTGTCCGTCTGCGCCGGTTTCGCAGAAATAACGTTAGCGCGACTATCGCGACCATCTTGCCAAAAACACATATTGGCGTACTGTTCGAACAAATCCGGCGGTAAAACAGTTGCGCGACGCTCCAGCGCCACTTTTGGACGGATGCGATGCAAGCCGGACAGACCCAAATTATTATCAAACTCAGGGGCGTCGTACTCGACCTGGGTATAGTTATGTTCGAAAGGCGTCTCGCCCAAAAAACGATAAATCAAGGGCAATACTTTGTCCGGCGCCTGGGCGAGCAGTTCGTAATCGACCACCAGTAACGCCGCCGCCTGTTCGCCGTAAAAAGCCTCTTTCAGCGCTGACCACGAAAAACCCACCAGCCGATTGCGCTGAGCCAAAGTCTCTACTCGACTATAAACCGTGTTGCGTTCCACATCGTCATTAAACAACAAGGTATTTTCGTAAGGATTGCCGCGATATAAACGCTCGATGCTATCCATAATCCAAGCTACGTTGCGCACACAAGCGATGATCTTGGCGTCGGGAAACAAATCCAAAATCGCGGGTAATTTAGCGCACCACAGACGGTTGGTATCAAACACAACGGTCTTGTCGGATTGATCGGCATAATAATTTTCAAACAAGCCGGTTAATAAGCGGCGACGCTGTTCGACAGTAACCACCGGCCCCCATTCGCTACCAGCGCTGACCTGGTTCAACAAACCTGAAAACAAAGCACCTACAGGACTGCTCATGCCAGCATAGAGGTTTGGGTTTTGCCGTAATATAGCCGCTAGCAAGGTAGAGCCGGAACGGGGTAAACCGGATATAAAATGGTACCGATGGCTCATTCGCTATATGGCATATCAAGATTAGTTTTTTGAACTATTGGCACACCGAATTCCAAAGCTTAAGAAATTTAGGTCTCACCTTAGACAGCATATTGAATGCTGTCAAACTGAAGCAATAAAATTTCAGACCAATACGATCTAGCGATCATGCTTATCCGACATGCTCTGTGAAAAACATTTAGGTACGCTTCGACCAGGTTTTAGTCAATGCCGATTCTGCGTGCGCCAGTTTTCGACAATGCCTTCCACATCCAGATCATCCGGGCCTTCGCGCCAGCTGGTGTAGTAATCGACATCGTTACTCTTCGGTTCCGGATTGGGCCGGTAGATTTGTACTCTGGTCGGTAATGGCGCGGCCTCGCCAAGCACTAACGCTTCACCCCGGCCAAGCGAGCTGAGAATATCGGCCAAGTCGCCTTCCGCCTCCGGTACCAAGCCACGAATGTATTGCTGGTCGTCGGGGTTGGTGGTGCGTAGGCAAATAAACGAACTGCATTGCGCCAGCATGGTTTCCGACAATTCGGTGGGTCGCTGACTGACCACGCCGATGGACACGCCATATTTACGACCTTCCTTGGCTATCCGTTCCATCATTTTCTTGGTGCCGTCGAATTGCCCGCCCTTTTCGCGCGGGATATAGGCATGGGCTTCCTCGCAGATCAACGTGATCGGAAACTCGCGGCGGCGCGGATTCCAGTAATTGAATTCATACGCAAGTCGGCCGACTTGCGCGGACACCGCCGGCCGCACGTCGGTAGGTACGGAGCTGAGATCGACGACGGTGATGTTGGCTTTTTTTTGCCCCAGACCGACGAATTGCCTGAGCAAATCCGCCATGCTGGCGGAGTTGTTACGCTTTTTGGGTTTTAATAAAAAGTCGTAACGCACGTCGTTGAAACGGCTTTGCATCGTCACCAGAAATTCGTCGAACTGGCCGAATAACGCACCCTTGGTTTTACCGAAATCCTTGCGCTCCTCGTTGGCGGCCTTGAATTGCATATACATTTCCGCCAGCGAAAAATAAATCGGCGTGTCTATCGACACCACGCCCAAACCAATGGCTTTGGCTTCCTTGCGTTTGAGTTGTTGCAGCACTTCGCGCATGAAAGACATCTGCATCGAAGCGCCTCTGTCGTCTCTATCGATGAATAAGTCCACCAACTCGGCGTAAGACATCATCCAGTACGGCATCTCCAAATCCATCGCATCCACGTAGTTGACCTGCTCTTCGGGAAACGCCGATTCGATACTGCCGTCCGGGCGCTTCCAGCAATATTCGCCGTGTAGATCCAGCATGATCATATGGGTTTTCGGCATCGCCCGCATCGTGTGCTGAATCAAGCTGGTCACCGTCCAGGATTTACCGGAACCGGACTGGCCGATAATCGCAAAATGCCGGCCAAACAGCGCGCGCGGGTCCAGGCTCAAGTGATAATCCTTGTGACTGGCTAACTGGCCAATGAAGAATTCGTAATCGCGAAATTTGGAAAAAATTGCGTTGATCTCGCTCAGTCCCACGGCATATACCGCCGCGCCGGGTGTCGGATAGTGGCGCACGCCACGAATGAACACATTGTTTTCGTTCAACTCGCCAACCGGGATCAAGGCAATAAAGCGGTCGGTAGCGCGATTGCCGGCAGCGTCAAACCGATCGCGTTCCCACATCTTGAACACCAGCGCCAGCACACCGATATGCGACTGGCGGATCACCACATAGGAACCGATATGGCCGGCCAGTATTTCTTCATCGCCGAGCTTGATGATAGGCGCCGCTGTCGAATGTTCTTCGGTAATACGGGCATCCATACCGTCGCCTCTGACTTCGGTTAAATGGCCGATCAGGATATTTTGCGTTTGCTGCGTCATGATGTTCT
>Ga0123397_136125_pt1 | contig 15910 bp, 12 predicted proteins | sample T10HLNH4metaT_FD_89925 | JGI IMG/M metagenome (GOLD analysis project Ga0123397, IMG submission 89925) | Methane-oxidizing artificial microbial communities from Washington, USA to study methane cycling - T10-HLNH4 metaT (Metagenome... ... | reverse complement strand
GGGTATTTATTTTTACAGCTTTAATACAGTAAAAATCATACCAAAAATTAGTAGATAATTATTATACTATATGAAAAAGGTGGGTAACCATAATTCGATCTCAAGAAAATTGCTCCTTAGCTTATCGCTAACGCTGATTTTCTCCCTAACTTCATTTGCTCAAGATGCTGCTGCTCCTGCGGCGCCTGAAGCTGCTGCTGCTCCAGCTGCAACTGCAGGTGGTGATCCAGCAAAAGGGAAAGAACTATTTAATGCAAATTGCGCTGCATGTCACAAATTAGATGCTAAATCAACAGGTCCTGCATTAAGAGGGGTTGCTGACAGGCATGAAATGGCTTGGATTTACAAGTGGGTGCACAACAGTTCTGATATGATTAAATCAGGAGATGCTGCTGCTGTTAAGCTTTTTGAAGAAAACAACAAGGCAGTAATGACTGCTTTTCCTCAATTGTCTGAGGGTGATATCGATAATATTATAGCTTATACTTCTGAGAAAAAAGTTGAAGCTGCTGCTCCGGCTGGTGGAGCTGCTACGCCTCCAGGTACAGCTGTTGAAAGCGGTGCTATTTCTAATAATGTTATTTTAGGAGCTCTTGCTCTTGTAATGGCTATTTTGGTTGTGATGTTGTTCATGGTGAACAAAGTGTTGACTAAAGTAGCGAGTAATAATGGTATTGAAGTTGCTCCGAAAGAAGGCAGATTGCCAATTTGGAAAGCATTCGCTAGAAATCAATTTTTGGTACTAGTTACTTCAATTTTCTTATTGTTGGCAAGTGGTTATTTTGTTTATGGATATTTAATGCAAGTTGGTGTAGATCAAAACTATGAGCCAATTCAGCCAATCCATTATTCTCATAAAATTCACGCTGGAGATAACGAGATCAATTGTAAATATTGTCACTCTGCTGCACGTGTTAGTAAAACTGCAGGTATTCCTTCTTTGAATGTTTGTATGAACTGTCATAAAAATATTTCTGAAGTTGCTGAAACTACTGCTACTCCTGAGTACAGCAAAGCGTTTTATGATGCTCAAATTCAAAAATTATACGATGCTGTTGGTTGGGATAAAACTAAACAAGCATATACTGGAAAAACACAACCTGTAAAATGGGTTCGTATTCATAATCTTCCTGATTTTGTATATTTCAATCACTCACAACACGTTTCTGTTGCAGGAATTGAGTGTCAGACTTGTCATGGTCCGGTACAAGAATTTGAAATCATGAAGCAATATTCTAAATTAACAATGGGATGGTGTATTGATTGCCATAGAAAAACTGATGTTAAGATGGAAGGAAACGCTTACTATGATAAAATTCATGCTGAACTTTCTAAAAAATACGGTGTAGAGAAATTAACTGCAGCGCAAATGGGAGGTTTAGAATGCGGTAAATGCCACTATTAATCGAATTATTAAGATTTTAATATTTATATACAATGTCATCAAACAAAAAATACTGGAAAAGTGTTGAAGAACTAGAGAATGGTTCTATTGTTGAGGCGCTTAGAAATAACGAATTTGTTGAAGAAATTCCTACTGATGAATTCTTAGGAAATGCTGAAGCTTTAGCTTCATCTGGAACTTCACGTCGTGACTTTTTAAAGTACGTAGGATTTAGTACAGCTGCTGTTACACTTGCTGCTTGTGAGGGTCCTGTGCACAAGTCTATCCCTTATGTTTTACAACCAGAGCAAATCATTCCTGGTGTTGCAGATTATTATGCAACTACTGTTTTTGATGGTTTTGATTTTGCGAATCTTTTGGTAAAAACTCGTGAGGGTCGTCCAATTAAAGTTGAAAACAATACTATTGAAGGAGCAAAATTTGCAGCAAACGCAAGAATTCACGCTTCTATTTTAGGATTGTATGATAGTGCTCGTTTAAAAGAGCCAAAAGTAGAGGGTAAAAATTCTACTTGGTCAGCTGTTGATTTGAGAATCAAATCAAGTTTAGCTGAAGCAAAAGCTAAAGGTGGACAAGTAGTATTGTTAACAAATACTTTAGCAAGTCCATCTTCAGAAAAATTAATTGCTGAATTTATTGCAAAAAATCCAAACGCTAAACACGTTGTTTATGATGCAGTTTCTTCATCTGAGGCTTTAGATGCATTTGAATCTGTTTATGGTCAAAGAGCTTTAGTTGATTATGATTTTTCAAAAGCTTCTTTAATTGTATCTGTGGGTGCTGATTTCTTGGGAGACTGGCAAGGTGGAGGATATGATTCTGGATATGCAAAAGGACGTATTCCACAAAACGGAAAAATGTCTCGCCATTTTCAGTTTGAATCAAATATGACATTATCTGGAGCTGCTGCTGATAAGCGTGTTCCAATGACTATTGCTGATCAAAAACAAGCATTAGTTCAAATTTACAATATAATTGTAGGTGCTTCTATTCCTGTTTCTTTGGATGGCGCTTTTAAAGCTGAAGTTGTAAAAGCGGCTCAGCAATTAAACGCTGCTGGTTCAAAAGGAGTTTTAGTATCTGGAATCGAAGATAAAAATGCTCAGTTGTTAGTTTTGGCTATTAATCAAAAATTAGCAAGTGAGGCTTTTAGTACTGTTGGTACTAGACAAATTAGAAAAGGTTCTAATGCGGTTGTTGCTCAATTGTTAAAAGATATGAATGCTGGAAGTGTTCATACTTTAATTATGAGTGGTGTTAATCCTGCTTACACTTTAGCTGAATCAGCTTCTTTTGTATCTGGATTGAAAAAAGTAAAAGAATCTGTTGCTTTTTCATTGAAAGAAGATGAAACTGCATCAATAGTTAAAATTGCTGCTCCAGCTCCTCACTATTTAGAGTCTTGGGGAGATGTTGAAATCACAAGCGGAACTTATAGCTTAACTCAGCCAACTATCCGTCCAATCTTTAATACAAAACAATTTCAAGACGTTTTATTGTCTTTAAATGGTGTTGGTGGAACTTTCTACGATTATCTAAAAGCTAATTCTTCTAGTTTAATTGCTGGTTCTTCTTGGAATAAAGTATTACATGATGGTGTTTTAGTAACTGGTTCAGCTGCTTTATCTGGTGGAGCTTTTGATTCGGCTGGTGCTGCAAGTGCGCTTTCTAAATCAAAATCTGCAGGAGGTCTTGAATTAGTATTATATACTAAAACAGGTATGGGTGATGGTCAACATGCAAACAATCCTTGGTTGCAAGAGTTTCCAGATCCAATCACAAGAGTTTCTTGGGATAACTATATTACTGTCTCAAACGCAGATGCTAAAAAGTACGATTTATCAAATGAGATTGTTGCTAATGGAGGTTTGAATGGTAGTTATGCTACAATCACAACTGCTGATGGTGTGAAAATTGAAAATGTTCCGGTTATTGTTCAGCCTGGACAAGCTGTTGGAACAATTGGATTTGCAGTTGGATATGGTCGTAAAGCGGCTTTAAAAGAAGAAATGCAAGTAGGTTTAAATGCATACTCTTTATATAAAAACTTTAATAATGTTCAGTCTATAACTTTAGCTAAAGCTAATGGTGTTCATGAGTTTGCTTGTGTTCAAGGACAAAAAACATTAATGGGTAGAGGAGATATCATTAAGGAAACTACTCTAGAAATATTTAATTCTAAGGATGCTGAACATTGGAATGAAAAACCAATGGTATCTTTAGATCACCAGGAAGTTGAAGCTACAACTGTTGACTTATGGGAATCATTTGATCGTACAACTGGTCATCATTTTAATCTTTCTATTGATTTAAATGCTTGTACTGGATGTGGAGCGTGTGTTATTGCATGTCATGCAGAGAACAACGTACCTGTAGTTGGAAAAGCTGAAGTTAGAAGAAGCCGTGATATGCACTGGTTGCGTATTGACAGATATTATTCTTCTGAAAGCACTTTTGAAGGTGATAACAAAAGAAAAGAAGGAATTGCTGGTTTATCTAGTTCATTGTCTACATTCAATGAAATGGAAAAAGCTGGAGAGAATCCACAAGTAGCATTCCAACCAGTAATGTGTCAGCACTGTAATCACGCACCTTGTGAAACAGTTTGTCCAGTTGCTGCGACTTCTCACGGGCGTGAAGGTCAAAACCACATGGCATATAACAGATGTGTTGGTACTCGTTATTGTGCAAACAACTGTCCATATAAAGTTCGTCGTTTTAACTGGTTCTTGTATAACAAAAATAGTGAATTCGATTATCACATGAATGATGATTTAGGTCGTATGGTATTAAATCCAGACGTAAATGTTCGTTCTCGTGGAGTAATGGAAAAATGTTCTATGTGTATTCAAATGACACAAGCTACTAAATTGAAAGCTAAAAACGAAGGTCGCCCAGTTAGAGATGGTGAATTCCAAACTGCTTGTTCTAGTGCTTGTTCTTCTGGAGCGATGATATTTGGTGATGTAAATGATAAAGAAAGTAAAGTTGCTAAATTAGCTGCTGACGAAAGATCTTACCATTTATTAGAGCATGTAGGAACAAAACCTAATGTGGTTTACCACGTTAAAGTTAGAAATACTTAGTAAATTATTAATTAAGAAACAATATAAAGGATTATGTCGTCTCACTACGAAGCACCCATTAGAAAACCTTTAGTTATTGGTGATAAATCTTATCACGATGTAACTGTAGATGTGGCAGCACCTGTTGAAGGGCCTGCAAATAAACAATGGTGGATTGTATTTTCAATCGCATTAACAGCCTTCCTTTGGGGGTTAGGTTGTATCATTTACACCGTATCTACCGGTATTGGAACATGGGGATTAAATAAAACAGTTGGTTGGGCTTGGGATATCACGAACTTCGTTTGGTGGGTTGGTATTGGTCACGCCGGAACATTAATTTCTGCAGTACTATTACTTTTCCGTCAGCGTTGGAGAATGGCTATTAACCGTTCTGCGGAAGCAATGACTATTTTCTCGGTAGTTCAAGCAGGTTTATTCCCAATTATTCACATGGGTCGTCCATGGTTAGCATACTGGGTATTACCAATTCCAAACCAATTTGGATCTTTATGGGTAAACTTTAACTCACCATTACTTTGGGACGTATTTGCGATTTCAACTTATCTTTCAGTTTCATTAGTTTTCTGGTGGACTGGTTTATTGCCTGACTTTGCAATGCTTCGTGATAGAGCAATAACTCCTTTTAACAAAAGAGTTTATTCTATCCTAAGTTTCGGATGGAGCGGTAGAGCTAAAGATTGGCAACGTTTTGAAGAAGTATCTTTAGTATTAGCTGGTTTAGCTACTCCTCTTGTACTTTCTGTACACACGATTGTATCTATGGACTTTGCTACTTCTGTAATTCCAGGATGGCATACAACTATCTTCCCTCCATACTTCGTTGCTGGAGCTGTATTCTCAGGATTTGCGATGGTAAACACATTGTTGATCGTTATGAGAAAAGTTTCTAACCTTGAAGCGTACATTACATTACAACATATCGAATTAATGAACATCATTATTATGATTACTGGTTCGATCGTAGGTGTGGCTTACATCACTGAGTTATTTGTAGCTTGGTATTCAGGTGTAGAGTATGAGCAATATGCATTCTTAAACAGAGCTACTGGACCTTACTGGTGGGCATATTGGTCAATGATGACTTGTAACGTTTTCTCTCCACAATTTATGTGGTTCAAAAAATTAAGAACAAGTATCATGTTTTCATTTATTATTTCGATTGTTGTAAACATCGGAATGTGGTTTGAAAGATTCGTAATTATTGTTACTTCTTTACATAGAGATTACCTTCCATCTTCTTGGACAATGTTCTCACCAACATTTGTTGATATTGGAATCTTCATTGGAACAATTGGTTTCTTCTTTGTATTGTTTTTATTATACTCTAGAACATTCCCTGTAATTGCTCAGGCAGAGGTAAAAACAATTTTGAAAGGAACAGGAGATAATTACATTAGAGAAAGAGCAAATAGTAAAGATTCACATCATGAGTAATAAAGTAATATACGCCATTTATAATGACGATGATATTTTGATGGATGCAGTAAAGAAAACCAGAGCTGCTCACCATCATATTGAAGAGGTTTTTACTCCATTTCCTGTTCACGGATTGGATAAAGCAATGGGCTTAGCGCCAACAAGATTAGCAATTTGTGCTTTCTTATATGGATGTGTTGGTATTTCTGTTGCCACTACAATGATGAGTTATATTATGATTCATGACTGGCCACAAGATATTGGTGGTAAGCCAAGTTTCAGTTTCATTCAAAATATGCCATCTTTTGTGCCAATTATGTTTGAGATGACTGTATTTTTTGCTGCTCACTTAATGGTTATTACTTTTTATATGAGAAGTAGATTGTGGCCATTTAAGCAAGCTGAAAATCCTGATGTAAGAACAACAGATGACCATTTTTTAATGGAAGTTGCTGTAAACGATAATGAAGCTGAATTAGTTTCTTTTTTCGAAGGTACAGGAGCTGTTGAAGTTAAAGTAATTGAAAAGAATTAATTGTAGCTATGAAAAGGATATATAAAATAACACTTTTAGTTGGTATAACTATTTTAGTTTCATCTTGCCACAATAATTCGGCACCAAACTATCAGTATTTCCCAAATATGTATGAATCTGTAGGTTATGAGCCTTACGCAGAAGCAAAAGTATTTAAAGGAGGAAAAGAAGGTCAGCTTCCTGTTGAAGGAACTATTAATAGAGGTTTTGAGCCTTATGAGTATGAAAATTCGACTGCAGGTTATGAATTAGCAAAAGCTAATTTAAAATCACCTTTGACTGAAGCAGAAAGAAATTCTGGAAAAGGAAAAGAGCTTTTCGAAATTTATTGTATCAGTTGTCATGGTGCGGCTGGTAACGGTAAAGGTAAATTGGTTGAAAGAGAAAAATTTCTTGGGGTACCTAGTTATAAAGACAGGGTTATCACTGAAGGAAGTGTATTCCATGTTGAAACTTATGGTTTAAATGCAATGGGTTCACACGCAAATCAATTAAGTGCCCACGAACGTTGGTTAGTTGCTGACTATGTTCTAAAACTAAAAAGCCAATTATAATTGTTGAACAAACTGATCGTAATAGATATGTATACATTTTCAAGTAAATTAAAAACTTTTTCTATCATCTTAATGGTTCTAGGGCTATTAGGAATTGGGTATGGTTTTTTAAGTGCACCTAAAGATATTCAAGAAGTTGAAAAAATACTAGCAGCAGATGCTCATGGTTCTCATGGAGCTGCACATGAGGAGTCTGCAGAGGCTTCACATAAAGAGGCAGGTCATCATGAAGCTGCTGAAGCTTCACATGAAGAACATAAAAGTGCAAAGCATGCAGAAGTTTCTGGTGCTGATGAACACGAAAAACATTTAGAGCATGTTTTACACCAATTGCAAAACAAGCCTTGGTCTGCATTATATGTAGCTTGTATTTTCTTTTTACTGCTTTCAATGGGGGTTTTAGCATTTTATGCTATCCAACAAGTTGCTCAGGCAGGCTGGTCTCCAGTATTATTTAGAGTAATGCAAGGTATTACAGCTTATTTACCAGCTGGTTCAATAATTTTCTTTATAATTTTAGTTTTATGCGGATTGCATTTTAACCACATTTTTGTTTGGCTTGGAGAAGGAGTTACAGAAAAAGGTAGTGCAAATTATGATGCAATTATTGCTGGAAAATCTGGTTATTTGAATTTTCCTTTTTGGATAGCTAGAGCATTTGTATTCTTATTAGGATGGAATCTTTACAGAATTTATTCTAGAAAAAATTGTTTAGCTCAAGATGAGGCTAATGATGATCTTTACTACAAAAAGAATTTCAAAATCTCTGCTGGATTTCTAGTATTCTTTATCGTGTCAGAATCAATTATGTCTTGGGATTGGATTATGTCATTTGATCCACACTGGTTCAGTACATTGTTCGGATGGTATGTATTTGCTTCTTTCTTTGTAAGTGGTATTACAAGTATTGCATTGGTAACAATTTATTTGAAATCTAAAGGATATTTAGAGTATGTAAATACAAGCCATATTCACGATTTAGCTAAATTTATGTTTGGTATCAGTGTTTTCTGGACTTATTTATGGTTTTCTCAATTCATGTTAATCTGGTATGCTAACATTCCAGAAGAGGTAACTTACTTTGTAACAAGAATCCAATTATATAACTTGCCATTCTTTGGTGCTGTAGTTATGAACTTTGTTTTTCCATTGTTGATATTAATCAATACAGATTTCAAACGTCTAAATTGGGTAATTGTAATGGCTGGTACTGTTATTTTATTAGGTCACTATGTTGATTTCTTTAATATGATTATGCCTGGTACAGTTGGAGATAAATGGTTTATTGGTATTCCTGAAATTGCATCTATTCTTTTCTTCTTAGGTTTATTTATTTTTGTTGTATTTACTGCATTAACTAAAGCTCCTTTGTTAGCAAAAAGAAATCCTTTCATTGAAGAAAGTAAACATTTTCATTATTAATATTTAAAGAAGTAAACAGATGACAAGTTTGTTGGTAATTATAGTTGTAGTTTTATTAGCAGTTGCATTATGGCAATTGACGAAGATATTTGACCTTACTCAGGTAGGTTCATCTTCGGACGATTCGCAAGTTGCATCAGATAATGATAATAATGTTCAAGGATATATAATGTTTGGCTTTTTAGCTTTCATTTATATATTTACGATTTACGGTTTACTGAAATGGGGTAATTTAGCACTTCATACTCCTGCTTCTGAGCATGGACTTTTAGTAGATAACTTAATGAATATTACTTGGGTTTTGATTTTCACAGTTCAAGTTATTACTCAAGGTTTATTATATTGGTTTTCTTTTAAAAATAGAGGACATAAAGATAGAAAAGCTTTGTTTTTTGCTGATAGCAATAAACTTGAAGCGATCTGGAGTATTATTCCATCTGTAGTTTTAGCTTGTTTAATTCTTTACGGATTGTATGCTTGGAACAATATTATGTTTGTTGATAAAGATGAAGATGTAGTTGAAATTGAATTATATGCTCAGCAGTTTAAATGGACAGCTAGGTATGCTGGTAATGATAATGTTTTAGGAAAAGCTAACGTACGTTTAATTGAAGGTATTAATACATTAGGTGTTGATATGTCTGATCCTAATGCTCAAGATGATATCGTAGTTACTGAATTGCATATTCCAAAAGGGAAAAAAGTGCATTTTAAAATGCGTTCTCAAGACGTATTGCACTCAGCTTACATGCCTCATTTTAGAGCACAAATGAACTGTGTTCCTGGAATGGTTACTGAATTTGCTTTTGTTCCTACTTACACAACTGCTGAATATAGAGAGTTAGACTTTATGAAAGAAAAAGTGGCTAACATCAATAAACTTAGAGCAGAAAAAAGTGTTGAATTAGTTGCTAAAGGTGGTACAGCTTTAGATCCTTATACATTTGATTATTTATTATTATGTAATAAAATTTGTGGAGCTTCTCATTACAATATGCAAATGAAAGTTGTTGTAGATACTCCTGAAGATTATAAAAAATGGTTAAGTGAGAAAACTACTTTAGCTCAAGATATTAAAGCAGCGGCAGCTGCTGAAAAAGAAAAAGCAGCTGAAGCAACTGCACCGACGGCAGATTCAACTTCAAAAGTAATTGATACTGTTAAAGCAGTTATTGATACTGTAAAAGCAGCTGTAGCTAAAGTTGCGGTTAAATAATATTATTAAGAAAATTTAAAGTACACATATATGTCAGCAGAAGCGCACGGTCACGATCACGGACACGATCACGAGCACGAACATCATCATAAAGACACATTCATTACTAAATATATATTTAGTATTGATCACAAAATGATTGCTAAGCAATACTTGATTACAGGTATTATTATGGGGATTATTGGTATTGTAATGTCTTTGCTTTTCAGAATGCAATTGGCGTGGCCAGAAGAGTCTTTTAAAATATTCAATGTTTTATTAGGAGATAAATTTGCACCTGATGGTGTAATGGCTAATGATATTTATCTGGCTTTAGTTACAATTCATGGTACCATCATGGTATTCTTTGTACTGACAGCTGGTTTGAGTGGAACTTTTAGTAACTTACTTATTCCACTTCAAATTGGAGCACGAGATATGGCTTCTGGATTTATGAACATGATTTCATATTGGTTGTTCTTCTTGTCTGCTGTAGTAATGTTATGTTCTTTATTTGTTGAAGCTGGACCAGCTTCTGCAGGTTGGACAATTTACCCTCCATTAAGTGCTTTACCACAAGCGATCCCTGGATCTGGAACAGGTATGACTTTATGGTTAGTTTCAATGGCTATCTTTATTGCATCTTCTTTAATGGGATCATTAAACTACATTGTAACTGTTATTAATTTAAGAACTAAAGGGATGTCTATGACTAGACTTCCTCTTACAATCTGGACATTTTTTGTAACAGCTATTATTGGTGTTATTTCATTTCCAGTGTTATTGTCTGCAGCTTTATTGTTAATTTTCGATAGAAGTTTTGGTACTTCATTCTTCTTATCTGATATTTATATTGCTGGTGAAGTTTTACATTACCAAGGTGGTTCTCCAGTATTGTTCGAACACTTATTCTGGTTCTTGGGTCACCCTGAGGTTTACATCGTAATCTTGCCTGCTATGGGTCTTGTATCTGAAATTATGGCTACGAACTCTCGTAAACCAATCTTCGGATATAGAGCGATGATTATGTCAGTTCTTGCAATTGCATTCTTATCAACTATTGTTTGGGGTCACCACATGTTTATCTCTGGTATGAATCCTTTCTTAGGATCTGTATTTACTTTTACAACTTTATTGATTGCAATTCCATCTGCTGTAAAAGCATTTAACTGGATTACAACTTTATGGAAAGGTAACTTACAATTCAACCCTGCAATGTTATTCTCTATTGGAATGGTTTCTACTTTCATCACTGGAGGTTTAACTGGAATCATTTTAGGAGATAGTACTTTAGATATTAACGTTCACGATACTTACTTCGTTATTGCTCACTTTCACTTAGTAATGGGTATCTCTGCACTTTACGGAATGTTTGCTGGTATTTACCACTGGTTCCCTAAAATGTACGGAAGAATGTTAAATAAAAACTTAGGTTATATTCACTTCTGGGTAACTGCAGTTTGTGCTTATGGAGTTTTCTTCCCAATGCACTTTATTGGATTAGCTGGTTTACCAAGACGTTATTATACAAATACAAACTTCCCATTATTTGATGATTTACAAAATGTGAATGTTTTAATTACAACATTTGCTCTTGTAGGAGGTGCTTTCCAATTAGTATTCTTATACAATTTCTTTAGTAGTATTTTCTACGGTAAGAAAGCAGTTCAGAATCCATGGAGATCAACAACATTAGAGTGGACTACACCAGTAGAACATATTCACGGTAACTGGCCAGGTGAAATTCCTCATGTATATCGTTGGCCGTATGACTATAGTAACCCAAATCATGATGTAGATTTTGTACCGCAAAATGTACCAATGAAAGAAGGTGAAGAAGTTTTACACCACTAAAATATTTCAAAAAAGACTATCAGAAATGATAGTCTTTTTTTGTTTAGTTAAAATTTTAAACGTTCAGTTTTACTATTTTACAAACTAATTACTTTCTCTATCTTTGTAGGATGAATGAAAATCTTGATCCTACTACAAAAGGATATAACCCAGAAGAATTAGATCTTGAAAAAAGATTGCGTCCGCTGTCATTTGATGATTTTGCCGGACAAGATCAAGTTCTAGAAAATTTAAAAGTTTTTGTTGCTGCTGCTAATCAACGTGGAGAAGCACTTGATCATGCGCTTTTTCATGGGCCTCCGGGACTTGGTAAAACGACATTGGCTAACATACTTGCCAATGAACTTCAAGTGGGAATTAAAATAACTTCTGGACCGGTATTAGACAAGCCAGGCGATTTAGCTGGATTATTGACTAATTTGGATGAACGCGATGTTCTATTCATCGATGAAATTCATCGATTAAGTCCTGTTGTTGAAGAATATTTATATTCGGCAATGGAAGACTTTAAAATTGATATTATGATTGAATCTGGTCCAAATGCGCGAACAGTTCAGATCAATTTAAATCCTTTTACTTTAATTGGAGCAACTACTCGCTCAGGATTATTGACGGCTCCAATGAGAGCTCGTTTTGGGATTTCATCTCGTTTACAATATTATACTACTGAACTTTTAACTACAATTGTTGAAAGAAGTGCTTCTATTTTAAAAATGCCTATTGATCTTGAAGCGGCAATTGAAATTGCTGGACGTAGTCGCGGAACTCCTCGTATTGCAAATGCATTGTTGAGAAGAGTACGTGATTTTGCTCAAATAAAAGGTAATGGAAGAATTGATATAGAAATTTCGAAGTATGCCTTAAAAGCATTAAATGTTGATGCGCATGGTCTTGACGAAATGGATAATAAAATTCTATTGACCATTATCAATAAATTCAAAGGAGGCCCTGTTGGACTTTCTACTTTGGCAACTGCTGTATCTGAAAGTAGTGAAACAATAGAGGAAGTTTATGAGCCGTTTTTAATTCAGGAAGGGTTTATTATGCGTACTCCTCGTGGTCGTGAAGTTACAGAGAAAGCTTATAAACATTTAGGAAAGGTTAATACAAATATTCAAGGAGGATTATTTTAAAAATATTTTATGAAGCATTACTTTTTATTTTTGCTATTTGCTTTTTGTAGCTCTTTTGGTCAGACAAATTATTTTCCGCATCTTTCTTATGGAAAATCATCTCAACAAATTTTGGATCTTTATGTTCCGAATGGAAATTTAAAGGATGTGCCAGTTGTTATTCTTCTACATGGAGGATCTTGGTCGATGGGTGGACTTGAATACACAAACAAACATGCTCTAGATATTGCTAATAAAGGTTTTGTAGTTGCTAATGTAGATTACCGTTATATTAATGATACTATTTCGGCTAAAGATTTGTTGACTGATATCGATGCTGCTATTAAGTATGTTTCGAAAACTTCTGGTAAATATGGTTATGCTAAAAAAGGATATCATATTGTTGGAATTAGTGCAGGTGCTCATTTGGCATTATTATATGGTTACACTAAGAGAAATATGAAGTCTATTACTGCTTTGTGTGCGCCTTCGAAGTTGGATTCTCCTGAGGTATTGGAACTTAGAAAAAATAGTGGACATTTGGATATTATTGAAAAATTAGCTGGTGCCAAAATTAATCCGAGTGGGAATAATGTTGCAGTAACTAAGATAAGTCCGTTTAGCAATATTTCAAATATACCAACATTGTTAATTCATGGTAACGCTGATAATGTAGTTGATGTCAGTCAATCGCAAAATCTTTATAATGAATTAAAAAGAAAAGGTATAGAAACAAAATTGATTATTAGAGAAGGTAAGGGACATGATGTTGGAATGAATACACCTGAAACTGAAATTCAGAATATAAAAGATATTACAGATTGGATTCTGCAACACAATAAGTAAACTTTATTAACAAGGAAAAATGAGCACCATAATTAAGGCGGTTTGTTTAACTTTTATTCAAAATGTCTGATAGCAAAAAATATAATTACCCGAATAAGCTTTCAATTGCAAGATTCTTTTTAGACGCAGAAGGAGTCAGAAGAAATCCTATACCGTTTCATAAAAGATATTTTGACAAGTTAGGTGATTCATTTTCTTTGAAGATCGGTTTTTCTAAGCATTTGATCTTGTCTCGGGATAATGAAATTGTTCAGTATATTTTAGTTAAAAATCAGAAGAATTATCACAAGTCAAAATTCCAATCGGTTTATCTTTCTAAGTATTTAGGAAAAGGGCTTTTAACTAGCGATGGTGAATTTTGGTTGAAGCAAAGAAGGCTTATTCAGCCTGCATTTCATAAACAGAAAATGAATATGCTGGTTGAGAATATGAATAATACAATTAGTTCTGAAATTGATAATTTAACAGAGAACGAGATTGTTAATGCTTTTCCAGCAATGAGCCAGCTTGCGTTTAATGTTGTTGCAAAATCTTTATTTGAGTTTTCTATTTCAGAAGAAAAACTACATCGTATTAAATTTATTATAGAAGAAGTTCAAAAATTTCTGGTTAAAGAAATTAGACTTCCTCACAAAGCTTTATGGTTTTCATTAAGTGGTCAAGTCAAAACGCATTTAAAATTAGCACAAGAAAATAATAAAATTATACAGGAAATCATTGAAGAACGAAATGTTTCCAATGAAGATTTTAATGATTTGCTTAACATGCTAATGGAAACTCGTTATGAAGATACCGGAGAAAGCATGTCTATGCAACAATTAATAGACGAAATAAAAGTATTATTTATTGCTGGACACGAAACAACAGCAAATGCCTTGACTTTTACACTTCACTTTTTGGGAAAATATCCTGAAGTGCAGCAAAAGGTCTTTGATGAAATTACAGAAATTGAATCGCAGACGGATAATGTTATTGAACAACTTCAAAAAATGACCTATATAAACGCTGTTTTGAGTGAATCGATGCGATTATATCCTCCGGCTTGGATAACAGATAGACAAAATGTGGAAGATGATATTGTAGGTTCATATAAAATAAAAAAAGGAACTTTGATAGGAGTTTCGTTCTATGAACTCCATCGAAATCCCAAATATTGGCAAAATCCAGATGAGTTTATTCCTGAACGATTTCTTGGAGAACAAAAGAAGCAGTCGATGCAATACTTTTACCCTTTTGGAGCAGGACCACGAATGTGTATTGGAGCCGGTTTTGCGATTTATGAAATGTGCCTGGCAATTTCACAAATTGTAAAACGTTATGTTGTAAAATCAAATACAGATAAAGTTGAATTTAATCCATTAGTGACTTTAAAACCTGTTAATATTGAAGTTTCATTTTCTAAAAGATGAGCATAAATTCGAAAGAAACATATTCAAAATTCATAAAAGACGAAGCTAAAAGGCTTGGTTTTCTCTCTTGTGGAATTTCTAAAGCTGGATTTCTGGAAGAAGAGGCTCCTCGACTTGAAAAGTGGTTAAATAACAATCATAACGGCCAAATGGCCTATATGGAAAATCATTTTGATAAACGTTTAGATCCAACTTTACTGGTTGATGATGCTAAAAGCGTTGTTTCTCTTCTTCTTAATTATTTTCCATCGGAATCTCAAAATGAAGATAGTTTTAAAATCTCAAAATATGCATATGGACAGGACTATCATTTTGTTATAAAAGAAAAATTAAAAGAACTACTTTATTCTATTGAAGAAAATATTGGAGAAGTTTCAGGTCGCGCTTTTGTAGATTCGGCTCCGGTTTTGGACAAAGCTTGGGCTGCAAAAAGTGGTTTAGGTTGGATTGGGAAAAACAGCAATTTAATAACTCAAAAAGTAGGCTCTTTTTATTTTATTGCAGAACTTATTTTAGATCTTGATTTAGAATACGACTACAAAACAACAGATCATTGCGGTTCTTGTACTGCTTGCATTGATGCCTGTCCTACTCAGGCAATTGTAGCGCCATATATTGTTGATGGTAGTAAATGTATATCTTATTATACAATTGAATTAAAAGAAAATCTTCCGTATGAAATGAAGGGGAAATTCGACGAATGGATGTTTGGTTGTGATACGTGCCAAGATGTTTGTCCATGGAATCGTTTTTCAAAACCTCATTCAGAACCTTTATTTAACCCTAATCCTGATTTGCTTTCTTTCTCTAAAAAAGATTGGACTGAAATTACAGAAGAAACTTTTCGTGCCGTTTTTAAAAATTCTCCCATTAAAAGAACAAAGTTTGAAGGGTTAAAAAGAAATATCTCTTTTTTAGAATAAAATGAAATCTGTATTAAGATTAAAATTTGCTCTAATTATACTTCTTTTTCATTTATAAATTTCCACCTGTAGATGACACATTTTTTGTAAGACGCTATGTTTTAGTTTGATACGTGTGTCTTTTTGTAGCTGTAAGAAATAAAATACGCC
>Ga0123397_159233_pt1 | contig 15927 bp, 18 predicted proteins | sample T10HLNH4metaT_FD_89925 | JGI IMG/M metagenome (GOLD analysis project Ga0123397, IMG submission 89925) | Methane-oxidizing artificial microbial communities from Washington, USA to study methane cycling - T10-HLNH4 metaT (Metagenome... ... | reverse complement strand
GTCGGAACGCCCCTTGATGAACTGCACCACGCCCACCTTCATGCCGTGGCCGAGCGCGCGCGCGACCACGCCGAAGGCGGCGCTGGACTTGCCCTTGCCGGTGCCGGTATTCACCACCAGCACGCCGCGCTCGACCTGCGCCGCGGCGATGGCCTGGTCCACCACGTCCTTCTTGCGTTTCATGCGCGCTTCATGGCGTTCGTCAAGATCGCTCATCACATCCTCCACTCATTCTGTCCTCACGCCGGCACGAAATAGCGCCGGGCGTCGTCGCGCAATTCCTTCAGCGGATGGCAGAAGGCGCGCGACAGCACCTCCGCCTGCAGCACCGCGTCGACCGGCCCGCATACCCATTCGCCGCCGCCGGTCAGCAGCAGCGCGCGGTCGGCGAAGCGCAGCACCTGATTGAGATCGTGCAGCACCGCCACGACTGCCCGGCCTTCGTCGCGCGCAAGGCGCGCGAACAGCTCCAGCGTCTCGATCTGGTAATCGAGGTCGAGGTGGGTGACCGGCTCGTCGAGCAGGCAGAGCGGCGCCTGCTGTGCCAGCAGCGCGGCGATCGCGACCCGCTGCCGCTCGCCACCGGACAGCGTGCGCACCTCGCGCAGTTCGAAGCCGCGCAGCGATACGGCCGCCAGCGCAGCGAGCGCAATGTCGACATCGGCGTCGCTCTCGTCGGCCCAGCGGCCGATGTGCGGATGGCGACCGACCAGCACGGTGTCGAGCACGGTGGAGGCGAAGTGGTCCTCCTGCGACTGCGCCAGCAGTGCCCGTCGTTTCGCCAGATCGCGTGCCGGCCAGTCGGCGAGCGCGCGGCCTTCCAGTGTCAGCGTGCCGGCAGCCGGCGGGCGCAGCCCGGCCAGCGTGGTGAGCAGCGTGGATTTGCCGATGCCATTGCGGCCGACGATGGCCAGCAGTTCGCCCGGCCGCAGGTCGAGGTCGAGGCCGGTGCACAGCGCGCGCCCCGCGACCGACACGTCGAGGCCGCGCGCGAGCAGGGTCGGGACGGCGCTCATCGGTGACGGTTCAGCAGGAACAGGAACACCGGCACGCCGAGCAGCGCGGTCAGCACGCCGACCGGCAGCTGCGCCGGGGCGATGACGGTGCGCGCGGCGGTGTCGGCCAGCAGCAGCAGCGTGGCACCTGCCAGTGCGCTGGCCGGCAGCAGCAGGCGCTGGTCGTTGCCGAAGGCGAGCCGGATCAGATGCGGCACGACCAGGCCGACGAAGCCGACCGACCCGACGGTGGTGACCGCGATCGCGGTCAATGCCGACGCCAGCAGATAGACGACCAGACGCAGGCGAACCACCGGTACGCCCAGCACCTGGGCCGTGCCATCGCCGCGCGCCAGCAGGTTGAGGTCGCGCGCCAGTGGCGCGCAGGCGATCAGCCCGGCGCCCAGCACCGCCACCGCCACACCCGGACGGCTGGCCGTGCTGGCGTCGCCCATCAGCCAGAACAGCATGCCGCGCAGCGACTGTTCGCTCGCCACCGCGAGGATGAAGGACACCGCCGCGCCGCAGCCCGCCGACACGATGACGCCGGTCAGCAGCAGGCGCGTCGGCGTGCGACTGCCCTCTCCGTGCGCCAGCCCGAATACCAGCGCCATCGCGGCCAGCGCACCGGCGAAGGCCGAAAGCTCCAGCAGCAGGCCGGCCGCACCGACCAGCATGGCCAGCAAGGCGCCGACCGCGGCGCCCCCGGAAATGCCCAGCACATAGGGATCGGCCAGCGGATTGCGCAGCAGCACCTGCATCAGCGCGCCGGCCAGCGCCAGCAGGCCACCGCAGGCCGCCGCCGCCAAAGCGCGCGGCAGACGCAGCGAGCGCACGATGTCGCCCGCCATGCCGGCGTCGCCGCCGGTCGCGATCTGCCACAGCTCGGCTGCACTGACCGCCACGCTGCCCACCGCCAGCGCCAGCGCGAAGGCCGCGCCCAGCGCCAGCAGCAGCGCCGGCAGCACCCATACGCGGCGCCGCTGCGCGCGCAGTGCGACCGGCGACGGCAGGGTGGTGGCGGGCGGGTGGCTGCTCATCGCGTGAGTTTACCGGTCAGCTCGGCCGCGTTCAGAACTGCGGCGTGTAGCGCAGGCCGGCGAACACGCTGCTGCCGGCCATGTTGTAGCCGAACACGGTGGTGTAGTCCTTGTCGGTCACGTTGTTCACGCGTGCTTCAAGTGCCACCTCGGGTGACAGCTTCCAGACGGCAAACAGGTTCAGCAGCGTGTAGCCGCCGAGCCGGCGCGTCTCGTCGGCGTTCGAGTAGCGGTCGCCGGTGCTCTGGATCTCGATGCCGACGCGGCCGCGCGTCATGTGCTGGATGACGCGCAGCTGACCGGTCTGCACGGCGCGCCGCTGCAGGCGGTCGCCGCTGTCCTGGTCGGTCGCGTCGAGCAGGTCGACCGAACCCTGCAGCTCGGTGTGGCCGAACAGATAGGTCGAGCCGTCGAAGGTCAGGCCGCGCAGACGCGCCTCGCCGACGTTGCGCGCCTCCGACACGCCGGGCGACACGGTGACCGTGTTGATCAGGTTGCGCACCTTGTTGTCGTAGGCGGTAAGCGCAGCGCGCGAGCCCTTGCGCTGCCACACCACGCCGGCCTCCTTGTTGCGCGACGACTCCGGCGCCAGATCCGGATTGCCGAAACCGGGGAAGAACAGCTGGTTGAAAGTGGGCAGACGGAAGGCGGTACCGTAACCGCCATGCAGCCGCCATTCATCGGTCAGCCGATAGCCGTAGGCGACGTTGCCGGTGGTCTTGTGCTGCGAGCTGGTGCTGTAGCGGTCGTGGCGGGTATTCAGCTGCAGGCTGTGGCGGTCGATGGCGCCGGACCAGCCGAGCTGCAGCGAGTCGATCTTGCGTTCGGTGTCGATGTTCACCGCGGTCGGCGTGGTCGACAGCACGTCCTGCTCCAGCCGCTCGACGCTGCCGAACAGCGTGCCCAGAGGCAGCTTCACGCGTGCCTCCAGCGCGTGGTTGTACTGCTCGGTGCGGAAATGGTTGCCCAGCGGTGAGGTGCGGGCGTAGCTGATGAAGTCCTCGACCGAGCGGCCGCTGCGCAACGTGGTCGACAGGGCGTCGTTCCACGCGTGGGTCAGATAGATGGTCGCACTGTCGTTGTCGAAATCATTGCGCGTGTTCGGGAAGCTCAGACCGGAGTCGAACTCGTTGTAGCCCTTGCTGGCCAGCGCGCTGACGCCGATCTCGGTGCCTGCGTGCGGCGTGAAGCTCAGGCTGCCGCTGAAGTTCTGGTTCAGGTAGCCGTCGTGATCCGGGTTGTGGGCGCGCCGCGCCACCGACACGCCTTCATTGATGCGTGGGCTGGTCGAACTGAAGCCGCGGCTGCTGGTCACGCCGGCGCCCAGTGCGAAGCGCCAGCGGCCATCGCCGCCGCGCAGGCTGGCGCTGCCCTCGGAGGTGCCGTAGCTGCCGCCGCCGGCGAACGCCTCGCCCTGCAGTCCATCGTCGCCACGGCGGGTGAAGATCTGGATCACGCCGCCGATCGCGTCGGCGCCGAATACGGCGGAGGCCGGACCGCGCAGCACTTCGATGCGCTCGATCTGCGACAGCGGCAGGTACTGCAGCGCGGCGGTGCCGCTGGAACCCGAACCGACGCGCACGCCGTCGATCAGCACCACGGTCTGCCGCGAGTCGCTGCCGCGGATGAAGTAATCGACGCTGGCACCGGCACCGCCGTTGCCGCTCATCTGCACACCCGGCTGGCGCGCCAGCAGTTCGGTCAGCGTCGACTGGCCGGCCGCCTCGATCTGTTCACGATCGATGACGCTGACGTCGGACAAGGTGTCCGACACGCGCTGCTCGACGCGGGTAGCGGTGACGACGACAGGCTCCAGCACATGCGTCTGGGCATACAGCGGAGAGGAAAGAAGGCCGGCGCCGGCAAGCAGCGCGGCGACCGAGGTAAGGCTGTGCATTGTTATGTGCTCCCTGCAGCCGTCGCCCGTCCCCGAACGACGGCAGTCTCATGAAGTCATGGCACAGGGGACAACAACGCAGGCAGCCGGCAGCAGGCCGCATCCGTCGCGATGCCGCACCCCGGGCATGACCGCTCGTGCATCCGGGGCCGGTATCCGGGCTCGCAGCTGCGACGACGGGCGGTGTGCCGCGTGTCGCGATGCACGGCCTTCCCAGGCACAGGGCCCAGTGGCATGAACGTGCATCGAATCTGCTTACCGTTGCGGGGGCAGCGCAGGCCTTGCGAGCAGAGCTCGCTCACCTGCTTCCCGTTTAACCCTGTGCCGCGGCACAGGGCACCTCGAATGCGGCACCGCCACAGCGGCACCGGCGCGCACGATACCACCGGGCGGCGGAAGGCCCAAACCGGCGGGCCGGGTGGGTGCCTCGCGCCGAGGTCCGCCGCGGGTTTCCTCCACGACCCGGGGGACGTCGGAGCGAGGATTCTCGCGATCCGACCATCGCCGAAGTCCTGTCGGTGCAGCGGCTGAGATCGCGACCAGTGGTCGCTCCCACGGGACGACGCGGGTTCAGTGGGAGCGAGCTTGCTCGCGATGCGGCGCGAAAAATCCTGCAGCGCTGGGCAGCCGCCCGATCGCGAGCAAGCTCGCTCCCACAAGAGTCCCGCGCGCCACAACTGAGGAGAGGGTTTTCCGACCTTCGCAGTGGTCAGCGGAAACCGCACATCCGGTCGATGTCGATCTCCGCTTCGATGCAGTCGGCCAGCCGGTCGAGGCTGGCTTCACGCAGCGCGTGCAGGTCGAGCGGCTGCGCCGCTTCGAGGCCGGCCCAGGCGAGCAGTGCGGCACAGGCCTGGGGCGCGTCGAACAGGCCGTGCAGATAGGTCGCCATCAGCTGCCCGTCCGCCGAGCGCGCGCCGTCCGGGCCGTGCTCCAGTTCGACTGCCGGACGCGCCAGCGCCGGGCCGCTGCTGACGCCCATATGGATTTCGTATCCGCGCACCGCCTCGCCGCCCGGCTGCAGGCGGCCCGCGACCACCCGCAGCTGCTTTTCCGCTTCCAGCGTGGTGTCGTAGTCGAACAGGCCGAGGCCGGCCACGCTGCCCGGCGCGCCCTCCAGGCCCTGCGGATCGTGCAGTGCACCGCCCATCATCTGCATGCCGCCGCAGATGCCGAGCAGGCGACCGCCGTAACGCAGGTGACGGGCGATCTGCGCGTCCCAGCCGTGCGCGCGCAGTGCCGCCAGGTCGCCCTGCACGCTCTTGCTGCCGGGCAGGATGACGAGGTCGCAGGCCGGCAGCGGCCGATCGAGCGGCACGAACATCAGGTCGACCTGGGGATGGGCACGCAGCGCGTCGAAGTCCGTGTGATTGCTGATGCGCGGAAACACCGGCACCGCCACGCGCAACCGCGCGACCTCACCCGCAGCGGTCTGTTGTGTCTGAATCGCGTCCTCGGCGTCGAGGTGCAGACCTTTCAGCATCGGCAGCACGCCGAACACCGGCAGGCCGGTGCGCCGCTCAAGCCACTCTTCGCCCGAACGCAGCAGCGCGCGGTCGCCGCGGAAGCGGTTGATGACGAAGCCGCGTACCAGCGCGCGTTCGTCACCGGATAGGCAGTCCAGCGTGCCGACCAGATGGGCGAACACGCCACCGCGGTCGATGTCGGCGACGATGACGACAGGGCAGCGGTTGGGCAGCGCGAAGCCCATGTTGGCGATGTCACGGTCGCGCAGATTGATCTCCGCAGGACTGCCGGCGCCTTCGACGACGACGAAGTCGTACTGCGCGGTGAGCCGCCGCCAGGACTGCATCACCGCGTCCATCGCGACCCGCTTGTAGTCGTGGTAGGCGCGCGCTTCCATATTGGCCAGTGCGCGGCCATGCACGATGACCTGCGCGCCGGTGTCGGAATTGGGCTTGAGCAGCACCGGGTTCATGTCGGTGTGCGGCGCCAGCCCGCAGGCGTGCGCCTGCAGCGCCTGGGCGCGGCCGATCTCGCCGCCGTCGGCGGTGACCGCGCTGTTCAGCGCCATGTTCTGCGGCTTGAACGGCGCCACGCGCACACCGCGCCGGTGCAGGCTGCGGCACAGGCCGGCGGCGACCGTGCTCTTGCCGGCGTCCGACGTGGTGCCCTGGATCATCAGCGCGTTCGCTGTCATCGCGCTCACGGATGCGCCGCCAGCTTGTCGCGCAGCTGAGCGGCAGCGCGCTCGCTCGCCACCAGCACCAGCTTCATCATGGCGCGCGTGGCGCCGACGAAGAGCTTGCGCAGCGTGCGTTCGTCCAGCGTTTCGAAATCGATTTCGGCGAGGATGACCGCCGGCGCCGACTGTCCCTTGAAGCGGTACACCGATTCGATCAGCACCTCACCGCCGGAATACTCCGGCTGGCCGAGCAGGTCGTACTGACCGGTGAAGCTGCGCAGCGCATTGGCGCCGAGCCGGTCGTGGCGCAGCAGTTCCGACTGTTCGCGGCCGCGCCAGCTGATGATGGCAACGTCCTGCGCATGGAAGCCGGCGGCGAAGCACAGCCGTATCGCTTCCTTCACCCGCGTGGTCAGCGGATGGGCCGCGTCGTAGCTGAGCAGCTCGACCTCGTCCGCCTCGAACGGCGACGCCGCCTCGATGTGCTCGGCGGCCGGCAGCAGCGCCTGCAGCATGCGCACCACCGGCCGCGGGCTGCGGAAATTGCTGTGCGCGCGCAGCGTGACCCAGCCCGGCAGTTCGATCGGCGGGCGCGCGTACAGGTTCTGCATCGGATCTTCCAGCCAGATGCGGCGCGCGTCGTCGTCGGCGTGGCGCCACAGCTGCTGCGCCCAGTCGGCGGAAAAGTCCTGCCCCTCGTCGACAATGATGGAATCGAAACGCAGGTCGTCCGGCACCTCAAGCTCGCCGGCACGCGCAATGAGCGCGTCGAAAGCGTCCGGCTTGGCGTAGTCCGGCCGCTCGCCGTGCGCGGCGAGCACGCGTTCGCACAGGTGGTGGAAGGTGCAGGCCATGCCGCCTTCCGGCGCGATGTGCGCGAGGTGGTCGGCGAGCGGGCGGTTGAAGCAGACGTAGAGCGGGCGACGGCCGGCGGCGATGGCCGCGCTGTACTCGGCCAGCGCGAGCTGGGTCTTGCCGGAACCGGCGGTACCGACCACGCGCAGCCGGTAGGGATCGAAGTCGAGCGCGCGCGCCCACTGCGACAGGCCGCCGGCGACGCGCGTGATGCGCTCGCGCGCGATGCCCAGCCGCGCGGCGACGTCCGGCTCCAGCTTGATCTCGTCACGCAGAAAGCGGTGCACCTCGGGCGCGTGCCCGCTGTGTTCGCCCGGCGGCAGGATGGCGCGGATGCGCGGTATCAGCTGGTCGCGCACCGCGGCGTCGACGATGCGCTCAGGCTCGATGCCGGCGGTATGCGCCTGGCGCACGAAGTAGTCCGGGCAGTACAGCAGGTATTCGATGCGCGGTGCCGGCCCGCCGAGCCGCGCGGCCAGCCGGGCCTGCAGCGCGGTGCGCGAGCGCGCGATGCCGACCGCGACGTTGCGGTCGCGACCGCGCCGGCGCGAACTGAGGCCGTGCGGCCCCTCTTCGAGGAAACCGCTGCGCTGTTCGATGGCCAGCAGTTCGCCGGCGGCATTCACCACGACGAAGTCGATGTCGCCGTAGATCGAGAAGCCGCCCTCGTCGAGCCGCGTCCAATGCACGCCGTGATAGACGGTATAGGCGGCCGGCAGGCCGCGCTCGAGCAGCGCCAGCGTCGCCAGTTCGCGCTCGGCCGCGCCGCCGGCCTCGCCCGCCGCGAGTTCTCGCCAGCCGTCGGGAATGACTTTCGCCACTGCAGGATCCTGGATCGGAAAGCCGCGAGCTTACACGGCCGGCGCGCCGTTCTTATCCACAACATCTGTGGACAAGATGCATCGCGTCGTCACGACAGCCGCGCCGGCTGAGGGTGTCAATAGGGTTGCCTCATTTTTGGGCAGGTGCGCCGAAGCCGGGGGATTCACCTCCGTCCGCGGCGCGTACCGATGACCGCGACATGGTTCGAGGCATGCCGCGGTGCGTCATCCACAGCATCTGTGGACAAACTTGTTAGCGAAAGATGTATAGACGCCGCAATCGCCCGGCGGGGGCCGGTGTCAACGGTGTTGCCTGTTTTTTGGGCAACGGTGACGAAATAGTTTTTCGCGCGCTGCGTGGATATCAGTCCGGGCCGCGCGCACCGAGCAGTTCGTCGTGGTTCTCGGCCACCATTTCCTCGTAGCCGGTGAGCGGGTCAATCTCGCGGCGGATTTCCCAACCGCTGGCGATGCCGAGCACCAGTTCCACCGTCGTGCGCACGATGCTGCCGGCAAGAAGATGACCGCCGGTCACCTGTCCGTGCGCGTCGGCCACCGACAGGTGCAGATGCACGCCGTGCGCGCTGATCGTGCCGGACAGCGTCAGCAGTTCGCTGTCGCCGTCGATCACCGTCGGCGTATCCCGCCCGGCCAGCCGCAGCATGGCCGGCGACAGGCTGCCGACGGCCGACAGCACGAATGCGGCGCCGAGGTCCTGCCGCTTAGCCCATTGTTCGAGGCTGCGCCGCAGGTCGTCGCCCGGGCGCAGGCGCTCGATGTGCACGGTCATCATTCCCGCTCTCCTCAGCCGAAGGGCCGCACGCCGATCAGCAGGCCGTGCAGCCAGAACGCGAACACGGCCCAGCCGGCGACGCCGGCCAGCACCACCTTCAGATCGCCGGCCGCCGAGCCCGGCGGCACCGGCAGATGCGCCTCGCGCCGACGCAGCAGCGTGAAGGACAGCACCGCCCACGCGAGGAAACTGCCGAACATGAGCAGGTCGGCCAGCGTGCCATTGGCCAGCAGGTGGGCGAACGCCCATATCTTCACCGACGCGGCCAGCGGCTGGCGCAGCCGGGCGGCGATGCGCGAGCCCGGCAGCAGCGAAGCCGCCAGCAGCACGAATGAAGGCAGCATCAGCAGCGCGGCGGCGTGACGCGACCACACCGGCGGTATCCACAGCCACAGCGGCTCCGCCCGCGCCTCGCCGTAGCCCCAGATCAGCAGCACCAGGCCGACGAGCGACGCGCCCGAATGCAGCAGGCGCCAGCGCATCGCGCCGTGCCGCGCAATCACCTGCTCGCGCAGGCCGGGTGAAACCAGCCTCAATGAATGCACACCGATCACCAGCACCAGTCCTGCAATCAACCAGATCATGTCCGCCCTCCTCGACCAGACGCGAGGGTAACCGAAGCGCCTGCCGGATTTGTCCTACACGCACCCACCGCGACGGATGACAGGCGCACACGCACCTGCTGCCCATACTGGGCTCGTGTGATGCAGACGGAGATTCCCATCGTGACTGGACGCATGCTGATGTCGGCACTGGCCGGCGCGCTGACCGTGATCGCCCTGCTCGCCGCCTATGAACTGGGTCGCACCGGACGCATCGACGCGTCGCCGTCGGGCGCCGCCGTCGCGCTGTCGTCGCTGGACGGCCGCGAAGTGTTCGACACCGAAGGCGCGACCGTGGGCGTGGTGGAGCAGACCATTTCGGCCCGTCACGGCGAACGCTCCGCCCGTTACGCCATGGTGCGCATCTCGCGCGGCAGTGACGCCGGACTGCGTCTGGCGGTACCCGATTACCGGCTGCAGCCGGTCGAGGACGGACTGATGCTGACGCTGGATGTCGATGAAGAGGGCGACTTCCAGCCGACGGTTGCACAGCTGCGCAACCGCACCTGAACCCCACACAGAACGACAGGAGACGACGATGAACAGATTGATCACCCTGATGCTGATGTGCGCCGGCCTCGCGCTGGCGGGCTGCAACACGATCGCTGGCGCCGGCAAGGACATCGAAGCCGGTGGCGAGAAGGTTCAGGACACCGCCCGCGACGTCCAGCAAAAGATGTAGTCCTGCTGTTGATGCTGTTGAAGTAGCTGCTCCGTTTCACTCCTCCTTGCGCTCGCCCGGTCCGCTCGCGGAACCGGGCGTTTTTTTGTCCACGCAGTCAGCGGAGGAGACGGGTTGCGGTCGGTGCGACGCCGGACTCCTGGTATTCGACGTCGCCGTCTCTCGCCCATACCCAGTGCGGCACGCCGGCCGGCGCTTCGTAGATGGCGCCCGTCGGCACCGCCACCACGGCGGTCTCATCGACGCGCTCGCCGAAGCCGACGTAAAGCGTGCCGCTGAGCACCGTCGTGTAGCGGGTGTCGGGATGGGTATGCGGCGGAAAGCGACCGCCCGCCGCCAGACGCACGCGCAGCAGGTAGGGTCCGGCGCCCTGTTCCGAACCGACCAGCCAGGCGGCTTTCAGCGCCGGAACCGCCGGCGGGCTGAACCAGGTGGCCTGCTCCGGCCGCAGCGGCAGCGGCGGGGTCTGTGCCGCGACCGCGCCACTGAGCAGGGCAACGGTCAGCGCGATCATCGATCCATGCATCGACGGCTCCCTACTGCTGCGCTTGATCGGTACGCAGCGGCGTATGACCGTCGTGCCGCGCGCGCTCTTTCTCAGCCGCATCGAGTGCGGCGGCCGCCAGCTGGCGGCCGTAGTCGATCAGCGACGCCGCCAGATGGAATTCATGGAACTGGCAGGTGTTCTTCGGCACGCTGATGACGACATCCGGCCAGAACACCGCGAGGTGCTGGCGGGTGATCGCTGCCTGCATGGTTTCGAGCGAACGCATGAGCACGTCGGACATCGCCAGACCGGTCTCGACCGGCTTGGCGTCGCCATTGCCCCCCGGCAGATAGCCGCGCAGGCGCGCCAGCAATCCGGGGGATACCTCGGCGGGCAGCTTCTGCAGCGGTGGCGGCTCGACCGATTCGCCATTCAGGTCAACCACGACGGTGAGGTCGGTCAGCGTGCGCTGTGTCGGCGCCACCGGCACCGGATTGAGCAGGCCGCCATCGACCAGCATACGGCCGCGGTAGGCGTGCGGCGTGAAGATGGACGGCACCGCCATCGAGGCGCGCATCGCTTCGAACAGCGGACCGTCGGTGAACCACACCTCGCGCCCGCGCTCGATGTCGACCGCGACCGCGGTGAAGTCCAGCGGCAGGGTTTCGATGTCGCAGTCGCCGATCAGATCGCGCAGCCGCGTCATCAGCAGCGTGCCGCGGATCAGGCCGCCGCCGGAGAAGGTCCAGTCGAGCAGGCGGAACACGTCGGACTGGGCGAGGCCGGTCACCCACTGCTCGTACGCGTCGAGCCCGCCGGCAGCGTGAATGCCGCCCACCACGGCGCCCATCGACGAACCGGAGATCGCGCGGATGTCGTAGCCGCGCGCCAGCAGTTCGCGGATGACGCCGATGTGCGCAAGGCCGCGGGCGCCACCGGAACCGAGCACGAGAGATACGGTTTTCTTCAGTTCGCTCATCGGCCGCAGTGTAGCGCCGCGCGGGTCACCGGCTACGCGGACTTCCCTGCGAGATCGAGACAGGTCAGGTGCAGCCGCAGGTCGAACTCGTACTGGTGATAGCGCGGTTCCATGTGCTCGCACAGCGCATAGAAACTCTTGTCGTGCTCACGCACCTTCAGATGAGCCAGCTCATGCACGACGATCATCTTCAGAAACTCCGGCGCGCAGTCGCGGAACAGCGTGGCGACGCGGATTTCCCGCTTGCTCTTGAGCTTTGCACCCTGCACGCGCGAAATCGTGGTCTGCGTGCCGAGCGCCTTCGCCACCAGTCCAAGGCCGCTGTCGTACGCCACTTTGGCGACCGGCGGCGCGGTGCGCAGGTGGCGGTTCTTCAGTTCGAGCACGTAGTCGTACAGCGCGGAATCGCTGCGCACGTCATGGCGCTCGGGATAGCGCACGCGCAGGGTTTCGGCCAGCCGGTCCTGCTCGATCAGCGTGCGCACCTGGTCCTGGATATGGGCCGGATAGGCCGACAGGTACTTCAGCGTCGTCATCAGGCGACCTGGTTGGCCGCGGTACGCCGGCGTTCGGCCGCCAGCACGCGCTCGGCGTCGAGCGACGAAATGGCGATGCGGGTGTCGGCCGGTATCGCGCCGGCCAGTTGCAGCGCCATGTAACGGCCGCAGCACACGCGCAGGAAGGAGGTGAAGTTGGCCGGCAGCAGGTGGGCGCCGTCACCGCCGCCCGCCTCGGCCAGTTCGTCGTACAGCTTGGAAATGAGGCGCGGCAGCGTCAGCCCGTCGCGCGCGCCGATCTCCTCCAGCACGTCCCAGAACTGGTTTTCCAGCCGGATGCTGGTGGCGACGCCGCGCAGCCTCAGCGAACGGCTGCGCATCACATAAAGTTCGGGGTCGGCGCGGATGAAGATCTGGCACATGGGTGACACCTCCTGCGCCTATTGTAGACAGCGCAGCGGAACGCAGGCGCCCCGCTGCGCTGTTCGCTTACTCGATGCGTGTGCCGAGCACTGCGAGGAACTGAGAAATCCACGCCGGGTGCGCCGGCCAGGCCGGTGCGGTGACGAGGTTGCGATCGGTCACCGCGCCGTCGATGGCGATGTCGGCGTAGCGGCCACCCGCCAGTTCGACCTCGGCGCGGCAGGCTGGGTAGGCCGAGCACAGGCGGCCTTCGAGCACCTTGGCGCCGGCCAGCAGCTGGGCACCGTGGCAGATCGCGGCGATCGGCTTGTCGGCCAGCGCGAAGTGACGGACGATGGCCAGCACCTTGTCGTCCATGCGCAGGTATTCAGGCGCACGACCGCCCGGAATGACCAGCGCGTCGTAGTCCTCTGCCTTCACGGTGTCGAACGTGGCGTTCAGCGTGAAGTTGTGGCCGCGCTTTTCGGAATAGGTCTGCTGACCTTCGAAATCGTGAATGGCGGTGGCGATCTGGTCGCCCGCCTTCTTGTCCGGACACACCGCGTGCACGGTGTGGCCCACGGCCAGCAGCGCCTGGAAAGGCACCATGATTTCGTAGTCCTCGACGAAATCGCCGGCCAGCAACAGGATTTTCTTCGCCTTCATGTCCGTCCTCCTCGCGTGAAGCGCGCGACGCGCGCAGGTCGCTAACGTGCTACGGACAAAAGGGTTCGGGGTGGTATTCGGTTAACACATGAGGCACATGCGGCCGTAGCTGATCGACGGCCGCTGTCGGGGTCAGAAGACCCCTCCCACAGGTTCGGCTAGCGGCTCGGGCGCACGCGTCGTGGGAGCGGCCTTGGCCGCGACACGGCAGCTGCGCTCCGGCGCCGCCTCAGTCCTTGAACGCCTCGACCGGGATATTGATCACCACCGTGTCGCCGATGCCCGGCAGGTACTTGGTCATGCCGAAGTCCGAACGCTTGATGGTGGTCGAGATGTCTGCACCGCACAGCGCCTTCTTGTTGATCGGGTGGGTGCCGCAGGCGAAGCCCTTGACGTCGAGGCGCACCGGCTGGGTCACGCCAAGCAGCGTGAAATCGCCTTCCGCGCCGACCAGCTTGTCACCTTCGTACATCAGCTTGGTCGACTTGAAGGTCATGTTCGGAAACTTCTCGACGTTGAAGAAATCCTCGCCGCGCATGTGCTTGTCCCAGGCTTCGAGGCCCATGTCGACCGAAGCGCTGTCGATGGTGACTTCGATGCTGCCGCTCTTCTGCGCCGGCACCAGCATGATCTTGCCGGTCACGTTGTTGAAGCGGCCGCGCTGGGTCGAGAAACCGAGGTGGTTCACCTCGAACACCGGGAAGGTGTGGCGGCTGTCGATGGTGAAGCTGTCGGCGGCCATCGCGCCGGCGGTCATGGACAGGCCGGCGAATGCGCCGAACAGGGCAACAGCGATCTTCTTCATGCAGGAACTCCTTCTTATTGATGTACCGGCGCGCCGCGGGCGGGCGGGCCCGGGGGATTACTTGCCGGCGACGGCCAGCCGGAAGCGGATCTGCACCTCGTCGGCGACCACCGAGGTGTCACCCCAGGCGCCGGTGCCGACCCCGTAATCGAGGCGCTTGAGCGGGAAACTGCCTTCGAGCACCGCACCGGCGCCTTCCGGTTTCAGCGTGAAGGGGGCCGCCACCTCACGCGTCTTGCCCTTGATGCTCATCTGGCCACGCACTTCGTACTTGTTGTTACCCAGCGGCTTGACCGAGGTGGACACGAAGCGCGCGGTCGGAAACTGCTTCACGTCGAACCAGTTCTTGCCCTTCACCTCGTCGTTGGCTTCCGGGCCGCCGGCGTCGATCGATGCCAGTTCGATGTCCAACGTGGCCTTGCCGGCCTCGGGTTTGGTCGGGTCGAAGTCCAGCGTGGCAGCAAACTTGCGGAAGGTGCCGTCGACCGACACCCCCATCTGCTGCGACACGAAGGCCAGTGAACTTTTCTCGGGCAGCACACGGCTGTAGGTGCCGGCCGCCAGCGCCGGCAAAGCCAGCGCCAGACCCGCAGCGATCACGGTCGACCGGCACACGGCCGTGAAATTCGGGAAGGTCATGAGCTCTCCATATAAGTCGCACACCGTTGTTGATGCGCGATGACGGGAAAAATTCCGCGGCGGCAGTCAGCCTTCGCGCTGAGCCATTCTGCTTTCGAGCTCGGCAACGCGCGCTTCCAGCGCTTCGAGCTGGGCGCGGGTGCGGGCCAGCACCTCTTTCTGCACGTCGAATTCCTCGCGCGTAACCAGATCGAGGCGGGAAAACATGGCGCTGGCCATCGCCTTGGCGTTCTTTTCCAGATCGCGGGCCGGGCTGGCGGCAATCAGTTCGGAAAAACGGCTGGACAGCTCCTCGAGCATCTTGGGATTGAGCATGGCGACCTCCTGCAGTTAGGGATTCAACGCGTCACCCCGGCGGGACGCCGACGCGACGAACGTTCGCCGCGCATTGTGCCGGCAAGCGGCAGCCGGCGCGACCATCGCGGCGACGCCATTCATGACATCGCGGTGCATTTCCGGGCATGCGGGCACCGAATTCGCGCACGGAATGTAAGGCCATGTATTCACGCACCGACTTGGTGCGAGTCGGATTTGTCGCGCGTGAACTTGGGGCAAGGCCGTTGCATGGATCACGGCGCCGCTGTGGGACATGATCACAAACCATTGAAATGATTGATGTTTGTTTGCTGGCACGGTCCGTGCAATGGAGGCTGAGCAGTTTTCCCTAACATCAAGGAGTGAACACTCATGCAAAAGACTCTGATCGCCGCCGCCCTCGCCAGCGCGCTGGCCGTGCCCGCCTTCTCCGTCCATGCCGAAGAGCCGGCCAGCCCGCACACCTTCACCGGCAACGTCGGTCTGTTCAGCCAGTACGTGTTCCGCGGCATCAGCCAGACCAACGAAGACATCGCACTGCAGGGCGGCTTCGACTACTCGCACGCCAGCGGCTTCTACATCGGCACCTGGGCTTCGAACATTTCGTGGCTCAAGGATGCGCCGGCTGGTGTGGATCCGGCCTATTCCAGCTCCAGCATGGAAATCGACGTCTACGGCGGCTACAAGTTCGCAGTGACCGAAGACATCGGCATGGACGTGGGTATCCTGCAATACATCTATCCGGGCGATCGCAACCCCGGCATAACCAAGGCCGACACGACCGAAGTCTATGTTGCAGCCAGCTGGAAGTTCCTGTCGGCGAAGTACTCGTACAGCCTCGGCGACACCTTCGGCGTAAACAACGCCGACGGCACCTGGTATCTGGACCTGCAGGCCAACTACCCGATCACCGACGCCCTGACGCTTAACCTGCACTACGGCATCCAGGAATTTGATGGCTCGAACGCCGGCGTCAAGAACGACTCCTTCGCCTCGTACGAAGACTGGAAGATCGGCCTGTCCTACGCGCTGCCGCAAAGCTTCACTGTCGGTGCTTTCTATACCGACACCAGCATGAACAGCACGGAAAAGGCCTTCTACACCAATCTGAAGGGCAAGTACCTCGGTGACGACCAGTACGTCGTATTCGTTTCCAAGACCTTCTGATTTACAAACGCTTCGCGGCATCTGCCAGGGGAATGTCATGAAACTAGTCACTGCCATCATCAAGCCGTTCAAGCTTGACGAAGTGCGTGAGGCGCTGTCCGCCATCGGCGTGCAGGGCATCACCGTCACCGAGGTCAAG
>Ga0123397_102409_pt1 | contig 15931 bp, 16 predicted proteins | sample T10HLNH4metaT_FD_89925 | JGI IMG/M metagenome (GOLD analysis project Ga0123397, IMG submission 89925) | Methane-oxidizing artificial microbial communities from Washington, USA to study methane cycling - T10-HLNH4 metaT (Metagenome... ... | reverse complement strand
TGGCGTGCACCGGATACCCACCATGCGCCTGCTGTTCTTCTTCGCCGCCCTCGGCTTCGCCATCCTCGGCATGTCCGGCGTGACGCTGAGCCTGCTCAACCTGATCGACGACAGCCAGACCGGCGGCTGGCCGCTGTGGCAGTCGCTGCCGATGGCCGCGGTCGGCGCCGGCGGCTTCCTGTTCTGCCTGATCCGGGTCATCCGCGGCGTGCGCGCGGCCGGTACCGCTCAGCAGGACTGAGCCCCCCTCCAGGCGCGCCGGCAATGGCCCCCGACGTGATGGCGGTGGTGCTGTGCGCGGCGCTGCTGCACGCCGGCTGGAATGCGCTGGTGCGCAGTTCGCAGGACACGCTGCGCGACACCGTGCTCATCGTCGCCGGTGCGGGTCTGTGGGCGCTCTGCCTGCTGCCGGCGCTGCCCGCTCCCGCCGCCGCCAGCCTGCCCTGGCTGGCCGCGTCGGTCGCGATCCACGTCGCCTACTTCCTGCTGGTGGCGCGCGCCTACCGGCACGGCGAACTGGCGCTGGCCTATCCGCTGATGCGCGGCTCGGCGCCACTGATGACCGCAATGGCGGCCAGCGCACTGCTCGGCGAAACGCTGCCGCCCGGCGGCTGGATCGCGACGCTGCTGATTGCCGCCGGCATCCTGCTGCTCGGACTGGACGCGCGCCGGCGCGGGCACGCCGCGCCCGGCGTGCTGCGCACCGCGCTGTGCAACGGTGGCGTGGTCGCGCTGTACACGCTGGTCGATGGCCAAGGCGTGCGGCTGTCCGGCAGTGCCTTCGCCTACACCGGCTGGATGTTCGTCGGCACCGCAGTACTGCTCGGCATCGTGCTGTGGCGGCTGCGCAGGCCCGCGCTGCCGGCGCTGCTGCGCTCGGGCGGCCGCCGTCTGCTGCTGGGCGGTGCCGGCACGCTCGGGTCCTATGCGCTGGCGCTGTGGGCCATGACGCGCGCACCGGTGGCGCTGGTCGCTGCACTGCGCGAAACGTCGGTGGTGTTCGGCCTGCTGATCGCCACCTGCGTGCTGAAGGAGCCGGTCACCCGGGTACGCGTGGCCGCCATCCTGACCGTGGCGGCCGGAGCGGTCGCGCTGCGGCTGGCGCCGGCTTGAACGGTCAGGGCTGCCGGCGCCGGCTGCCGCGCAGCTGGGCCGGGGTGACGCCGAGCCGGGCGCGCAGCACCCGGGTCATGTGGGCCTGATCGGAAAAGCCGCAGCTGGCCGCCACTTCCTTCACCGCCTGATCACCGGCCACCAGCAGCTGCTGGGCGCGCTTCACCCGCTGGTCAATCACGAAGGCGTGCGGCGCGCGACCCTGGGTGGCGCGGAAGCGGCGGTGGAAAGTGCACACGCCCAGGCCAGCCGCTTCGGCCATGTCCTCCAGACTCAGCGATTCGTGCATGCGGGCCTCGATCAGGTCGAGCACCCGGCGCATCTGCGCCGGTGACAGGCGGCCGCCGGCGATCGGGGCGCGGAAGGACACTTCGGCGTACTTGCGCAGCAGGTGAACCGCGAGCTGGGTGCCCAGCGCCTCGGCATACAGCGACCCGCCCATTTCCGGATTCACCGCCTCGCCGGTGATGGCGTCGGTGATCGCCAGCAGCGTCGGATCACGGGTGCACAGCACGTCGTGCAGCCTGACCTCGGACACCGGCCTCTCCATCACTTCGCCCGCCACCCTCGACATGAGCCCGTTCGACAGATAGACGTGCGACACGTCGATCTGCCGGGTCCAGTGCCAGTGCGACGGCTCCGACATCGACAGCAGCGAGGCGTCGCCCGGCCGGCAGTCGGCGCGCGACCAGCGCGCGTCGAAACAGCGGTCCATCGGCGTGCTGCCGGCGCTGTAGCGCACCACCATGAAATGGTCGAGCGGCGGGATCGGCACGTCGAGACCGGCGTAGCGGTAGGAGCGGTGGGCCACGCCCTTCCAGCCCAGCCCGTCACTGGATGACAGCACCCTGCCCGGCACCCACTGCGGCAACTCTTTCGGCGTGATGATGTTCGGCATGTCGTGCTCCCGGCGGAACGGCCCTCCGCAGCGTAGCAGAGCGCACGCGCGCCGGTTTTTGCGGCGCAGCGTGCACAGGCCGGCCGCCGGCTCAGTCCACCGGCGCGGCGAGCAGCGCCTTCAGGTGTTCATCAACCTGGGCCACCATCGCCGGGTCGGTGCCGAGCAGCGCGAAGTGGCCATCGATGCTGTCCAGCACGCGCAGTTCGCTGCCGGCCACCAGCTGCTGTTCGCGGCGGCAGTCTTCCGGCGGGAAGAACATGTCGTGGCTGATCGGCATCACGGTCATCTTCGCGCGGATGCGCCCGAGCGCGGCCGCGAGGTCGCCGCCGGCGTGCCGGCTCACGTCACCGCGCTGCCACTTCCAGGCCATGCAGAGCAGGTCGTTCGGGTCCATCGGGCCGAAGTAGCCGATCATGAAACGCTCGACGAAATCGGCCACCGACTCGAAGCCGAGCGCGCGGTGACGGTCCTCGCGGAAGAAATCCACGCTCCAGCCCATGACGGTCCACAGCTTGGCGTGCCGGCGCAGGCCGGCGATCACGTCGGCGGAGTTCGCGTAAGCACCGTCGCGGAAGGCGGGGTCGGAGGTGATGGCCTCGACCAGGGTTTCTGCGAACAACAGGTCATGCTCGGTGTTCTTCGCGGTGCCGGCAATCGGCGCCGCGCGCTTCACGCGGTCGGGAAAGCGCACCGCCCATTCCCAGGTCTGCTGCGCCCCCATCGAGCCACCGACCACCAGCTCCAGCCGCTCGATGCCGAAGTGCTGCGCCAGCAGGCGCTGCTGTGCCCGTACGTCATCCCCGATGCGCACGCGCGGGAAACGCGCCATCGCGATGTCGCCGTCGCTGTTGTGCAGCGAGGTCGACAGACCGTTGCCGATCTGGTTGATCTGCACGATGAAATATCGGCTCGGGTCGAGCGCGTGGTCAGGCCCGATGTACAACTGCTCGATGATCTTGCTGGTGCCCGAGTACCAGGTGGGCACCAGGATGGCGTTGTCCCTGCGCGCATTGAGCGTGCCGTGGGTAGCCACCGCCAGTCGGCAATCGGGAATCGTGCCGCCCTCTTCCAGCGCCAGCGCACCGATGCTGATGAGCTGGAAGGGGCCATGCACGTCCTGGCTGTAATAGTCGTTCTGGATCATTGCTTTCTCCTCCGTCGGCGCCGTCACCGTGCGGCGCAGTGTCCGGGCCCGGCCGGCGCGTGCCGGCCGGGTGCATCGCCTTCAGGCGAACGTGAAGCCGCGATAGCCGCTGGCCGCGACCTCGTCGCACTTCTGGCGGTAGGTGCCGACCCCGCCGATGTAGGACAGCAGGCGACGCGGCTTGCCCTCGACGTTGGAGCCCATGTACCAGGAGTGGGTCTTCACCACGAGGGTGCGGTTGGCGGTTTCGTCGTGGTGCGCCACCCAGGCGTCCTCGAAGGCCTTGGACGGCTCGATCTCGCGCCGGCCCTGCTCGCGCATCGAGCGGATGCAGTCGGTGATCCAGTCCACCTGCTGCTGCAGGCAGGTGGTCATGTTGCACAGCGCGGCCGACGGCGCGAGCGGCGCGCCGGTGGTGAACAGATTGGGGTAGCCATGCACCTGCAGACCCATGCTGGTACGGATTTCGCGGCTCCAGTCCTCCTTCAGCGAACGGCCGCCGCGGCCCCGGATGTCGATGCGGGTGAGCGCACCGGACCCGGCGTCGAAACCGGTGGCGAGAATGAGGATGTCCAGCTCATGCACCGTGCCGTCCGCGGTCATCACGCCCTCCGGCACGATGCGCTCGATCGGCGACGCCTTCACATCGACGATCTCGACATTGGGCTGGTGATACACCTCGAGGTACTGGCTTTCCAGCGGCACACGGTGGGTGCCGAAGCCGTAGGTGGTCGGGATGAGCTTTTCGCACAGCACCGGGTCCTTCAGCCGCTCGCGCATCTTCTGCCGCACGAATTCGGACACCGCCTTGTTCACCTGTTCGTCGAAGAACATTTCCGAGAACGACGCCAGCCACAGCGCCAGCGAACCGTCGGCCCACAGCCGCTCCAGCACTTCGGTGCGCTGCGCCGGCGTCAGGTCGGCCCAGGCCCCGTTGCTGAAGTCGTATTCGAAGCCGGAGAAGGTGTTCTTGATTCGGTCGCGGATTTCCGCGAAACGCGCGCCCTGCTTCGCCCAGTCCGCCGGGCTGTATTTCGGGTTCCGCATCGGGATGACGTACTGAGGCGTGCGCAGGAACACCTTCAGATGGCCCACCTGCGGCGCGATGGTCTGGATGACCTGGATGCCGGTGGCGCCGGTGCCCACCACGCCCACCCGCTTGCCGACGAATTCCACCCGTTCCTTGGGCCAGCGCGCGGTGTGATGGATCTGCCCGCGGAACGAGGCCTGGCCCGGAAACACCTCGTTCAGCGGCGCCGACAGCATGCCGGTGCAGCTGATCAGGAAGCGTGCCTGCAGACGTTCGCCGCGGTCGGTATCCACCGTCCACAGCCGGGCCGCCTCGTCATAGCGCGCCGCGGTCACCCGGGTATCGAACAGGAAGTGCTTGCGCAGGTCCGCCCGATCGGCCACGTAGTTCAGCCAGCGCTCGGTTTCCGGCTGCGCCGGGTAGCGCTCGCTCGGCTGCCAGTTCTTGAACATGGCCTCGTCGAACCAGTACTGGTAGATCTCGGCTTCGGAATCGAAGCGCGCCCCCGGGTAGCGGTTCCAGTACCAGGTGCCGCCCACCCCGGAGGCCGCCTCGATGCCCCGCACCGAAAAGCCCAGTTCGCGCAGCCGGTAGACCTGATACAGCCCGGCCACACCCGCCCCGATCACGATCGCGTCGAAGGTCTTCGTGCCCTCGTCCGTCCCCGCCGCTGCCGCGGCCGCCTTTGCTTCGCCCATCATCCCCTCCGTTTTTTTTGGCTGTATGCAGAACCCGGAACGGCCCCGCGCAGTGCGGGACCCTGTGGCGCTGACTTTAGGGACGGGCGATAGCGGCCGGCTTGAACGAGGCCGGCGATCTTTTGAACAAAACAGGCGCGCACCGCTACCGCGCCAACGGTGGGGCGGACGGCGTCCGGATACGGAGGGAGCGGAAATGAAAAAGGCCAGTCCCGGAGGACTGGCCTTTCTGATGGTGGGTTGTGAGTGGCTCGAACACTCGACCTACGGATTAAGAGTTGATCCACCCGGGCCTTCCGGGCACTTGCCAGGGGCTTTCAACCGCTTGTTTCATCGGAAGTTTATCCGAACTCGCCCGAAGTGCTCCGCAGTCAGACGCGGGCCTCTGAACGCTCCAATGCTACCACTTGCGCTAACACCACTTGTCATAAAGCGTGTTGGCAAACGATGAGAAAGCGCCTCGGCTGTGCCGGCACGTCACAAATCGTTCCGAGGCCGGACCTCTGATCACCGTCGGTTCGCCAACCACCTCGCTCCGCAAACAGGGAGCGCGGCACAGGAAATGCAGGGTGTCGCAGATGACGCGATGAGAGGGCAGCAATCGGCTTCCGTCGCGACCCGCCTCAGCCATTCAGAGCCCGCGCTCCTCACCCTGGCATCCACAGTCGCGCTGTTACTTTCTGTCCGCGGCGCCTCTGCCATCGCTCTTCGTTCGTAAAGGGAGGCATCGCTCAGAGGGGCATTTCAAAAAAACGAAAAAAACCTTGCAAAGACCCAAAACGTTTCCGATAATGTGTTTCACACACATCAAACAGAGCACCCTATGGACACCAAGATCTCGTTCGATACCGTCAAGGACAGCGCGACAGCGACAGTTTACTGCCTTGCATACACCTGCGACCTTCAGCTTCGTCAAGGCGCGGGCGCAGCCATGCTCGCCCTGCCCTCCGACTGCGAAATGCCGGACTGGCCTTCATACAGCGACTTCGACCTCGGCAGCCTGGACGCAACCAAGGGACTGGAGACCGTATTCCGATACGGCGTCCATGGGGAACTCGAGGGCGCCGGCATCAATGACGACTGTGAGGAGGGCAATCTCGGCCGACTACAGGCGCTGCTCTCTCTGGTCTCGAACAACGTCGTTGATCGCAATTGGGACGAGATCGCCGACATGCATGGTCCTCATGACAGTGGCCGCGCGTTGGCGATGGTCGTCGCGCTCGCGGCCGCTCGCTTCAATCTGGACCATACGCGGTTTGTCTCCCTTGAAGACATCGCACTGCTTGGCGGCATGCAGGAACGAAGCGTACGTAACGCTTTGCATGCAGAGGGCGAATCCTTGCTCGTCGCGACCCGCGATGAGAAAGGCGAGCTCGTCGTCGAAAAATCGGAAGCACTCAGGTGGCTGCAGACCCGCCGAGGGTTCAAGCAAACCGAACGAATCGGCACCTTGGGACGGCCCACGCCGAACGCTCTGCAACCGGATGAAATCATGCCCTTCCTCAAGGCGCGGCTCGCAGACTTTTTCGCGTCGCCAGAAGACCTGCGCGAGCGGTTCGGCCATTCCGATGCACGGATCGAGGACATTTGGTACGCGAACATCGCACACCCCCGTGGTCTGACCGCCGAGCGCGTGAAGGCGCTTTTTGAGGGGCAAGTGCAGGATCTGTCTCCTGACGAGGACTGCCCTCTGCTTTCGCAGATTCTGGCGCTGGACCAGGCGTGGCTATCCGAACAGGTGCTTCGCGCCCAATTTCCGCAGGCCATGCGGGAAATCACGCCCGTACGCCCCGCGGCCTCGCCGGTCGCCATATCACCCTTCAACGAGCGTGAGGCGACCCTAGACGTCAAATTGACCGACGCTGGCATCCGCAACGGGTATTTCGACATCGAGGCGCGCTACGCCGAACGACTTTTTCCTGCCGATAGCTTTGGCAGTCGTGGCGGCGACAGGCACGGGGTTGCAGTCGAACTGCATCACGACATCAAGAAGAAATCGCCTTACGTCACCGATATGCGTGTGAAGAGCGAGAGTCTCGTAAGTCCCCGCAAGAGATTCAGCGCGTACTTCACCGCTCACGCGGCCAAGGCCGGCGACGTGATCCGCATTCGCCGCACAGCAGAACGTGCGTACACCCTGAGCTTCATCTCTCGGCAAGAGGCCTGAATGGAAAACAAATCACGTGTCGCACACTTCATTGCTGAGCTCATCAGTGCCTCCGGGAAATTGCAGAAGGATATTGCAGAGAAGGCAGGCTTCGAAAAGCCGAACATGATGACCATGATCAAGCAAGGCAAGACAAAGCTTCCGCTGGAACGGATAGGCCCCATCGCGCGCGCCTTGGAGGCTGACCCTGTTGCGCTGCTCCACATGTGCCTCGAGGAATATCAGCCGGAGACGTGGCGTGAAGTCAAACCATACCTGCAACCCGCTCTTTCCGAAGCCGAGCGCCAGATCATCTCTGCGCTGCGCGCCCGCGCCGGCACCCCATTCATCGAAGCGCTGAGCGAGGAATCCAAGAGGCACTTGAAGGACTTCCTGGATTCCGTTCGAAATGACGAAGCGCGAATCGAACTGGAGACAATGCGATGACTCAGATGACCCGACATGCGCAAGTCCGAACTCAGCAGCGCAGTATTCCGCCGATGCTCATCGACATTCTGCTCCAATTCGGAGAGAGTGAGCCAGCTGGAGATGGCGCAACGAAAGTATTCTTCAACAAGACTTCACGGAAGCAATTCAAGGCATACGCTGGGCCGCTTGCCCGAATTCTCGAGGAATACCTCGACGTCTATGTCGTGGTCAATAAGGCTGATCAAGTGATCACAACCGCGCATCGCACCGAGCGAATTCGTCGCCATTAATGAACTGTCGGCGCCGCTACTCACTGCTGAGGGCGGAGCTGATCGTGGAGGTGATCCGGCGCATGGCGGCCGGCGAAGATCCAGACCAGGTGCTTCCCCCGCTGAGTCCCGAGCAGCAGCGCAGCAAGGAACTGCGGCGAATGGTGCGCAGGAAGCTGAAGGAGGTGAAGTGGATGAAGTGATTCAATGCCGCGGAACGCCTCGTGCGCGCGCGTTTACATGTACGGGCAGCGAACTGCTGCCGCTCCGGCAAGAGTGTGCCCCGTAACCTGCCCGCGCAACCTAGATGGGGCAGTTGAAGCGGCTCGATATGTACATTCTGAAGGCGAGCTCCGGGCTTGCAGAGATCTGCTCATTTCCTGAACGAAAGTGAGCCCGCAAGAACTCCGCGATGATCTTCAGCCTCCAGCGGCCGCGTTGGATCGATCCCATTGGTTCCGGATACGCCTCGGGGCTGGAGCACCTGTCCGAACCCACATGCCGGGCGAGCGCGGCATCCAGCGTTCGAGCAAAAAAGGCGAAGCACTCGGCCTCTCTGGGGTCTATGAAGCTGAAGCGATCAATGGAGCCATCTGAGGCTCTGAGCAGGCCTCGGCACGCACTATCAACGTCTCCCCAAGCGGGCAGAGAGCCGGATCGATGCAGTATCTCGTTTGTCTCGCGCGGGTCCAGAGTGGAAGCCGATGCGGACAAGCAGCAGAAGATCGCCACAATCGAAAGTACGTGTTTCACAGCGCCCTCCTCGTGCCTCCGCAAACGAGGCTCCGGTGCGGAGTGCGGGTACTCGACCACTTTAAACCTTTGGGTTGTGCGGGAGCGTCAACACACCTGTCTTTTGCGCCGTGCGTGCCGGAGACGTAACCCCGGCGTAACCCCAGCTCAGAAATGAAAACGGCCCCCATCGCTGGGGGCCGCTTAGATGCTGGTGGGTTGTGAGTGGCTCGAACACTCGACCTACGGATTAAGAGTCCGCTGCTCTACCAACTGAGCTAACAACCCGGAAAACGGCTTCGCCTGCTGCTTCGGCCCACCTGGTGGTGGGTCGGGCGAGACTCGAACTCGCGACCAACGGATTAAAAGTCCGCTGCTCTACCGACTGAGCTACCGACCCTCGCCTTGCGAAGACCGCGGACTATAGGCGAGCGAACCCGGGTCGTCAACCTTTTTCTGCAACATCAATCGCGCATCAGCCACCAGGAGGTGGCTTTCATGGTCAGCGCGGAACCGGCGATCACCGCCAGCAGCGTGAACAGGGCGCCCAGGGCCAGCGTGGACAGGCCGGTGATACCCTGCCCCACGCTGCAGCCGGAGGCCAGCACGCCGCCGCAGGACATGAGCACCGCGCCGAACGCGTGCCGCACCAGGTCGGCCTTGCTGCGGAACCACTCGATGCGGAAGCGCCGCGAGAGCAGCGCATGGATGAAGGCGCCGAACGTCACGCCGGCCAGCGCCATGGTGCCGAAATTGAGCAGCGCGCCATTGGCCGGATCCATCAGCCAGCGCAGGCCGTCGGCCATCGGGCTGACGAAGGTATAGGACTGCGCTTCGACCCGGCTGGGCACGACGTCGGCAAACTCGGCCCATTCCTTCCACGCCGCCGCGCGCGGGCCGGCGGTGAGCCACCAGCCGGCGAGCACCGCCAGACCGAAACCGATGCCGCCCAGCAGTTGGTCCGGATTGCGGCGGAAGTCGGCGGACGCGAATGCCCAGATCGCCAGACCTCCCGCCAGCGCCCAAGACAGCCAAGCATTCAGTACTGCCGCGTCACCGCCGCTGGCCGCGGCCGCCAGCGCACCGATCGACTGCGACGGGATGCCGTGCGCGTCGAGCGCGATCGTGAAGGACTGGGTCCAGCCGAACAGCGCCTGATAGCTGTCGGTGTAGATCATCCGGTAGGCGGTGACCGCGGCCACCGCCAGCACGAACAGCGATTTCAGGTTGCCGCCGCCGATGCGCACCAGGGTCTTGTTGCCGCAGCCGCTGGCCAGCGTCATGCCGACGCCGAACATGAGGCCGCCCAGCAGATGGCGCAGCCAGGCGAACTGCGGCGTGCGGTAGGGCGGAAAGGTGGCGTTCAGGTCTACCACGCCGGCCGACTCCATGGCCGCCACGCCGGCCAGGGCCACCGCGATCGCCAGCATCCACGACCGCATGCGGCCAAGGTCGCCGATATTGATCCAGTCGGACACTGCGCCCATGGTGCAGAAGCCGGTGCGCGCGGCGAGCGCGCCGAGCGCGACCGACAGCGCGAACACGGCGAGCAGGGTTTCGGTGTGGATGTTCAGTTCCATCGTCGTTCCGGAGCGGTGGCACCGCCCGGGCCTCCGGACGGTGGATCAGCGGTAGCGGGTGGGGTCGGGCACGCCGGCCGTGGCAAAGCCTTCGCGACGCAGCCGGCAGGAGTCGCACACGCCGCAGGCCCGGCCGTCGTCATCGGCCTGATAGCAGGACACGGTGAGCGCGTAATCCACGCCCAGTTGCGTGCCGGCCCGGATGATACCCGCCTTGCTCAGGTCGATCAGCGGCGCGTGCACCGTGAGCTTCGCGCCCTCGACTGCGGCCTTGGTGGCGAGATTGGCCATCGCCTCGAAGGCACGGATGTACTCGGGCCGGCAATCCGGGTAGCCCGAATAATCGACCGCATTCACGCCGCAGAAGATGTCGTTCGCGCCCAGCACCTCGGCCCAGGCGAGCGACAGCGACAGCATGATGGTGTTGCGCGCCGGCACATAGGTAACCGGTATGCCTTCGGCCACGCCGCCGGTGGGCACGTCGATCGCGCTGTCGGTCAGCGCCGAGCCGCCGAATGCGCGCAGGTCCAGCGATATGGTGCGGTGGCCGGCCGCGCCCAGCGCCTGCGCCACGCGTCCGGCCGCCACCAGTTCGGCGCGGTGGCGCTGGCCGTAGTCGAGCGACAGGCAGTAGGCGTCGAAGCCCTGCGCGCGCGCCATGGCGAGCACGGTGGCCGAATCCAGCCCACCGGACAGCAGCACCACCGCCGGCCTGCGGCTTGCCGGCGACGCGCTCACTTCTTCGACGCCATCTGCTTCAGCCGCTGACGCGCGGTGTCGGCGGACGAGGTGCCCGGATACTGGGCCACCACGGTTTCCAGCGTCTTCTTCGCGCCCTTGGCGTCCCCCTGCACCTGCTGGGTATTGGCCAGCCCGATCAGCGCCTCCGGTGCGCGCACGTCGGCCGGCCACTGCGCGTACAGCTGCTGGTACAGCTCGGCGGCGCGCGAGTAGGCCTTGGTCTGGAAAGCCGCGCTGGCCGCCCAGTAGTGGGCCGCCGGCTGGAAGTTGCTCTTCGGCCAGGCCTTGATGAAGTTCTCGAACGCCACCTGGGCTTCCGGGTACTTGCCGCCCTTCAGCAGGTTCAGCGCGGCCTCGTAGTCGCGCGGCTCGGCCGCCGGGTCGACCGCGGGCTCGGCCGCCGCGGCCGGCTTGGCAGGCTGGGTTTCCAGTACGCGCAGCCGGTTGTCGAGGTCGAGATAGAAGTCCTTCTGGCGCTTGGTGGCCGCTTCCAGCTCATAGGTCAGCACTTCGACCTGGCCGCGCAGCTTGGCGATCTCGCCGCGCAGGCTTTCGATCTGGTTGCCCAGATCGCCCTGCATGCGCTGCGACTGTTCCAGCTTCTGGGTCAGCGCATCGATACGCGCCTTGGTGTCGGCGCGCAGATCCTCGATGCGCTGGCGGGCGATGTCGTCATCGAACAGCGCAGCCCGCGCCGGGGCCGCGATCAGGAACAGCGCGGCGAGCGCCGCCGCGACCCCGTTGCGGGCCTGCATCAGTACTCACCCGAGTAGAGGATTTCCGAACGGCGGTTCTCGGCGTACGACGCTTCGTCGGTGCCCATCATGCGCGGCTTCTCTTCGCCCAGGCTGACCGATTCGATCTGCGCTTCGTTCACGCCCAGCAGCATCAGCGCGCGCTTGACCGCTTCGGCACGCTTCTGGCCGAGCGCCAGGTTGTATTCGCGCGAACCGCGTTCGTCGGTGTTGCCCTGGATGAGCATCCTGAACTTGGGGTTGGCGATCAGGAACTTGGCGTGCGCGGAAATGATCGGCGCGTAGCTGTCCTTGATCGCGTAGCTGTCGTAGTCGAAGTACACGATGCGCTTGGACAGCGGGCTGTTCGGGTCCTTCAGCTGGGCGAGCAGCGCCTCTTCCGGCGTCATCTGCTTGGCGCCGACCTGCGGCTGGGTGACCGGTGCGCCGGTGGCGCCGCCGGTGGACGGCGTGGCCGGCTTCTTGTCCTCGGTCGGTGCGGCCGGCTGTTCCGGGCCGGTCGACGAGCAGCCGGCCAGCACGGCCAGCGTCAGGGCTGCGAGGGTGATCTTGGTGGGGGTGCGCATGGTGGAGGCCTCTCTGTGTGCGGGTGTTGTGTGGGTGCTGACTGAAAGACGGATTACGGCTGGTTGAACGGGCCCCAGGCCGGCTCGCGGACGTCGCCACCGGCCTGACCGGACAGCTTCTGCCGCACGCGGCCGTCGGCGGACACCGCCGACAGCACGCCGCGGCCGCCGATCTCGGAGGCGTAGATGATCATGCGGCCGTTCGGCGCGAACGACGGCGATTCGTCGCGCGACGAGTCGGTGAGGATCTGCACCTGACGGCTGGCCAGATCCATCGATGCGATCTGGAAGCGGCCGCCGTTGCGGGTGACATAGGCCAGCGACTTGCCGTCCGGCGACAGGCGGGGCGTCACGTTGTAGCTGCCTTCGAAGGTGACCCGCTCCGGATTGCCGCCGCCGGCCGGCACGCGGTAGATCTGCGGGCTGCCGCCGCGGTCCGAGGTGAAGTAGATGAACTGGCCGTCTGGCGAGAACTGCGGTTCGGTGTCGATCGCGCTCGAACTCACCACCCGGTTCAGGCCACTGCCATCGACATTGATGGTGTAGATCTGCGACGAACCGTCCTTGGTCAGCACGATGGCCAGACGCTTGCCGTCCGGTGCCCAGGCCGGCGCCGAATTCGAGCCCTTGAAGTTGGCCACCACGGTCTGCGCACCGGTCGCCAGCGAGTGCACGTAGATGATGGGCTTCTTGGCCTGGAAGGACACGTAGGCCAGGCGCGAGCCGTCCGGCGACCAGGCCGGCGAAATGATGGGCTCGGTCGAACGCAGCGCGGTGCGCGGGTTCTGGCCGTCGGCGTCATCCACCTTAAGTTCGAAGCGACCGGCGCTCTTGCTCACGTAGGCGATGCGGGTCGAGAACACGCCCTTCTCGCCGGTCATCTTTTCGTAGATGAAGTCGGCGATGCGATGGCCGGTTTCGCGCATGGTGGCCGGCGCGAACACGAAAATCATGCCGTCCGGCTTGTTCTGGCGGGCGATGTCGTACAGCCGCATGCGCACTTCGTAGCGGCCACCGGGCACCGGCAGGATGCTGGCCAGCGCCAGCGCGTCGGCCCCGCGATCCTTCCACTGGTTCAGGTCGATCGCCGCGTTCTCCGGCACCTGGGCCGGGCCCGGGTCGATCATCTTGAACAGGCCGCTGCGTTCCAGATCGGCGCGCACGACACCGGTCAGCGCTTGCGGCAGCAGGCCCTCGCCGGCGAAATTGGCGATCGCCACCGGAATGCGGTTGGCACCGGCACCGGTGATTTCCACCGTGAGCTGGGCGTGCGCAGCGGTCGCGACAAGACCCAGCACCGCGGTCATCAGTCTGAAGAACTTGATCATCGGATCCTTTCCGTAAAGTGTCTGCAGCCGCGGCCTCACTCGGCCAGCGGGCGGAATTTCAGTTCCAGGTTGCGCTCGAAGGCAGCCGGATCATCCGGCTTGGGCAGCGGCGACGACTTCACGATGGCGCGCAGTATGGCCTCATCGAGCGCCCGGTTGCCGGTCGACTGTCTCATTCTCGGTTCCCCGGCCACCGAGCCGTCCGGCAGCAGCGAAATCGTCACCACCGCCTCCGGATTGCCGGTCACGCCCGGGGGCACCACCACGTTCGGTTTCACCTTGGCACTGATGCGCCCGGCCCAGGACTCGCGCGCCTTGATGCGCGCGCCGTCGGCGGCCACCTTGGCCATCAGGTCGGCTTCCTGCGCGGCCTGCCGGCGCATCTGCTCGGCGCTTTCCCGCTGCAGCGATTCGCGCATAAGCTTGTCCTGCAGTTCCTGCTCCAGCCGGTTGTCCGGCTTCGGCGGCACCTTGGGTTCCGGCTTCTTCTCGACCTTGGGTTCCGGCTTCGGTTCCGGTTTCTTCTCTACCGGCTTGGGTTTGGGCGGCTCGGGCCTGGGCTCCGGCTTGGGCGGTGTCTTCGGCTTCGGCGGTTCCTTGATCGCGATGTCCGGCCTGGGCGGAGGTGGCGGGGGCGGCGGCTCAACCACCGGCTGCGGCTGTTTCTCGACCACCGGCTGCGGCTGTTTCTCGACCACCGGCTGCGGCTGTTTCTCGACCACCGGCTCGGGCGGCGGCGGGGGCGGCACCGGCTGCACCGGCGCCTGGACAGGCGGCAGGCTGCCCACCAGTTCGACCTGCACCGCGGCCGGCTTGCTGGTCTGCCAGCTCACGCTGTAGAACAGGAACAGCCCGAGCAGCAGGTGCATGCCGGCGGCCAGCGCCACCGACGGCCACTTGCCCGGCTGTGGCCGCCTGAACGCGAAATCGTGCGCCGGTGCGTGCATCAGCGCTCCGCGCGGCCGCTCTGGCCGGCCTGCTCGACCAGCAGACCGATGCGGGTGAAGCCGTTGTTCTGCAGCGCGCCGACCACCCTGGTGATCTCTTCGTAACGCACCGCCTTGTCACCGGCCACCACCAGCGGCCGGCTGGCATCGCCCGCCTGCAGTTCTCGCACGCTGCTGATCAGCGTGTCACGGGTGACCGCGGTTTCCTTCGGGCTTGCCGACTCCATGTCGCGCAGCGCGAGCTTGCCGTCGGCCTTCACGATCACTTCGATCGGTTTGGCCGGCGTCTGCGAGGCCTGGCCGACGCTGGGCAGTTCGATGCTGCCGGTGGGCGTGGCCTGAGGGGCCACCATGAAAATGACCAGCAATACCAGCATCACGTCGATGTAAGGCACGACGTTGATCTGGTTCATCATGCGGCGCTGTCTTCTCATCGCCGCTTACCGGGTCTGGCGCTGCAGGATGTTGGAGAACTCTTCCATGAAGCTCTCCCAGCGGATGGAAATACGGTCGATGTCGTGGGCGAAGCGGTTGTAGGCCACCACCGCCGGAATCGCCGCGAACAGGCCGATCGCGGTCGCCACCAGCGCTTCGGCGATGCCGGGCGCGACCTGGGCCAGCGTGGCCTGGCCGACGTTGGACAGGCCGCGGAAGGCATTCATGATCCCCCACACGGTACCGAACAGGCCGATGTACGGGCTGACCGAGCCGGTCGAGGCAAGGAAGGCGGTGTGCGATTCCAGCTCGTCCAGTTCGCGCTGGTAGGTGGCGCGCATCGCGCGCCGGGCGCCATCGACCACGGTGGCGGTGTCCATGTTGGGCCGCGCGCGCAGCTTGGTGAATTCGCGGTAACCGGCTTCGAAGATGCGCTCCATGCCGCCGGCGTTGTGGCGGTCGTTGGCCGCGCTCTGGAACAGCGCATTCAGATCGCCACCGGACCAGAACTCCAGCTCGAACTTGTCGGAACTGAGACGCGCCGCGCGGATGGCGAAGGACTTGCGGAAGATCCAGTACCAGCTCATGAAGGAAACGCCGACCAGCAGCGCCATCACCAGCTTGACCAGCAGGCTGGCGTGCATCACGAGCGAAATGATCGAGAGGTCTTCGGTAGCGGTCATGGAGTCGGGACTGAGGAGGACGGAATGGAGGGAGAGAGGCGCGCGCGCAGGGCGGGCGGCAGCGACACCGGGCGGTTTTTCGCCATGTCGATCGCCACCACCCTGACCGTGCCGTCGAACAGCAGTTCATCGCCGCGGTAGAGGCGCTGCGCGAAATCGACCGCGGCACGACTCACGGCCGCGATGTGGCTGCGCACTTCCAGCGCGTCGTTGAAGCGCGCCGGCTTCAGGTATTCACCCTGCACCGAACGCACGACGAAACCGACCCCGCCGGCCGCCATCTCGACCTGGTCGAAACCGAGCGCACGCAGCCATTCGGTGCGCGCACGTTCGAGAAAGCGGAAGTAGTTCGCGTAGTACACCACGCCGAAGCTGTCGGTATCTTCGTAGTAGACGCGTACCGGCCACGAAAAGCCGGCAACGTGCTGCGCTGG
>Ga0123397_154119_pt1 | contig 15954 bp, 14 predicted proteins | sample T10HLNH4metaT_FD_89925 | JGI IMG/M metagenome (GOLD analysis project Ga0123397, IMG submission 89925) | Methane-oxidizing artificial microbial communities from Washington, USA to study methane cycling - T10-HLNH4 metaT (Metagenome... ... | reverse complement strand
CTTGCGCGATGCTTGCGCACCATCTTTTGAAGTTGGTGATTAAACAAAGAGTGGCAGTAAGCCATTGATTCATATCAAAAAAATAGATGGATGGGATGCGGGTCGGACGCCACCAAGCAAGCGTTGCCAGCAGTGCCGCAAGGCAGTTGAGGGATGCAAAACGCGTGGATCGCTGACGCCAATTTTTAATTGTTTACTTTCGTTACGTTTAGTAATCTCCGCGCTCACTCTTCTTTCAACGCCTGAGGAAATCATGCGATCACTTTTCTCCGTCCTGCCTGCTCGGCGCGCACACTGTTCTCCCGGTTCCCGAGCGACGCAGGGTGGTTTTACCCTGGTGGAATTGGCTGTTGTGCTGGCCGTCATCGGCTTGATCATCGGCGCCGTGGCCATCGGCAAGGATGTGCAGCGCAATGCCGAGTACACGAAGATCAAGAACAAGTTCATTGACCAGTGGGAGCAGGCGTACAACCAGTACTACCAGCGCACCGGCGTGGTGGTGGGCGATAGCCAGACCGCGCCCCGCATCATGGTGAACGGGACTGCTTACGTGGCAGCAGCGGGTTCTCCCACTTCGGGTGGTGACATGGCTGCACTGGTCGCAGTTGGCTCCGAGCCAGTCCCCGTTTGCTCGCGCAATCCTGAAACCGGGACCATGCGCTCAGACTCTCCTTTTACGGTCAATGTGAATGACCTTCGTGCCTACATGACGCGCGCAGGCATCCGCATGCCGCCTGGTCGTGCAGAGGGGCAGGAAGACCTGTATGTCTACACCGATACCAACGGCTCGCCGCAGGAAATCCAGGTGTGCTTTCAGTGGAACCGACCCACGACACCCGAGGGCTCGGGCAATGTCATGGTCATCTCTGGCCTGACTCCCGACCTGGCACGCATGCTGGACCAGATGATTGATGGCAAGCCTGACGCGCAAGAAGGTCGCTTCCGCCTGCGGGGCATTGCCAACGGCACGCCGAATGGGCCTGGTGTGGAATGGTCTGCCAACAACTCCTTCGGCCGCGGCGCAGGCGCCACCACGGCCACCGGCGCGGGCAACACCCGTGACGAAGAGCAGGTCATCACCCTGACCGCCATCTACAAGATGAACCAGTAATCAGGGCGAGGAAAACAACATCATGAACCAAGTATTCAAGAACCTGGCCCGCCGCTCGCCATCAACGCGTCAGCAGGGTTTCACGCTGGTCGAGCTGGCGGTTGTGCTGGCAGTTATCGGTCTCATCATCGGTGCCGTGGCCATCGGCAAGGATGTGCAGCGCAACGCCGAGTACACCAAGATCAAGAACAAGTTCATTGACCAGTGGGAGCAGGCGTACAACCAGTATTACCAGCGCACGGGCGTCGTTCTGGGAGACAACCAGACTGCACCTCAGAACATGGTCAACGGCGAGCGTTTTCTGGCAGCTGGTACACGCTCTGGCCGCGACATGACCGGTGTTACCCCGCCCAACGCCATTTGCCGTGCGGCAGCAGGGCAGGGCATGACGCGAGGATTCACCGCTGGTACGGATCCTGACCTGCGCGCCCTGATGACGCGTGCCGGTATCCGCATGCCTCCCGGCCGTGCGGAAGGTCTGGAAGACCGCTATGTCTATCTGGACACCAATGGCAACCCGCAAGAAGTCCAGGTGTGCTTCCAGTGGAACGTGCCGCTCGGTAATGGCTCTGCCGCGAATGCAGTGGGTGATGGCATGGGCAACGTGATGGTCATCACCGGCCTGACGCCTGACCTGGCACGCGCGCTGGATCAAATGATCGACGGCAAGCCGGACGAACGTGAAGGCCGTTTCCGTCGCCAGGGCGTGCTTAACAACGCTGGCGGCACCAATCCCAATGCGCCGGGGCAGGAGTGGCAAGCCTCCAACCGTGACCAGATCGGCACGACCAATGATCGTGCTTTTGACGAAGACCAGATCGCCATCGTCACGGCCATCTATCGCATGAATCAGTGATGTGGCTTGAGCCCTTCCACCCTTGACCCTTTACACAACTTATTCCCCTCGTCGGAGGTTTCAATGAAAAAGATGCATTCGTTTCGTGGGCTGGGCCGCAAGGTCCAGCAAGGTTTTACTCTGGTTGAGCTGGCTATAGTGCTGGCCGTCATCGGCCTGATCATCGGTGCCGTGGCCATCGCCAAGGACGTCCAGCGCAATGCTGAATACCAGAAGGCCGTCAACAAGTTTGCCTATCAGTGGAAGATGGCCTACGACCAGTACTACCAGCGCACCGGCGTGGTGGTAGGCGATTGCCAGCAGGCGCCAACCTACATGGTGGATGGTTCTGAAACCTCTATCAACGGCGGCAACGCTTGCACGCGTGCGGGTTCCATGGCTGTTCCCGGCATTCCAGCCAGCTTCACAGACCGCGGTCGCAAAATCTGCTCTGGCCAGGGCTACGCTGCAGACACGGTCGGTGCTGGCGACACTACGCTTGCAACACTGAACCTGCGCGAACTGATGACCCGTGCTGGTGTGCGTATGCCCCCTGGCCGTGGTGAAGGACACGAAGACCGCTTCCTCTACATCGACTCCAATGGCAACCCGGCTGAGCTGCAAGTTTGCTTCCAGTTCAACAACGCGGGCGTCGCAAGCGGGGCGGGGAACGTCATGGTGATTCGTGGACTGACGCCAGATCTGGCGCGTTTCATGGACCAGGTGATCGATGGCAAGCCGGATTCCCGCGAAGGCCGCTTCCGCATCCAGGGCCGCCCCCAGCAGACGGCATCCACCGAAGCCAATGCACCCGGCACCCAGTGGGAGGCCAACAACACGCAGGGCGTTGCCATCAATGTGGGCGGCAACAGCACCCAGATGAACACCAGTGATGCGCGCTCGCCCGTAGTCAATGCCGCTGGGAACGCGGGAGGCACGGCCGGGGGCCGCACCTTCGACGAAGACCAGGTCATCTTGCTGACCGCCCACTGGATCATGGAGCAGTAATTGAACGGCACCCGTACGCTCAAGCTGGCCTGTCTGGCACTGGCCACTGCCCTGCTCGGCGGTGGAGCCTGGTTGGCGCAGCGCGGTCTCAAGCAACTGGCTTGGGAGCGCCAGCAATTCGCTCAGTTGCAACAGGGGCTCGAAAGCGCCCGCAGTCTTGTGCCTGAAGTGCAGCGGCGCGAGCAACTGGTGCGTTCTATCAAAGACGTTTCTCAACAGGTGGAACGCATGGGCTTTGACCCGTCCCAATGGGGTGAACGTCGCTTACGCCGGGCCGTAGCCCCCGCGACGCGGGTCGAGGCTGCTCAGTTCCTGGGTGAACTGGGTCGTGGCGGAGCAGGGCAGATATTCGTGGCTGATGTTTTCGAGATCGCTACTGTGTCGCCTGAAGCCAGCCTGTTCCAACCCCCGATGCCCGGCGACCAAGGGCTTTTGCTGGGTGTCACGGGCACGCTGCACTTTCAGACGGCGTCTGTCTCTCCATCGCCGAAGGTGACTCCATGAGTGCAGAACATGTGTATCGCGTCGCCAGCTCCGGCTGGTTGCACTGCCACGGGCATCAGGTCGAAGAAGTTCCTGCATGGCCGCGTCTGACCCACAGCGCGCTGGTGGTGTTGGACATGGACGACGTCTATACCGACGTCTGGCGTTTCGAGGGCAAGACCGAATACGCAGCCGCTTTGGTTGAAAAGCGTGTGCGTACGCAAGGCCTCGTCGAAGGCGCGGCCCATGTCGTGGTGCACCGGCTGGTCAAATTGCCGGGCGGCTTTCAGGTGTTCTTCTCGGCGATTTCGCTGGATCTGTGGCAGCGTTGCACGCAATGGGCCAAGGAGCAGGACGACCATTGCCTGGTGATGATGGCTGGCGGGCTCCTGTGTGACGGCGTGGCGTCTGGCAGTGCGCGCGTCGTGCTGTCCCAGCGGCGGCTGATGTGTTTTGTGCAATCCGAAGAAGGCATGGTTTTTGGCTCAACCCAGGCGCTGGGTTCTGGGCCATCTGCCATGGCCAGTGCGGCCCAGGTGCTGACCAGCAACCACAGTACCTTGTTGATGCGGCTGGGTGCGGAGGCTGTGGAGTGGTGCACGCTGTGGTCTACGCAGCCTGCGGATGTGGACACCTGCCTCGCAGCTGTACGCAGCGTAGTGGGCGGGGCGCCAGTGGTCATGCATGCGCAAGAGATGACGCTGGCTGCTGAGCGGGTACATACCGTGATGCCGACATTGGCGCGCAAGGCTGCAGGCCGCCATGCACTGAATCCTAGTCTGGAGCGGGTGGCGTGGCGTGCCGAACGCTGGGTGGCTCCTATCACCGTGGTAACGGCGCTCGTCGGCATCGTTCTGGCCATCGTGGGCGTGCTGGTCGGGCAACTGGCGGATCAGCAGCGCAATGCGGGAATGAACCAGCGCGCTGAGCTGGAGGCGCTGCAAAGCCGAATCCAGGCGGTGTCGTTGGTGGAAGCTCCGGGGAAGCTGCTGCCGGTGGCCGAGTTCTCGCGCACGCTGGATGAGGGCGCGCGCCATGACCCAGTGGCGTTCATGGCAGTGTTGAAAGCTGCCTCCAACAAGGACATTCGGATTCAGCGAGTACGTCTGGAAACGACGAGCTCTTTAGGGAGTGCACAACCCGGTAAAAAAGCCTTCCGTGTAGACGGCGTGGTCGCACCCGGTGCCTCGGCTTCTGTGACACGCTGGGTCTCCCAGATGGCAGCGGCTGGCTGGACGCTCCGGGCAGTGGATCCCACCTTCACGCTGCCAGGTTCTTTCTCGTATGAGCTGGTGGCCAATGCAGCTGCTCCAGGAAATGTGAAACCATGAAATACGCGGCTTTACTTCTCAATGGGCTTGCCATTCTTTTGCTCGGCTGGGGGCTCTATGGCGTGTTTCAGCTCACTCAAGCGCGCACTCCGTCGATGCGTCCCATGACCGTGGAGCTGGCGCCCTTGCCAGCCGCTTTGCGCACGGATCAGGAGCGCGTGACCGAGGCCTTTGGCGCCATGTCTCGCATCCAGGCGCAGACGATGGCGGCAGGCACCGATCCGCAGCGTCTGATCGCGCTGCCAGTGCCTGGCAGTGATGTGGTGGGCAGTGTGCAAATGCCGCGCCGCTCCCTGTCATTGCATTTGGACGATCTGGCCTCTGAGCGGCAGTCTGTGGTGATTGACGGCCAACTGGCACGCCAGGGTGCACGGCTGGAGGGCGGTGGGCGTGTTGTGCAGGTGCGCCCCAGCGAGGCGGTGGTTACCGAGCGGCTGGGTCGTCAGACTTTGACGCTGCCTCAGGGGGAACTGCGGGTGGGAACGCTGCGCTGGCCCGACGGATCGCTGGCAAGCATTAATACCCAGGAGTTCCGCTCGGGTCTGCCGGGCGGACAACATGGCCCTATCAAGAGCTTGCCATGACCACGAAGGCCCGCCGGCAGCAGACAGACAACGTGACTCGCGGCTCGACGCGTGCATCGCGTTGTGGGCTCCCGTTGGCTTCTCCTCATGACCATTTCAAGAAATCACGCTAGTAGCGCCAAGGACAGCGACATGAACAATCCTCCACTTTTCAAGCCATTGGCGCTGGTATGTGCCGCCCTGGTGCTGGCTGGTTGCGCCAGCCCTTCGCCCCGCAGCGCTTCCAGCCTCCCGCCGCCAGATACCACTGCAGCAGACCAGATGCGCGAGCACGCTGCGCAAGAGGCCCAGCGTTTGCTGGTACATCAGCAGATGTTGCTGGCCGAAATCAACAAGACGGCAGCGGCACCGGTCATCGCTCCGGTGGCCCCGGTGTTTGATCCGCTGGAAGGCAAGCTGATCAATGTGGCCATGTCCCGAGCCAGCATCAGCCAGATCTTGAGTGCGTTTGCCGACGCAGGAAACCTGAACCTGATCGTTGATCCCAATGTGCTGAAGGGCGGGCAGCTTGCCGACATGCACTTGCGCCAGGTGACACTGCGTGAAGGCTTCAACGAAGTGCTGCGCACCTATGACGTGGCCGGCGAATTCCGTGGCAATACGCTGCGCGTGAACCTTACCGAGGAGAAGTTCTTTTCATTGAACTTTCTCAACACCAAGACCAGCATCCAGATGGGCTCTGGCGGTAACGTTTTCGGCAGCTCCAATTCGGGCGGCGGGGGCGGAAGCGGGAGTGGAAGCAGCGGGGGCGGCGGATCGGGTGCCCAACAGGGCAGCCTGACCATGTCGGGCTCTGGCGGCGGAAGTACGGATCCGTACCTGGAAATCGAAACCGCCCTCAAGTCGGTATTGGGTGACTCGCACCAAGACCGCCTGGCCCAGCAGCAGCAAATGCAGCAGCAGAACCTGACCATGACGACCCCGGGCTCGTCCTCGTCGCCTTGGATTGGGAGTGGGGCCAACCCAACACGTCCCGCCCAGTTGCCGCAAGCGCCCTTGGCCACGATGAATGAAGACAGCGGCTTCACATTGAACAAGATGACTGGCACGCTGTACGTAAAAGCCCGTCCCTCCAAGATGCGCGCCGTCGAGAAGATGTTGGCCCAGGTGCACAAGGTGCTGGGCAAGCAGGTGTATGTCGAGGCGCAGCTGATCGATGTACAGCTGTCTGACAACTTCGAGTTTGGTGTGGACTGGACGTCCTTGCGCAGCCGTCTGGCGGCAGGCTTTGGTTCGTCGCCCATGCAGCTGGGTGGCAGCTCGGGTACGTTGCCGAATGCCGGCACGGGCTACCCTTCGCGGGCCATTTCCATCCCCGCAGCGCTGATCGGTAGCGTGGCTGGGCCTGCACTGGGCATGTCTTACCAAGGCAGCAACTATGGCATTGTGATCAACGCACTGCGCTCCTACGGAAATCTGAAGGTACTGTCCAATCCCAACGTGCAAGTGCGCAACGGCACGCCTGCATTGCTGTCCGTTGGCACTAGCTCGCGCTACGTGTCGCAGTCCGCATCCACGCAAACCGTTCCTGGTGGCGGTGCGTCCACTACATCTTCCAGCGTACAGACTGACACCGTGTTCTCCGGTGTCATGGTGGGGGTGCTGCCCATGGTCCGTGACGATGGCCGCATCGAGCTGTTGCTGAATCCCATGCAGAGCGATGTCGACCCTGCCAGCCTGCAACTGGTGGCTGTGGGGGGAGACAACCTCGTCTCCCTTCCCAAGGTGAGCTACAAGGGGCTGACCACGACCTTGAACGTGGGCGATGGCGACGTGGTGGTGGTCGGGGGGTTGATCGACCAGCGGAGCTCCAATAACGACCGTGGAGCACCTGGGGTGTCTGACGTGCCTTTGCTGGGCAAGCTGTTCGGCAATGAGAACAAAGTGCACGGAAGTCGTGAGCTGGTGATCGTCTTGCGGGTGCGTGTGCTATGAGCCTCATCCACGACGCGCTGAAATCCATGGATGCGCCTCAAGATTCCAAGCCTGCCATGGCAAGGGCTTCCAAGGCGGCGGTGCGTGGCCGTCCTGCATGGCTGGATGCCATGCTGGCTTTCGCCGTCGTATTGGGGGCGGGGATTCTGGGGTGGTTTGTCTGGCAGACCCAGATGAAGCCCAAGGCATTGCCGCCGCCGATGGCTGCTGCGCCAAGTCCGGCCCCCGCTGCAGCGCCAGCCCCGGTGGCGGTCGCTTCGCCCGTCGCTGAAACGGCTGCGCCTGCTGCGGCGTTGCCAACGCCAGTGACGGTATCCGCTGCTGACCCTGCTGCGGCCGCCAACTCTGCCATGGCTGCTGCTCCTGCACCGGTAGTTCCTGCGCCTGTTGCCGTGCCAGCTCCAGCAGTCGCTGTGGCGGCTCCCGCAGCTGCGCCAGTGCAGTCAGCGACTCCCGCTCCGGCTGTTGCCATGGAGCCCGCTGCGCCCAAGATGGTCGTGGCAACCAGCCCACGCAGTGATGTTGCTACGCCAGCACCGGCTGCGGTGACCCGCAGCAGTGCGATGCGACAGGCGCATGGTGCAAACCGCTCCAATACGGCGACTGCGCCCGCAGTGGCGACGGCCCCGGCCGTGGATGACACTCCGGTGGAGCTGCGCTTCGCCCGTTTCGTCGCCGCCATGAAAGAGTCACGTACGGCCGATGCTGAACGTGAATTGGCTGCGTTGAAGGAGCGTCTGCCGGCAGGGTCTTTGGGACTGTTGCGCGCGCAAGCCTGGTTTGACCTGCGCGCCGGCCGCGATGCTGCTGCTGCAGACGGCTATCGCGCCATCCTTGAGCGGCTGCCTGGCGATGAAGAGGCCGCCATCAACCTGGCCAGCATTCAGTCGCGCCAGCAAAAGACTGAAGAAGCCCGCGCAACCCTTGATGCCGCATCGCGACTGCAACCAGATTCGGCTGCGTTGCGGGCCGCATTGGCCCAGTTCACCCCTGCTGCACGCCAATGACGGCCAATTCCATCTATGCCACGCTGGGGTTGTCACGCAACCCGTTTCCGCCGACGCCGGATGCGGGTTCGTACTTCTTCACGCCTCGGCTGGAGGAGGATTTCGCGGAGATCGTGCACTGCATCGAGGCGCGCAAGGGCTTTGTTCTTCTGACAGGAGAAGTGGGGCTGGGCAAGAGCACTCTGGTGCGGCGCCTGCTGGACACCCTCAGTGGCAAGAACTGCCACTCCGCGCTGATCCTGAACACCTTTTTGCAAGACAGTGCTCTGTTGTCTGCCATACAGTCTGACTTCGGTTTGCCGCCTTCGGACTCCGTAGAGCAGGGGCTGGCGCGACTGACCGAGTTCCTGATCGCGGGGCACCAGGCAGGCGAGATCAGCTTGCTGGTGATCGATGATGCGCAGAACCTCAGTGTGGAATCGCTCGAGCTGGTGCGCTTGTTGTGCAATCTGGAAACCGGCCAGGAAAAGCTGTTGCAGATCCTGCTGGTCGGACAGCCCGAGCTGGAGGAAACCCTGGCGACGCCGGAGTTGCGTCAGCTCAAGAGTCGCATCATCAAACACGCTCGGCTGTCGGGTCTGCAAAAGGATGAAGTCACCCGTTACTTCGATTTTCGTGTGAACGCTGCGGGCGCAGAGGGGCGTCTCTCCATCGAACCTGCCGCAGCGGACGTTTTGCACCGCGCCACGCAGGGAAACCTGCGACGCATTCACTTGGTGCTGGACCGTTGTCTGTACGGTTTGGCGAGTACCAGGGCATCTGTGGTGACCGAGCCCCTGGTTCAGCGTGCGGTGGCCGATCTGCCTGCATTGGGGGATGAAGCCGCAGCGATGGCCAAGGTGACTGGTGGCCATCGCGGTCGCAAGGCCTGGGTGCTCGCCGGCCTGCTGGCGGGCACGACAGCAACAGTCGCTTTGGCCAGCTGGGGGTTGGCTACCCAACCCAGAGAGCATGTATCGCCAGCAGCCTCCGTGGTGGCAGCTCCCGCCCCCGAGGTAGTCCGACCAACGGTGTCGGGCGAGGCCTCGGCCTTATCGCCCAATGGCAGCTCTGCCACCGCCTTCGTTGCGACTGCACCGACACCCAAGGCGCAGCCTGCGGCTGCGGTACCTGCTCGCCAAGCCTGTGAAAACCAGCTCAAGGCGGCAGCTGCTGCTGACGAGGTGGTGCATGTTTACCGCCTGCCCGATGGCATGGCCGACAGCCTGAAACCTTCGACTCGCCTGTGCCGCTTCAGTGTGGACAAGGAGTCCTGGGTCGCATGGCTGAGTCGCAACAACACGCGCAACATCGAGGCCGCCGAGCAGGTCACGCGCAAGGTACAAGGCAAGCTCAAGGGCATGGGCCTTCTGGACAAGCGTGAGCCTGACGACGGTTTTTTTGGTTCGAAGACTGGAGAGGCGTTCGCCCGCTTTCAACTGCAGCAGGGTCTGCCGCCGACTGGCAAGCCCGACGAACTGACCTTCTTACTTCTGGAGCATCAGGATGCATCCCCCCGCTGAATCATTGCTAGAGGCCTCGGGCCAGTTGCAGCCTGCAGGCCCTACGGCCGAGGATCGCCTGGCGGTGCTGCGTGACAAGAGTCCTTCCCTGGGCGCTGCATTGGTCAATGCCGGCCTTGTGTCTGCAGTCGCCATCGACTATGTGTTGCAAAAACAGAAGATCGAGAAGGTGCCTATGGGCAACCTTCTGGTGGAGCTGGGTTTCGCAAGTGCCAACGAGGTCGCACGCCAGCTTGCTGGCCAGCGCGGACTTCGCTTTGTCAACGCCGATGAAATGCCGGAGCCCGATACGGCCGTAGCCGGCATTTTTAACCGATCGTTGTGCCTGACTTATGGCTTCCTGCCTGTGCGGGAAAACGACGAAGGCCTGATCGAGGTAGTGCTTGGCGACGCACAGCCTGATACGGTGACCGAACTTGTGCAGCGCAAGCTGGGCAAGGGATGCCATTTTTTCCAAGGTGAATTCGATAGTGTTGCTCAGGCCATCCAGCAGCACTATTACTTCGCAGAGCACCCGCCGGCACGCCTGATCGAGAGCGAGGTCCGCAAGCTCGAAGCTGACGTGGATCGTGCTTACAGCCCCGCCCGTTTGCTGGAACACATGCTCCACCTGGCGGTGCGCGAACGCGCGACGGATATCCATCTGGCGCCCACGGCGCGTAGCCGTTCGGTGCTGCTGCGCGTAGACGGCGTTTTGCGTCCGGTGTTCGCGCTCTCGCCGGCCCTGGACCGTCTGGTGGTCTACGTCAAGCTGCAGGCTGACATGGATGCCAGCGAACAGCGCCTGCCCCAGGACGGTAGCTTTACGGCACAGGTGATGGAGCACAACTTCACCATCCGTGTCTCCACCTTGATTTCCGAATTTGGCGAGCGTATGGTGCTGCGCTTGCTGCCCGAGCGCAGCAACCTGGACAAGCTGGCAGACCTCGGTTTTCTGGAGGAGGATGTCGCCGTCATGGCCAAGGCGTTCTCGCGTCCGCACGGCCTCATCCTGATCACGGGCCCTACCGGCTCAGGCAAGAGCACGACGCTGCATGCCGCGCTGCGCATGCAGCCCTTGATTGAGCGCAATGTGCTGACCGTGGAGGACCCGGTGGAGTACCGCGTCCCGGTCGCCTGCCAGACCGAAGTGAACCGCCGTGCGGGCTATGAGTTCGCCAATGCCATGCGGCACTTTCTTCGGCATGACCCCGACATCATCCTGGTGGGCGAAATCCGGGACTCTGAGACTGCTCGTGCTGCGTTGGACGCTTCCTCTACAGGTCACCTGGTGTTGTCTACCTTGCACGTGGGCAGCATTTTTGGGGTGATGCCTCGCCTCAAGCTGCTGGGCGTGGACACGGAAACGATTGCCGAAAACCTGGTGGCAGTGATCAACCAGCGCCTTGTGCGCCGCATTTGTCCACACTGCGCCAAGCCACGTCTTGCGACTGACGATGAGCGCCGCTGGCTGGGGCAGGGCGCTGCGGGCGAAATGCTGCAGGTGTTCCATGGTGCCGGCTGCCATCACTGCCGCGACACAGGGTATCTGGGCCGCCTGCCGGTGTACGAAATGCTGGTGGTCAACCGTGATCTGGCGGACGCCATCGCCTCTGATGCCACGCGGGCCGAAATGCGGCAACGCGCACTGGCAGCAGGCATGCGCCCCATCTTGACGTTGGCGCGACACCGCGTGTTGGCAGGTGAGACCACGATGGAGGAAATCCTCCGCACCGTGGGCGAGGACTGAGCCGCTTTGGCGGAAGCATTGCATGGCCAATCTCAACACTTATTACTACCGCGTACTGCTGCCCCATGGCGGGGTGCGCTCGGGTCTGTTGCGCCTGGCAGTCAAGCGCGACTTATCGGCTCGCATGCGGCTGGAGGCCGACACTGACGGCACGGTGATCAGCCTCTGGCGTTTTCCTGCCTGGCTTGCAGTGGTGGCCGATGCGCTGTTGCATCTGTTCCGAAAGCAAGTGCGCGGCGAAGACCTTGCGGGCTTCCTTCGCGATCTGGGCCTCATGATGCGCGCAGGCGTTCCCGCCCTCGATGCGCTGACCACCCTGGTGGAAGAAAGCCACAGTGTTGGCAATCCTGCCATGGCGTCCGTTGCACGCAACATGCTGGACGACCTGAACGCGGGTGTGGGCATGACCGAAGCTTTCAATCGGCACCCCAATGTGTTCCCCGAGACCGTGCGCAACCTGATCTCCATCGGGGACCAGACCGGTACTCTGGACCGCATGCTGGGCGAAGCCGCCGAGCACGTGGAGCGCATGATCAATATCCGGCGCGATATCAAGACTGCTCTGATCTATCCGGCGTTTGTGTTCGCCTCCATCATTGGCGTCGCCATCTTCTGGATCTACTACGTTGTGCCCAACATGGCGCGCCTGTTCAAGCAGCTGCAGGCGAAACTGCCACCCATCACAGAAGGGCTGGTGGCCTTTGCGAACTTGCTGTCCACCCATCTGCCCTGGGTGCTGCTGGTCACGGCCATCGTGGTGTCGATCGGCGTCATTGCCTTCAGGCGGTCCGAGCGATTCCAGCTTGCAACCTATACCTTCATGCACCGTTTGCCGATTGCTCGTACGTTGCTGGTGTCTTCCGGCATGGCACATATCACCGAGCATCTCTCGATCCTCGTACGTGCGGGGGTAGACATGGTGTCCAGCCTGCGCGTTCTGGGGCGGGCCACCAAGAACCGCTACTACCGCACCCGTCTCATCCATGTGGCGGAATCGGTTTCGCGCGGGGAGTCCGTGTCCTCATCGATGCGGCGCGTAGGCGGTTTTCCCGCCATGGCAGTGCGCATGATTTCAGTGGGGGAAGAGTCCGGTAGCCTGGATCAGCAGCTCTCTCACCTTGCAGCGGACTATCGCAAGCGCCTCGAGGTGTTGGTCAAGTCGCTCGCGGAAATCCTCAAGCCTCTGATCATCCTGGTTGCAGGGGGCTTGTTTCTTTTCCTGATCGTTGCGCTGTTGTTGCCTGTTTACGACCTGGTGCGGCAGTCGGTCACTCAAAGTATGGGAGGCGGCTGATGTCACGTTCTTTGTTGTCACTTCGCGCAGACATTCCAACCCCTGTTTCTGGCATAGGTTTGTTTGAGAGTTTTCATGCTGGTGAGGCCTGCCCGTTCTGCTGGGCAGGAGACTGAATGCGTAAGCCCGTTTTGGTAGGTGCGAGTCTAGGACTGCTGCTGTTGGTCGCGATCGCCGTCGGTGTATGGATAACTGATAAGCATCCCGAGCCAGTTGTCGGTGGAATACCACCTCGCACGACGAGCCCCCGGATCGTGCCGTCAGCCCCAGCGGCTTCCATGGCTCCGGGCACAGCACAGAGCATTCCACAGGCAGACTTGGCAAGGCAGGACCGCCGCCGCCGCCTGGCGGAAGTGCGCGCGGAATTCAGGGCGCTGAGTGCTCAAGGGGCGCAGGCATCGCCGCAGAAAATGCGGGCGTTGGTGGATGAATTGGAGGCCTTGTCCGGCCCCAGCTTCGATCCGCGTTATTTCCAGTCGCTGCGGACGATGCTGGACCAGAACGCAAAACTGCAGCAACTCAACGCAGAACTGCAAGTCCTCACCAAAAGCAAGGCCCCCAAGGATGCAGCGCGACAGGAAGCCATCCTCGCCGAAATGCGTGCAATAGGCGAGCGCGTGGCTGCGGAAGCAAAGGCCATGCAGGCCTTCATGCCCAAGCCCACGCCTGAGGTAAAAGCTCCATGAGTTCCAGTGGTTCTTACTCTGGCGCATTGCACAAGCGTGCCACGCAGAGGGGATTTTCCCTGGTCGAAGGGGCGATCGCGCTCGTGGTAGCGGGGCTAATGACTTGGGCGGCTTTCAGTGGGTACGTGACGGTATCCGAACAACAGGAAATCGAACGTGGCCGAGCCGAGGCAGAGCAATTGCAGTCGATTCTGCGGGCATTTGCACTGCGCAATGGGCGGCTTCCATGTCCTGCGAGCACGCCTGACGGATATGAGGCGCTGAGCAGTGGAGTGTGTGCATCAGGGGTCCAGCTGGGTTGGTTTCCTTATGTGAGCGTCGGTCTGGAATTGCCCACGGATCGACTGCGTGCCCGCTATTCGGTTTTCCGAGAAGCGAACCTCGCCGTGCCTGCGCAAGACGCAGATCTGGCTGTGGAGTTGGAGCGAACGGGTGATCCGCTGGGTGCGCCTACGCATCGGGACATCACCGACTTGATCGTTGCTTTGAACAATGCGTCTACTAAGCCAGTGTCGTCAGCGCGCACGTATCTCACAGGTGACGGCGGTGCGGCGGGAGCCATTGATTGCGCTGCCAATCGTGTAATGGTTGCAGCGTACTGGGTGGTGGTGCCACTTCAAGACAAAGGCGGCGACGGGAACCGCCTGGATGCCCCTCACACTCTCACCAGTTTGTGCGCAGCGAGCCCTTCAGCGCCGCTGCGGTTTGCGTCGGATGACGTGGTGATCGCGGAGTCACCTGCGCAGTTGGCAGGGTGGTTGCGCAAGAGCCTGCCTTGACGGCAATCCCCTCCTTCACTTTCATGCTGCCGATGTCTACGACCTGTCTCTCCTTGCCGCTCCGAAGCGCTGCACGCCGCGCAGGCGGATTTGGCCTGCTGCAAGTGATGCTGCTCATCGCAGTAATGTCCGGTCTTGCCACGATGGGCTACCTTCAATGGCGCGAACGTTCCGCGTTGGATTCGTCCCGCCAGGAACGTCAGGCCCTGGCACAGGCTGATCAGGCGTTGATTGCCTATGCCACTGTAGCCCGCAGCTTGCCGTGTCCAGACGTTGATCGAGACGGTTTGCAGGATTGCGGTGCACCGGCTACCCAAAAGGGATGGCTGCCAACGGCGACCCTTCGCATGGCAGGCGTTGACCCCGGAGTGGACGTGGGGCAGTTGCGCTACCTCGTTCAGCGCCAAGGTGGTGCCAACGACCTCACGATGCTGACGGATACGTGGACTCCTCTCGAGTACAGCGACGGAGCCGACGGCTTTTTCGCCATGCGCGGAGCTCCTTACCCAGCGGACATCCTCACGTTGACCGACCTGTGCCAAAGACTTGACACCGGCCGCAGGGCGACGATGTTACCCACCATGGCTCAAGTCAATGCGCCGACCCCGCGCGCCATCGCCTATGCGCTGGCCCATCCGGGAAACAACGATGCGGATGGTGACGGTGATCTATTTGACGGCGCCAATTCCAATGCCGCAGCCAATGTCAACCGCATGGAAGACCCGAACCGGCGTTCGCTCCTGGCGGGGTACAACGACATCGTGCTGGAGCGGTCTTACGACAGCCTGCTGTCGGCTTTTCATTGCCGCCCTTTGATCGATTCCATCAACACAGTAGCTCTGGCCCATGATGTGGCCGGAGACGTAGCTGAGATGCGTGCCGACAACATCTCGTCTGCCCGTCGTTCGGTTGCCTTCAGCACTTTGGCGGCCATCATGACGTCTCTGGAGATTGCCCTGGCCGTGGCAGAGGGGGCTTCTGATGCTGGCAACGCCGCCGCAGAGTGGGCCATCTGTGCGGCGTCGCTGGGGTTGGCGGTCAATGCCTGTGCGGCCGCACCCCAGCACACTGTAGCGATTGGGCTGGCGGGGGGCGTCATCATCGCCAACGGTCTTGCCGTGGTTGCCAATGCAGTGGCGGCTGGCATTGCCGGTACAGCTTTGACGCTGGCCGATAGTAGTGCCACGGCTAACGATATATGCCCTCCCATGGATCCGGCGGTGAACAACCTCATGCTGTCCATCGCGCAGCAGGAGGTGACGGATGCCAATGCCGAACTGGCCGCCGCGACTACGGCTGTCAACAACAAGACGGCAGAACTCAATACCGCCATCGCGCAGCGAACTGCCGCCGTCACCAGTCTGACCAGCCTGATTCGAAATGGCCAAGCCAGTTCGCAGATCGACGGATTGCTCAACACCTTGCTGGCTGCTGCCGGTACCTGGGGCAGTACATCGTACGCCAGCGCTGCCGCCGATTCCAAGGTCACGCAGGCTACGCAGCTGCGTGATCGCTGGGCGGCCGAGGTCGCCAAGTACAACGCAATGCTGGCAGACATACCGGGCACTCTCGCCCGATTGAATAGCGAGATTGCTGCACTGGACTTGCTCATTGCCACCAATCCGCCCAACAAGACAGACCTTCAGAATGAGCGTGACGGCAAGGATGCG
>Ga0123397_142838_pt1 | contig 15957 bp, 11 predicted proteins | sample T10HLNH4metaT_FD_89925 | JGI IMG/M metagenome (GOLD analysis project Ga0123397, IMG submission 89925) | Methane-oxidizing artificial microbial communities from Washington, USA to study methane cycling - T10-HLNH4 metaT (Metagenome... ... | reverse complement strand
CCAGTCAGCACGCTGGGTTCGATGTCGACCGCGGCCTGCAGATCGGGCTGCGGGCGCAGCCGGCCAGCGGCGTCGAAGCGGGCCGACAGCTTCGCGGCCGGCGCCTTCACGAAGGCGGACGGATCGAACTGCTGCAGCCGGCCTTCGGCCTTGAACTCCAGCGTGTCGTCCAGCGCCAGCGTGCCGCGCAGCGTCGCTTCGGCGCCACGGGCCGCCAGCCGGGCCGACGCCAGCGTGAGCTGGCTGCCGTCCACCGCACCGTCGGCCTTCAGCGCGAGCCGGCTGCTGCCGCGGTCGTCCAGCGCGATGTCGAACTGCTGCCGAGTGTCCGAGGCATGCACTGCCACCGTGCCGCCTATGCGGGTGCGCACGCCCTGACGGTGAAGCGCGGCGGTGTCGATGTCGTGCAGCGTGAGCAGCGCTTCGAGCGGCAGCGCGCCGGCGCGCCGCCAGCCCACATCACCCCGGATGCTGCCCCCGCCGGCGAGCGCGATCGCCAGTCCGCGCAGGTCGACCGCCTCCGGTGCGGCTTCGATGTCGGCGGCGATCGAGGTGACCGGCGCCCTGCCCTGGTCGATGCGGCCGGGCTCGGCGTTGCGCGCCTCGATGCGGCCGACCAGCGGCGTGGGCGTGTCGCCGCGCGGCGCGAGCTCGGCATTCACCGTCCAGCGGCCGGCCGGCGCCGCCGGATGCAGGGTGTGCGGGTCGAAGGCGTCGAGCGCCAGCGCAGCCGACTGCAGCGGCTGCACGGCAAAGGGCCGGGCCGCCACCCGGGCGCTGCCGCTCAGACCGTGGCCCTGCGCGGTGAGCGCGATATCGGTGCGCTCGGCCAGCGTGCCACCCAGCACCGCGTCGACCGCGTACTGCTCGGCCTTCAGCGCCAGCCGGCCCTGCAGCGGGAAGGGCGCGCTGCCCTTCAGGCCGGCTTCGCCGCTCAGTGCGCCCCAGGGCGTGGCCAGCGACAGCGCGCCGACACGGTGGGCGCTGCCGTCGGAATCGACGGTGAGCTGCAGCGGGCCCAGCGTCAGCGCCTCAGAGGCCGGTGCGTCATGGCTGCCGAACTCGATGCGGCCGACCTCTACCCGGGCCTGCAGCGCCAGCGGCAGTTCGAGGCTGGCCGGCGTGGTCGGTGGTTCGTCGCTGGGCGATGTGGCGACGCGCAGCGCGTCCGCCGCCAGCCGGTCGATCACCAGCCGGCCGCGCAGCAGTGCGGACGGTTGCCAGTCCAGCGCCAGCGCGCTCAGTTCGATGCGGGTGCTGCCGTCGTCATGCAGCACGCGCGACAGGCGCGGCGATGACAGCAGGCTGCCGGAGGCGACCTCGATCTGCAGGCCGCTCACCGCGCGCCCGGCCAGCGCCGCCACCGTACGCAGACCGGTTTCGGTGGCGAGCAGTCCCCAGCCCGCGACAAAGGGCAGCGCGAGCAGCGCCAGATCGGTCAGCGCCAGCCCGAACAGCCGGGGCCGCCGGCGCCTGGCGACGACCGGCTGCGCGGCGGATGCATCGGCAGACGCGTCTGCAGAGGATCCGGCGGGCGGTTCGGGCGGTGAGGTGGGCGGAAGCGGTTCAGTCATCGGTCATGCACGGTGAGTGCCGGAGCATACCCGGAGGCTGACAGCCTCCGGAGCGCCCGGTTCGCCGCATCAACTTTCGCGCATCGAACGGCGGGTGACGTTGATGACCGGATCGAGCAGGTAGTCGAGCATGCCGCGCTCGCGGGTGCGCAGGAAGGCTTCGACCGGCATGCCCGGCTCCACCCGTTCGACCGGCTTGCGATCGAGCTGCACGTGCACGACGTAATAGGGCATGCCACGAGCGGAATCGACCAGCCGGTCGGCCGACACGTAGATGACCCGGCCAGGCATGAGCGGCGTGGTGCGCGCGTTGTAGGCCGACAGCCGCACTTCGGCCGGCTGGCCGGCATGCACCTCTTCCACGTCCTGCGGCGACACGCGCACCTCGACGATGAGGGCGCCGGCTTCCGGCACGATGTCCACGATGGGTTCGCCCGGCCTGACCACACCGCCGACCGTATGCACCTGCAGATTCACCGCGCGGCCGGCCACCGGCGCCACCACCTCCTTGCGCCGCTGGCTGTCCTGCGCCGGGCGCAGGCGCGCCTGCAGGTCGAGCAGCTTGCGGCCGGACAGCTGGGCTTCGTCGGTGGCGCGCTGCACGAATTCGGCGCGCACCTGGGTGCGGCGCAGGCGGAAGTCGCCGATGTTCTGGCGCGTGCGTGACAGCATGGCCTGATGCTCGGCCATGTCGGCTTCGCGCACCGCGAGGTTGCTGCGCAGTTCGAGCAGCCGGGTGTGCTGGATGAATTTCTGCTCGGCCAGCTTTTCCGACGCCTGCAGCTGTTCGCGCAGCGCGGCCACCGCGCGCTGGTCGGCCTCGACCTGGCGCTGTACCTCGCCCGCTTCGCGCTCGGCTTCGCCGGCCTGGGCTTCGAGCAGCGACAGCTGTTCGCGCAGATTGTTGCGGCGGGTCTGGAACAGCCGCTGTTCGCCCTCGATCAGGCTGCTGTAGCGCGGCGATGCTGCCTGCGCGGTGAGATCCTGCGGCAGCGCGAGTGCGGGCAGTTCGCGCTTTTCCGATTCCAGCCGCGCCAGCGTCAGGCGCTCGGCCACGATTTCGTTCTGCAGCGCATCGACCGAGGCATCGACCCGGGCGTCGCCCAGCACCAGCAGCACCTGACCGGCCTGCACCACGTCGCCGTCGGCCACCTTCAGTTCGGCCACGATGCCGCCTTCGAGGTGCTGGACGGTCTTGCGCTCGCCCGACACCCTCACCTCGCCGGCCGCCACCACCGCCCCGGACACCGGCGCCAGTTCGGCCCAGGCCAGCATGGCGGCCAGCGTGCCGGCGATCACCCACAGCCCGGCGCGCACCACGCGCTCACGCGCCAGGCCCGGCAGACCCGCATCAAGCTCGCTGGCCATGGCCGCCTCCTCCGATCTGGGCCGTCCGCTCGCCCACCGCGGCGACCTTGGGGCCGCGGGCGAAGCGGGCGGCGATGTCGGCGTAGTCGCCGAACTGTTCGACCACGCCCTCGCGCAGCACCAGCAGCTTGTCCATGCCCTGCAGCATGCGCGGCCGGTGTGCGACCACCACCACGGTGAGGCCGCGCTCGCGCAGCCGCGCCAGCATGTCGACCAGCGCGTCCTCGCCTTCGGCGTCGAGGTTGGCGTTCGGTTCGTCCAGCAGCACCAGCGCCGGCTGGCCGTACAGCGCGCGGGCGATGCCCACCCGGGCGCGCTGGCCGGCGGACAGCTGTGCGCCGCCCTCGCCCACCTCGGTGTCGTAGCCCTGCGGCAGACGCAGGATGAGATCGTGCGCGCCGCACAGCTGGGCGGCGGCGATCACCGCGTCGGCGTCCGGCTGCGGCTGCATGCGCGCGATGTTCTCGGCCACCGTGCCCGGGAACAGCTCGACGTTCTGCGGCAGGTAGCCGATGGCGGCACCCAGCGTGTCGGCCGGATAGTCCTGCAGCCGCGCGCCGTCGAGCCGGACCGCGCCGCCGGCCGGTGTCCAGATGCCGGCCAGCAGCCGCAGCAGCGCGGTCTTGCCGGCCCCGCTGGGGCCGATCACCGCCATCTGCTGGCCGGGCAGCAGCGCGAAATTCACGCCGCGCAGCAGCACGCGCGGACCGGCGGTCATGGACAGCGCCTCGACCTCCAGCCGGCCGGTCGGCCGGGGCAGCGGATGCGGCTCGCGCACCTGATCGCTGCCGTCGAGCAGCGCGGACAGGCGGTCCACCGCCTCGATGAATTCGAACAGCCCGCGCCAGCTCGACACGATGGCTTCGACCGGCGCCAGCGCGCGCGCCAGCACCAGGGTGCCGGCCATCATGACGCCGGAGCCGAGGTCGCCGGTCACCACCAGCCAGGCGCCGCAGCCCAGCATGAGCACCTGCAGGTACTGCCGCACGAAACGGGTAAGGCCGGTCCAGGGCGCGCCGGCCGCCTGCGAAGCAGCTGCGGTGCGCAGCACCTGGTCGTTCAGCGCGCTCCAGCGGCGGCCGAGGTCGGCCGACATGCCCATGGCGCGCACCGCGTCGGCATTGCGCACCGAGGCATCCATGAACTGCGACGACGCGCGGCCGGCCCGCGCAGACACCTCGTTGTAGTGGCGGGTGACCCGGCTGTTGAGCCAGGCGCAGGCCAGCAGCACCAGCGCGCCGGCGGTGGCCAGCACGCCCAGCAGCGGGTGGAACACGAAGATGAGCAGCAGGAAAAGCGGTGCCCAGGGCGCATCGAACAGCGCGATGACGCCGGGGCCGGTGAGGAAGCCGCGCACCGTGGCGACGTCGCGGATGCACTGGGTCTGCGCCGCGTGGCCGGGCGAACCGGCCACCGCGAACAGCCGGGTCACCACCTGCGGACCGAGCGCGCGGTCCAGCCCGAAGGCGCAGGACATGAGCAGGCGCGCCCGCACCTGGTCGAGCAGGGTCATGCCGACCAGCGCGATGGTGGTGACCAGCGTGAGCATGACCAGTGTCGGCACGCTGTGGCTCGCAAACACGCGGTCGAACACCTCCAGCGTGTAGAAGGGCAGCGCCAGCACGAGCACGTTCAGCACCAGACTGAACACGGCGGCCCAGAACAGGTGACGGCGGCAGGCCTGAATGAAGGCGTTCATGCGGTGATCTCGGGCATGTCGCGTAAGGCGGACCGGCAGGCGCCGCCGCTCGGGTATCCAGGGGGCTGCCATCTTCGCACTGCTTGCCTGCCTTGCATTAAGCAATCCGTCCCGAAGCCGGTGCAAAAGCGGGGCAAGGACGATGCATGCGGACTCATCAACGGGCTCAGAACGCGATCGACAGCGAAAAATGCGGCCGCCACTGGCGTTCGCGTTCGCCGTAGGCCAGATCGAAGGCGATCGGGCCGGCCGGCGAGCGCCAGCGCACGCCGGCGCCGACGCCGTAGGCCGGATTGAAATCCTTGCGGCTGTCAGCGGCGTCGCCGGCATCGATGAAAAAGGCGGCGCCCCACTGGTCCCAGCCCCAGTGCACGTATTCGACGCTGGCCACGCCGAGCGCCCGGCCGCCGACGATGGCGCTGCCCTGACGCACGCCGAGCGACAGATAGTCGTAGCCGCGCACCGTGGTCGAACCGCCGGTGCGGAACAGGAAGTCCTGCGGCAGTGCGTCGGTCTGGCCGCCGGTCAGGCCGGCTTCGCCGCGCAGGATGAGCTGGTCGCGCCGGCCGACCGGAATGAACCACTGCGCCTTCAGATAGCCGCGCAGGAAGTTGGCGTCGGACAGCACGCCCTTGAGGCCGCCGCCGACCTGGGCGTTGAGCACCCAGCCGTCGCGCGGATTGAACAGGTCGTCCACCCGCCGCCAGGTCCAGGAGGTGTTGGCGGCCAGCGACTGCTGGGTGCTCTGCACCAGTCCGTCGATCTCGCGCTGCTCGCGCTGCAGCGACAGCGAGTGGCGGATTTCGATGTCGCCGCGCAGCCGCGCGCGCACCACGCCGACGCCGACGCGCTTGGTGATCAGGTCCTGGATGTCGGCGTTCTCGGCCAGTACGCCGAAGCTGTCGCGGTAGCCATCCTCGTGCGGCGGCAGCATCACGTCGGCGAAGGCGATCTGGCGCAGCTGTTCCAGGCGCACTGCGCTGTTCAGCAGCCAGGACTGGCCGAACAGATTGTTGTCGGACCAGCCGACCTCGCCGCGATAGCCGGTGTTGCTGCTCAGACCGGCGCCGAAGGACAGCCGGCGCGACGGCGCTTCGGTCACCGCCACCCGCACCGGCGTGGCGGCGGCGCGCGCCGGGTCCGGGTCGGCGAGGATCTGCACCGAGCTGAAATAGGGCGAGGCCAGCAGCGCACGCTCGAAGGCCAGCACCGCTTCGGTCGAATACGGATCGCCGGCCTTGATCGTCGAATAGCGCTTCACCAGGTCGAGGTCGTGCAGCGCCAGCCCAGTGGCTTCGATGTCGCCGAAACGAAAGGCCGGGCCGCTGTCCAGCGCCACCGTCAGGTCGGCGCGGGCGCTGTCCGGATCGATGTCGGCCCGGCTGTCGGCGATCACGCCGGCGGCGTAGTCGCGTGCGGTCAGCTCTTCCAGCAGCGCCTGCTTGGCGGCGGACCAGTCGGCCTGACGGAAGGGCTCGCCGGCCGGCAGCCGCCAAGCGGCGCGCAGCGCCTCGCGCCGTTCGGCCTGTTCGCGTCGCTCGCCCGCCAGTTCGCCGCTGAATTCGATATTCACCGCGGCGATGGTGGTGCGCACGCCCGGCTCGATGCGCAGCGTGGGCGGGCTGCCGACGATGTCGAACTGCGGGCTGAACCAGCCTTCGGTCGCCAGCAGATCGGTGATTTCGCGGCGTACCCGGCGCAGTGTGCGCCGCTCGGCGCGCTCGTCGTCCAGCGGCTCGCGCAGCTGCAGCGAACGGGCATGCCGTTCCAGCATTTCAAGCACCGGACCGGGCAGGCCCGGTGCCTCGATCACCAGCCGGCCGTGATCGACCGCCAGCGGCGCCTCCGGCAGCGGCAGATCGCTGCTGTCGGCCGCCTCGGGGGCGTCTTCAGCGTCGACGGCGTCCTGGCCGAGCGCCGGCATTCCGGCGCCCAGCAGCAGGCATGCAAGCAGGAGAGAAAGCAGCGTCGGGCGCAATCAGCCCGCGCTCAGCAGCTCGACCTCGAACACCAGCGTGGCGTTGGGCGGGATGACGCCGCCGGCGCCGCGACGGCCGTAACCGAGGTGGGCAGGAATGGTGAGCTTGCGCACGCCGCCTTCCTTCATGCCGGCCACACCTTCGTCCCAGCCGCGGATGACCTGACCGGCACCGAGGTGGAAGCTGAAGGGCTGCTTGCGGTCCTTGCTCGAATCGAACTTGCGACCATCGGTCAGCCAGCCGGTGTAGTGCACGGTGACGCGCTGGCCCGGCTGCGCTTCCTTGCCGGTGCCCGGAGTCAGCTCCTCGATCACCAGTTCGCCTTCGTTGCGCACCACGGCCAGCAGTTCGACCTCGAACACCAGCGTGGCATTCGGCGGAATGACACCGCCGGCACCGCGCTCGCCATAACCCAGCTGCGGCGGAATGGTGAGCTTGCGCACGCCGCCTTCCTTCATGCCGGCCACGCCTTCGTCCCAGCCGCGGATCACCTGACCGGCGCCGAGCTGGAAGCTGAAGGGGTCGTTGCGGTCCTTGCTCGAATCGAACTTGCGGCCGTCGGTCAGCCAGCCGGTGTAATGCACGCTGACTTCCTGGCCCGCGGCCGCTTCATGGCCGGTGCCCGGGGTGGTGTCTTCGTAGACGAGGCCGCTTTCGGTGGTGATGGCAGTCATGGTGGGGGCCTGAGTGTGTGAAAAGCCGGCAGTTTACCCAGCGAACAGCGATCTGGACGGTCCTGTAGGACAAACAGCGCGCCGGACCGCCGGAAAGCAGGCGCGGCCACGGGCATTTTCCACGCGCGGCTGCGGTGCGCCTGCGCTCGCGGGGTGGCGTGGGCACAGTACATTCCGATGCGCCGGACAGGGCCGATGGCGCCGACTGCGCGTCGCGGCGCGGGGCGCGCCGGCAGGTCATGTCGTCAGGATAGCCGGGGGCATCCCTGAAGGCCCTCGGCAATGAGACAGATGACTCGCAGTGCAGCATGCAGGCGGGACGCAAACCTTGTATCTTGCGACGCGTTTTCCCGTCCCATAAACCGTGCCGGAATCTTCGCTAATGCTCTCCCAGGAAGCCCTCCAGGACTGGCGCAGCCTCGCGCTGCGCGTGGAAGAAGAAGTGCGCCGCGCCGTCGTCGGTCAGGACGACACGCTGCGCCTGATCAACGTCGCGCTGTTCGCCCGCGGCCACGTGCTGCTCGAAGGCGATGTCGGCGTCGGCAAGACCACGGTGCTGCGCGCCTTCGCGCGCGCCATCGGCGGTGACTTCGAGCGCGTCGAAGGCACGGTGGACCTGATGCCGAATGACCTCGTCTATCACACCTATGTGGACAGCGAGGGCAAGCCGCGCATCGAACCGGGCCCGCTGCTGCGCCACGGCGAACGGCTCACCACCTTCTTCTTCAACGAAATCAACCGCGCCCGGCCGCAGGTGCAGTCGCTGCTGCTGCGCGCGATGGCCGAACGCACGCTGTCCGCCTTCAACCGCGAATACAGCTTCCCGCACATGACGGTGTTCGCCGACCGCAACCGGGTGGAGAAGGAAGAAACCTTCGAACTCGCCTCGGCCGCGCGCGACCGCTTCATGTTCGAACTGCGCATGCTGACCCCCGCGGACGACGACACCCGGCGCGCGCTGGTGTTCGACCCGCGCTTCCACGACACCGACGCGCTGATCGACACCGTGACGCCGGGCGTGGTGGATTGGATGCAGATGAACACCATCGGCGCCGGCATCCAGCGCGCGGTCAGCGCCTCGGACGCGCTGCAGCGCTACGCGATGGACATCTGGGCTGCCACCAGCAATCCGGTGAAGTACGGCCTGCAGATCGAGGGCGTGGACATGTCGCGCCTCATTCTGGCCGGCGCCAGCCCGCGCGGCATGGGCATGCTGATGCGCGCCGCGCGCGTGGTGGCCTGGTTCGGCGGCCGCGACTACCTGACGCCGGAAGACATCCGCGCGGTGCTGCCCTCGACCCTGGTGCATCGCGTGTTCTTCACGCCGGTCTACGAACTGCGCCGCGCCGAACTGGCCGACGCGCTGATCGAACAGATGCTGGAGCGGGTCGCCACGCCCTGAACACGGCTGCCGCCATGAGTTTCCAGCGCGATTTCCATTACCGCATCCCGATGCGGGTCGGCGGGCAGCGCCCGGGTGCCCACCGCAGCACCACGACCGGCAGCGGCCAGGAATTCATCGCCCACCAGACGCTGTTCGACCGGCCGGACCCGCGCCGGCTGGACCTGCGCGCCAGCATCCGCGACCCTGAGGGCCGCTGGCTGGTGCGGGTGAACAGGCAGCGCGCCGGCATTCCGGTCTATCTGGTGGCTGACGTGTCGGCCTCCATGGCTTTCGGTTCTTCCGAAACCAAGCTGGCGCGGCTGGCGCAGTTCGCGCTGTCGCTTGGCGATTCGGTGTTCCGCACCGGCGACGCACTCGGCATGCTGGGCTACGACAGCAGGGAGCGCACCGACCTCATGCTCGCCCCCATGCATTCACGGGGCGCCGGCGTCATGATGTCCGAGGCGCTCGGCCGCGTCCGCGCCGACCAGGGATCGACTGACGGCGTTCTGGAAGCCTGTGCCCGCATCGCCGGCAAGCAGGCGCTGGTGTTCCTCGCCTCCGACTTCCACGCACCGCTGGCCCAGACTGCGGCCGCGCTCGACCTGCTGTCCCACGCCTACGTCGTACCCATGGTGATCTGGGACGAAGCCGAACCGCGCGCACCCGACGGCGAAGGCCTGCTGGCGCTGCGCGACATCGAGACCGGCCGCCGGCGCGGGCTGTGGCTGCGGCCGCAGATCCGCCGCCGCTGGGAGGACGCGTTCGCGCAACGGCGCGAAGCGCTGGACAAGATGTTTTCGGCGCGTGGCACCCGCCCCTTCTACATGACCGGCCGCTTCGATGCCGACGCGCTGTCACGCTATTTTTTCGAGGCTGTCTGACATGAAACCGCTGCCCGCACTCCGGCTTCTGGGCACGCTGCTGGCGCTGACCTGCACGCTGCCGGCCGGCGCCCAGGACACCAAACCGGCCGACGCCACCGCTGCGCCGGAGGCACCGCCCAAGCCCACCGGCGCGGTGATTCCGCCCACCATGGACCTCAGCCGCCCTGCAGGGTCGACCGACGAGGCCGCACCGGCCGAAGCCCCCGCCGCCCAGGCACCGGCCGCCCAGGATGCGCCGGTCGCACCGGCGGCCCCGGTGCTGGCGGCCATCACGCCCGAGGTGGAGGCGCCCCGCCCCTTCGGCTACGTGATCGGTGACATGGTGGTGCAGCGCATCGCGCTGGACCATGACGGCGCGCGGATCGAGCCGGCCAAGCTGCCACCGCTAGAGCGTGCCGACAACTGGTTCGAGCGGCGTGACGCCCGCATCGAACAGGACGCCGCCGGCCGCCGCTGGCTGGTGATCGACTACCAGATCATCAATGTGCCGGACGAGCTGCGCGCGCTCGAACTGCCAGCGCTCGACCTTGAACTGACCGACGGCAAGCGCCGGCTGCAGACCACACCGCTGCCGATCACGGTCGCGCCGCTCACGCCGGAAGTGGTGCTGGCACGCGCCGGGCTGGAAGCGATGCGCCCCGATCTGCCGGCGCCCCACATCGACCCCGCGCCCTTCGAACGCGGCCTGCACGCGGCGCTGAGCGCCGGCGCGGCGCTGGTCGGTCTGTGGCTGCTGATGGCGCTGCTGCGGCAGGTGGCCGCCCGCCGCCGCCTGCCGTTCTCGCGCGCCCAGCGCGAACTCGGCCGCCTGGACAGCGGCTCGCCCGACAGCTGGCGGCGGCTGCATCGCGCACTCGATGACACCGCCGGCCAGGTGGTGCGTGACGGCAACCTGGATGTACTGCTGGCGCGCGCACCCTGGCTCACGCCGCTCGAGGCCGACCTGCGCCGCTTCTTCGAGGCCTCGCAGGCCCGCTTCTTCGCCGACCGGCCTGCCGGCGACGTGGATCCGCGCACGCTGTGCGCCCGCGCCGCGAAACTGGAACGCCGGGCGCTTGCATGAAAAAGGCCCCCACGCTCACTGCGTTCGCTCGGGAGGGGTGGCTTTGCACAGCCACCCCGTTCAGCCGGCGCAGCGCATGCGCTGCGAAACCCCGGCTTCACCCCCACCAAGCGGGCTGCACTCGCCCTTGGGACGGCCCGGCGGAGGTCGCGACGTGAACGGGTTCACTCTGAATCTGTGGCCGGGCGCGCTGGAGCTGGGCGCGCCGGGGTGGCTGCTGCTGCTGCCGCTGGCACTGCTGCCGCTGTGGCCGCGCCGGCGCAATGCGCTGGACTACGCCTGCCTGGACTGGCTGCCGTCCGATCCGCTGGGCAATGCGCTGCTGCGCGCCGGCCGCATCGCGGCGGCGCTGGCCATCGCGGCCGCGGTGTTCGGGCTGGCCGGGCTGGCACAGCCGGTGACCGAGGTGCAGCGCACCGGCCGCGGTGCGGAAATCGTGATCGCGCTCGACCGCAGCCGCAGCATGGACGAGGCGCTGCTGCCCAAGGGCCGCCAGCCGTCGATCGATACCACGGCCGAAGCCAAGGGCAAGGTGGCGCGGCGCCTGCTCGCCGATTTCGCCGAACGGCGGCCGGACGACCGCTATTCGCTGCTGCTGTTCAGTTCGGCGCCGATGCCGGTGGTGCCGTTCACCCAGCACGGCGACGTGGTGCAGGCCGGCATCCAGGCAGGCGGCATCGGCCGTGGCCTGTCGGAAACCGACATCGGCCGTGCGCTGCTGGCCGGCGCGGAACAGTTCGACCGCCGGGCCTACTCCGGCAGCCGCATCCTGCTGCTGGTGTCGGACGGCGGCGCGCAGATCGACGAGGCGATGCGCGACAAGATACGCCGCGCGCTGCAGCGCAACCGCATCGCGGTGTACTGGATCTTCATCCGCTCGGCGCTCAGCCCCGGACTCAAGGCGGATGCGGGCGACGGCAACATTCCGGAAGTGGCGCTGAACCAGTTCCTGAAGTCGGCCGGCGTGCCCTACCAGGCTTTCGAGGCGGAAGACCCGGAGGCGGTGAAGGAAGCGGTGGCCGAGGTGGATCGCCAGCAGAACCTGCCGCTGGACTATGTGGAACAGATTCCCCGCCGGGACTTTTCCGGCTGGTGTTACGCGCTGGCCCTGCTTGCGGGCGCGGCGGCGCTGGCCTGTCGCCTGATTACGCGGCCGGCCTGGAAGGAGGAAGTGCAGTCATGAGGATGCGCAGTCTGTCGTCGCTGATCGCGGCGGGCATTGCAGTCAGCATTGCGGTCGCCGGCTGGGAGGGCTACCGGCTGTCCAGCGCCCGCGATTTCAACCGCCTGGTCGACAGCGGTGTCGATGCGGCGGCCACCCAGGGCAGCCCGGAAGCGGAATTCGCGCGCGCGCTGTCGCTCGCGGCGCACAACGACTACGAGGGCGCGGTGCGCGCCTACAAGGAACTGTCGCGCAATACCGACGGCCCGCTGCTGCAGGCGGTGCTGTACAACCTCGGCAACCTGCATCTGCGCGAGGCGCTGCAGTTCGGGCCGGAAAGCATCGGCAAGTCGCTGCCGCTGGCCGAACTGTCCAAGACCAGCTATCGCGAGCTGCTGCGCCTGAATCCGCAGCACTGGGACGCCAAGTACAACCTTGAACGGGCGCTGCGGCTGGCGCCCGAACGGGAGGCGTCGGACGAGGAGGCACCGCCGCTGCCGCAGAACAGCGAACGGGCGGTGACCACGATGAAGGCCTTCACGCTGGGTCTGCCATGATCGCGACCACGCGCCAGCTGCTGGCCCGTGCGCGCAGCCCGCAGACGCGCCCGCTGGCCATCGCGGCCGGGCTGTTCGCGCTGGCGGCGGTGCTGCCGCCGCTGCCGCTGCCCGGCCGCAGCTACACCCACATGATCGTGCTCGACATCACCCAAAGCATGAACACGCTGGACTATGAACTGGACGGCAAGCCGGTCGACCGGCTGACCTACGCCAAGCACAGCCTCGGGCAGGCGCTGCGCAGCCTGCCCTGCGGCTCCAGCGTCGGCTGGGGCGTGTTTTCGGAATACCGGCTGCTGGCGCTGATGACGCCGGTCGAGGTGTGCGGCAATTACCACGAGCTGCTGGCCACGCTGTCCAACATTGATGGCCAGATGTCGTGGGCCGGCGCCAGCGAGGTGTCGAAAGGGCTGTTCTCGTCCATTCGCGCGCTGAAGGACCTCGACCAGAAGCCGTCGCTCATCTTCGTGACCGACGGCCACGAAGCGCCGCCGCTGCACCCCAAGCTGCGCCCGTCCTTCGACGGCGAGCCGGGGGTGGTGAAAGGCCTCATCGTCGGTACCGGCGGCCCGACGCTGAGCCCGATTCCGAAGTTCGACCCGGACGGACGGCCGCTGGGCTTCTGGCGGGCGGACGAGGTGGCGCAGATCGACACCGCGACGCAGGGCCGCGCCGGTTCGGCCGGCAACGGCGAAGCCATGGTCGATGAGAACGGCAACCGGGTGGCTCAGGTCCAGAGCGCAGGCACCGAACACCTGTCCAGCCTCAAATCGACCCATCTGCGCGACCTCGCGTCGCAGACCGGCATGAGCTACCTCACGCTGGCCGACACCGAGGCGCTGGCCAAGGCCATGACTCATCCGGATTTCGCCCGGACCCAGTCGGTACCGACCCGGGTAAGCTGGCTGCCTGCGCTGCTGGGCGTGCTCTCCCTCGCCTGGGCCTTCCGGCCCGACCGCCGGCCGGCGTCGATAGACCGTCTGCGCAGCCTGTTCTCCCGCCCCCGCACAGCGCGCTGAACCCGCACGCCGCACCTCCCCCAGGGATGGTGCGGCGCAGCGAACACCCTCCTTTCCGCACGACCCACCTCTCGCCCGGCCCGATCAGGGAAGCCCTCCCGAAACCGCCGGGATTGCCACCCGACTGCGGGGCATCACGGCGTCAGACCGAGGGATTCCGTCCCGACGTTGCATTTTGCGATGTATAAAACCCATAACCCGCTCGAATGAAGCCACTTATGGACAGCGGGCTGCTGGCTCCGTTGCACTGCGACACGGACCCGTCCTACAAGCACAGAGGAGAATGCACATGTCGATGAAGAGAAACACCCTTCCGCTGTGGCTCGCCGCGCTCGCACTGCCGGGCGCCGCAATGGCCAACGCCGATCTGGCGAAACTGATCAAGGATCCGAAGAACTGGGCCATGCAGGCCGGCAACTTCGAGAACCAGCGTTACAGCACGCTGAACCAGATCAACAAGTCGAACGTGAAGAACATGAAGGTGGCGTGGACCTTCTCGACCGGCGTGCTGCGCGGTCACGAAGGCGGCCCGCTGGTGATCGGCGGCATGCTGTTCGTGCATACGCCCTTCCCCAACAAGGTGTTCGCGATCGACCTGGAAACCCAGAAGATCGTCTGGAAGTACGAGCCCAAGCAGGACCCCACCGTGATTCCGGTCATGTGCTGCGACACCGTGAACCGCGGCCTGGCCTACGCCGAGGGCAAGATCCTGCTGCAGCAGGCCGATACCGTGCTGGTCGCGCTGGACGCCAAGACCGGCAAGAAGCTGTGGGACGTGAAGAACGGCGATCCGAAGATCGGCGAAACCAATACCCAGGCGCCGCACGTGTTCAAGGACAAGGTGATCACCGGGATTTCCGGCGGCGAGTTCGGCGTGCGCGGTCGGGTGACCGCCTATGACCTGAACACCGGCAAGATGGTGTGGAAGGGCTACTCGACCGGCCCCGACGCTGAAATGCTGATGGATCCGGAAAAGACCATGACCTGGACCAACGGCAAGATGGCGCCGGTGGGCAAGGATTCGTCGCTGAAGACCTGGCAGGGCGACCAGTGGAAGATCGGCGGCGGTTCAACCTGGGGCTGGTACTCGTACGACCCGCAGGAAAACCTGATGTATTACGGCACCGGCAACCCCTCGACCTGGAACCCGTCGCAGCGTCCGGGCGACAACAAGTGGTCCATGACCCTGTGGGCGCGTGACGTCGATACCGGCAAGGTGCGCTGGGTCTACCAGATGACTCCGCACGACGAGTGGGATTTCGACGGCGTGAACGAAGTCATCCTTGCCGACATCGACGTCAAGGGCAAGAAGCGCAAGGTTGCGGTGCACTTCGACCGTAACGGCTTCGCCTACACGCTGGACCGCGTGACCGGCGAACTGCTGGTGGCCGAGAAATTCGACCCCAAGGTGAACTGGGCGACCCACGTCGACATGAACACCGGCCGTCCGCAAGTCGTGGCCAAGTACTCGACCCGCCAGAACGGCGAGGACGTGAACACCAAGGGCATCTGCCCGGCGGCGCTTGGCTCCAAGGACCAGCAGCCGGCGTCATTCAACCCGAAGAACGGCCTGTTCTACGTGCCGACCAACCATGTCTGCATGGACTACGAGCCGTTCCGTGTCGAGTACACCGCCGGCCAGCCCTACGTCGGCGCCACCCTGTCGATGTTCCCGGCCCCGGGCAGCCACGGCGGCATGGGCAACTTCATCACCTGGGACGCCGGCAAGGGCAAGATCGTCCAGTCCAAGCCGGAGAAGTTCTCGGTGTGGTCGGGCACGCTGGTCACCGCCGGCGGCATCGCCTGCTACGGCACGCTCGAGGGCTACCTCAAGTGCGTCGACGCTGACGACATCAAGAAGGAACTGTTCAAGTTCAAGACCCCGTCCGGCATCATCGGCAACGTGACCACCTGGGAATTCAAGGGCAAGCAGTACATCGGGATCCTCTCGGGCATCGGGGGCTGGGCCGGTATCGGTCTGGCAGCCGGCCTCGAAAAATCCACCGACGGTCTGGGTGCCGTGGGCGGCTACGCCGAACTGGCCAACTACACCGAACTCGGTGGCGTGATGACGGTGTTCGCGCTGCCGTAAGCGACCGACTCCACCCGCAGCATAACCGCCCCGCCCCCGGGGCGGCATCCGCGGCGCCCGGGCCCTCCGGAGCGCCGTTTTTTTTCGTCCGGACTGCCTCATTTTTAAGCAGCGCCGAGTGTTCCGTTCCGGAACGCCCGGGTGGTACACCCTGCCCGCCAGCGCGTTGCGCGCTGCAACATCTGGCGATTTCATCCATGTTGCAGCGCGCCACAACCACCCCCTCCAGCAGCACCGGAAAGCCGACGGAAAAACAGAGAGCGGAAAATCAAAAATCCGTCAAGTTTAAAATTTTAAGAAGTTGAAGGGAAAACTTCCCGCTGTTCAAAAATCGTGTGCTATATCTTCATTACCTCGACGCCCGGGGGCACTTATGGGCGTCGTAGGGCAACAGCGGCCGGAGCCTACGACATGGGGTGTCCGGTCACATTTTGGTAGCAATGAGGAGGAGCCTATGTCTAGCAAGATGAAACAACTGCCCCTGTGGGTCGCCGCCCTG
>Ga0123397_106901_pt1 | contig 16121 bp, 15 predicted proteins | sample T10HLNH4metaT_FD_89925 | JGI IMG/M metagenome (GOLD analysis project Ga0123397, IMG submission 89925) | Methane-oxidizing artificial microbial communities from Washington, USA to study methane cycling - T10-HLNH4 metaT (Metagenome... ... | reverse complement strand
GGTGCTCGAAGTCTGGAAGGCCCGCACCAGCATCGTCATGAAGCGCTCCATGGCCAGCGGCTACGCGGGCGTGGACAACCCGCTGTTCTACAAGGACAACAACCGCATGCTGTTCGGCGACGCGAAGAAGATGCTCGACGAGATCCTGGTGGCGCTCAAGAGTTGATCGGACACTGTGTCGGGCCGGAAGGCCAGGCCCGACGTCCCAAGGCGGGCCCTGTTGCCCGCCTGTTTTTTTGGCGCCGCGTGACGTCCCGCTGCGGCCTGAGACTCTGCGTCAGTTTCGGGTCAGGGTAAGACACGATCGCCGGCCCCATGGTGCTGGGATGGTCGCCTTCGCCAAGCTGCAGGGCCTGATCAAGTCGCTGAGCGGACCGCTCTTTATCGGCCGGAGAACCGCGTGTCCGCGTCAGCGGCACGCGGTTTTTCCTTGTCCGCCCGGCAGCCGGTCGCGCAAGGTCAAGCGCCAGGCATGCGCCTTCAACTACACTTCATGCAGCGCGCAAGGTCGCCGCTGTTTCATCCGAGGAGCTGACATGCAGGACCCGATACTCGAACTCATCGTGAAGTTCGCCGAATCCGATGCACAGCTGGAAACCGCGGTCACGCTGGTGGTCGATGGCTTCCTGATTTCCGGTTTCGTGATCAGTCGTGCGCAGTACATGCAGCACCACATCCTGACGTCTTCGATCGAACAGGGCATCAAGGACGCGCTGGCGGCGGGCAAGCCTTCCGACGACGGCGCGCGCGCCTTCATCCATCTGCGCGACGCCATGTATTTCACCCCCGGTCAGGATCCGGTGCCCGCCAATGAATCGGTGGTGTGCCGCATCGGCCTCGATCGCGTGTCCGCCTTCCATCTGGGATTTCTCGAAAGCATCTGATGGCGGCCACGCGCGGATGGCGCGGACAGGGGGCGGCATGAACGGCCCCTTGCCTGCCGATGTGTCCGGCGGCACGGCGGAGACGGTCGTGCATAGCCGCATACGCATCGTCGGCCTGAACTGCCCGAAGTGCGTGGTCGGTCTGCAGGCCACGCTGGAGGCGCTGCCCGGCGTGCGCCAGGTGGCGATTCATGTCGAGCACGGCGACGTGGATGTCGAGCACCTGCAGGCCTGCGACCGCGAGCGCCTGTTCGACGCGATCGAACAGGCCGGTTACGACGCGGTCTGAGCCCGCCACCCGGGTCCGGGGCATGCCCGGGCAGGAGGTGGATTCCTACACGTCGTGCCGCGAACGCCGACAGGACATCGCTGCCTGTGCCCATAGAGTGGACCCAGGTGCCGGTGCGCTGCTGCCCGGCCTTCGCGATGGAGGACGCCCCGTGAACGCATTGCCCTTTCCGCCGCTGCGCGTCGTTGCGGTGCTTCCGGAGGCCGTCCTCACGGCCCGGGCAGGCGCCGACTGCGAACCCTGCTGGGGTCTCGAATGTGCGCTGCCCTTCCTGATCCCCGCACTGAGGCCGGCCGGGGCTGATGCAGGCTGGGCCGACACCGTGTAGCGCGATGAAGCCGATCCGGCTGCGCGGCGCCGCTGCCGGCGCTGCACGCCCGGACCGCGCCGCTGGCCGCACGCAGCGTGGCGGAGCAGGTCGACATCACCGGTCCGCGCGACCGTCTGGACCCGGCCTATTTCTCGCCGGGTCAGGACAGGGGCGACGCACTGGCCGACGCGGCGCGACGGGGCGTCGATGTGCAGCTGGTGCTGCCCTCGGCCAGCGATTTCCCGCCGGTGCTGCACGCCGGGCGCAGCGACTACCAGAGCTGCTGGATGCCGGCGTGCGCATCCACGAACTGCAGGACGCGTTGCTGCACGCGAAAACCCCGGTGATCGACGGCGTGCTGTCCACGGTGGGATCCAGCAATATGGACTGGCGCAGCTTCGCCGCCAACAACGAAGTCAATGCGGTGGTGTTCGGCGAGGATTTCGGCCGCGAGATGGCGCGCATGTTCGAGCGCGATCTGGCGGCGTCGCAGCTCATCACCGCCGCGGAATGGCGGCAGCGTCCGCTGTGGTCACGGCTTCAGCAGGCGGTTTCCCGCCTGTTCGAACGCTGGTGCTAGGACAGCGTCGTCCTACACGACGGTCAGTCCTTGTCCGACGGGCGGCGCGGGCCGCCCTTCCTAGACTGCAGGCATCGATGCAGCGGAGAGCGGATGGCTTCCCGCGACGCAGTCGATCCCGCGGACCCGTTTCCGCAGGTCCGCCCAACCAGAACAAGGAGTCCCGTCATGCGTTCGAACCTCATGCTTGCCACCGCCTTTTCCGCGCTGGCCGCGCTCACGGTACTGCCCGGCTGCGCAGTCACCCGTGACCAGTCCACGGTGGGTGAATACATCGATGACGCCACGGTCACCGCCTCGGTGAAGGCGAAGTTCATCGAATCGAAGGCGGTGGATGCCGCCGCGATCAGCGTGGAAACCCTCAACGGCGAAGTGATGCTGTCCGGATTCGCCAAGGACGCCACCGAGAAGGCCGAAGCGGAGCGCATCGCGCGCGGCGTCAAGGGCGCGAAGTCGGTGAAGAACGCCATCCAGATCCGCGCGAAGCAGAGCTGAGCGCGCGCGCAGGGCGGGCGGGAGAAGGCTGTCCCGCCCGCCTGACCGGGGTCAGTGGAACAGGCCCAGCGTCATCAGCAGCGGCAGCGACAGCCAGAACAGCAGCGTGCTCCAGCCGATCAGCAGAGCCGATGCGGCGCCATCGATCTTGAAGCGCTCGGCAAGCAGCAGCGAGGTCATGAAGGTAGGCGTCGCGCATTCGATCAGCGAGGCACGCTGCGCCTCGCTCGGCGTGTCGGACACTGCCAGCACCAGTCCCCAGATCAGCAGCGGCGCCACCAGCAGTTTGACCGCGGAAGCGACCAGTATTTCGGTGCGCGGCACCAGCCGGCGCCACGGAATGGTCATGCCGAGCACGAAAATGATGACCGGAATCGCCGCCTGACCGATGAAGCGCGCCGCCTGCACCAGCGGCGGGTAGGCCAGCCCGGTGTATTGCGCCGCCAGTCCGAGTACGAAGGCCCAGATCGGCGGCATCATCAGCACGGTGCGCAGCACGTCCGGCCGTTCGCCTTCGGCGTGCGAACCGAGGCGGGTGGCGATCCATACGCCCAGCGTCCACACGAAGGGCATGGTCATGAACATGTCGTTGAAGATGGCATAGCGCATCGCACCATTGCCGAAGAAGAACTCCAGCACCGGCGCACCGACGTTGAAGGTGTTGCCGAACATGCCGCCCAGCATCAGCGCCGCCCGCGTCGTGTCGTGCAGACCGGCGCCGAGCCGTGTCTTCCACAGCAGCAGATAGAGCAGGGCGCCATTGGCCAGCGTGCCGACACCCACCAGAAAGGGCACGGTGAGCAGGTCCAGGCTGATCGGCGTGCTGGCCGCCACCGCGAACAGGATGGCCGGGTAGAACACGTACAGCACCAGCCGGTTCAGCTGTCCGCGCAGCAGGTCCGCGTCGGGTCCTTCGCCCATTCGGGCCGCCCACCATCCGCCGGCGGCCACCAGCAGCGACAGTGGCAGCATCACCTGCACCATCAGTCCGATCAGCGCGTTCATGCGTGTGGCTCCGTCAGGTTGCGAGCGCGGGTTTCACGCACGAAACAGGCCGCGATGAAGCCGACCAGCGCGGCCACGGCCAGCACCTTCAGACCGTCTGTCACTGCACCCGCGGTGGCTGCAGCGACCGACGGCGAATTGCGTTCGATCACCCAGCCCACCAGCGGCTGCAGCAGCGCCGCGCCGAGGAAGCAGCCGGCGTTCACCAGGCTGGTGGCCATGCCGGACAGCGCCGGCGGATTCACTTCCTTGGCGCAGGCCCAGGTGAGCGAGAAGGCCGCGGCTGACAGGCCGATCAGTGCGCAGACGCCATAGGTGACCGCTGGAGGCAGCGGTGCTTCGGCCAGGACGAAAGGCAGCCAGCTCGCCACATAGACCGCGGCATAGCTCAGCATGACTGCCTTGCGCCGGCGAAGATGATCGGACAGCCGGCCGATGAACAGGCAGCTGCAGGCGAACACCACCAGCATGAGCGTGGTGTGCTGGGCCGCCACCGAACGCGTCATGTCGTGGGCTGCCATCAGATAGGGCACGCCCCACAGCCCGCCGAAGGAGAACAGGCTGCCGGCGATGCCGGCATTGACGAACAGGCCGGGCCAGCTGGCCGGATTGGCGGCCACCCGCCTGAGGCCGCTGCGCCAGTCGCCGACCGGCAGCGGCGGATGGGCCGGCTTGCCGTCCAGTTCGCGCAGGGTGGGCAGACCAGCGTCTTCCGGCCGGTCGCGCACCCGCAGCCAGGTAAACAGCGCCAGCAGCATGGACAGCAGACCGAGCGCCACGAACACCGTGCGCCAGGACACCAGCGTGACCAGCCAGGCCAGCGGCAGCGCAGCGCTGGCCGCTCCGAGATTGCCGATGAACATGGTCACGCCATTCAGCGTCGCGAAGCGGTTTTCCGGAAACCAGGCGGCATTGATCTTGAGCAGCGCGATGAAGGGGAAGGACACGCCCAGCCCGACCAGGGTACGGCCGATCACCGCCACTCCGAGGCTGTCGGCCTGCGCAAACACGATGGAGCCGATGCCGGCCACAACGCCCCCGAGCGCCACGATGCGGCGCGGCCCCAGCGTGTCGGCGAGCACCCCGGTCGGGATCTGCATCACCATGTAGATCCAGAAATAGGTCGACGCCAGCGCGCCCAGCGAGGTGGGCCCGACGTTGAAGTCACGCGCCAGTTCGGTGGCGATGGCGGCAGGGGCGGTACGGTGGAAGAACACCAGCACATACGCGGCCGCGAGCAGGAAGAAGGCGGTCCAGCGCAGCCGGATCAGAAGTCGGGTCTGTTCTGGGGAAAGCATCGATACGATTCTACGCGGCGGCACAAAAAAACTGCGGCGCCGGAGCGCCGCAGTCGGGGACATCTGTACCGCTGGACTCAGTTGTACAGATAGTTGGGCAGCCACATGCCGATGCCCGGGAACATGTAGAGCAGGATCAGCGCGATCACCTGTATGCCCATGAAGGGCATCATGCCGGCGAAGATCTGGTTCAGCGTCACGTGCGGCGGTGCCACGCCCTTCAGGTAGAAGGCCGACATCGCCACCGGCGGCGACAGGAAGGCGGTCTGCAGATTCAGCGCCACCAGCAGGCCGAAGAACAGCGGATCGATGTTGAAGTGCGCCAGCAGCGGAATGAAGATCGGCATGAAGATGACGATGATTTCGGTCCACTCCAGGGGCCAGCCCAGCACGAAGATGATGAACTGCGCCAGGATCATGAACTGGATCGGCGTCAGATCCATCGACAGCACGAACTTCTCCACCAGTTCCTGTCCGCCCAGCAGCGCGAACGCCGCCGAGAAGATGGCGCTGCCGACGAACAGCCAGCACACCATGGCCGAGGTCTTGGCAGTCAGAAACACTGACTCCTTGATCACGCTCATGCTGAGCTGGCCGTAGGCCGCGGCCAGCAGCGCGCCGCCGAAGGCGCCGATCGCCGCCGCTTCGGTCGGTGTTGCCAGACCGAACACGATGGTGCCCAGCACCGCCAGGATGAGAATGGCCAGCGGGAAGAAGGACGCCAGCAGCATCTTGAAGATTTCCAGCCGCTCGAAGCTCAGCAGGCCATAGAACACCGCCAGCAGCGCCACGATCACGCCCACCGCAATCCAGAAGCCTTTCGGCGCCGGTGTTGCGTCCGCTTCGGCCGCCGGTGCGGCTGCAGCGGCCGGTTCGGCGGCCGGGGCTGTCGCTTCCGTTGCCGCCGGTGCCGGGCCCGGCGGCTCGGCCAGATCGCCACCTTCCTTCGGCGGTTCCTGCAGCGATCCTTCGGCGGGCGGCTCAGCCAGCCCGCCGTCGTCCGCCGGCGGTTCGGCCAGATCGCTGGTGGACATGCCGCTGTCGAAGGACTCGATGCCGGCCGGCAGTTCCTCGACCGCCTTCGGCGCGGTCAGCGCGCCGTGTATCGACGTGAGCGCGAAGGCGGCGACGATGAGCGGCAGCAGCGCGATGCCCAGCTGGCCCAGCAGCGTGCCGGTGCCGGCGTTGCCGCGCGGGCCTTTCAGCGCGGCCAGCAGCGCCGGCACCGCCTTGTGGCCGTAGCGGCCGGACACTTCCTTCGCCGCGGCCGGCAGTTCGACATGGCGTTCGGACTCGGGCAGCGGCGGCGCCATTTCCGGCTTCAGCTTGGCGACCAGCACCACGTAGAGCATGTACAGACCGGCCAGCATCAGACCCGGGAAGAAGGCGCCCGCGTAGAGCTTCACCACCGATACGCCGGCGGTGGCGCCATACACGATGAGCATGACCGAAGGCGGGATCAGGATGCCCAGGCAGCCGCCGGCGGTGATCACGCCGGCCGACAGCCTTACGTCATAGCCCGAACGCAGCATGGCCGGCAGCGCCAGCAGGCCCATCAGCGTCACTACCGCACCGACGATGCCGGTGGCGGTGGCGAAGATGGCGCAGGTGACCAGCGTGGCCACCGCCAGCGAACCCGGGATGCGGGCCATCGCCAGATGCAGGCTCTTGAACAGCTTCTCGATCAGGTTGGCGCGCTCGACCAGATAGCCCATGAACACGAACAGCGGGATCGAGATCAGCACGTCGTTGGTCATGACCGAGAAGGCGCGCTGCACCATCAGGTCCAGCGTCTGCTGCGTCGCGATGTCCGGGTTCTGCATCCGGTAGGCCAGCCACGAGAACAGCACGCCCATGCCCATCAGCGTGAAAGCGGTCGGAAAGCCGAGCATGATGGCGACCACGACCAGTGCCAGCATGAGCAGGCCGAGATGGCCGCCGGTCCATTCGGACGGCGGCGGCATCAGGATGGCCGTGGCGATGATGATGATCGCCATCAGGCCGAAGCCGAAGCGGAGTTCCTTCTTCATTTCTGGGTGCTCCCGGCTGTGTCGCCCTTGGGCAGGTCGGCGTGCACCATGTGGCGCAGCTTTTCGACATCGACTTCCTCGACGTCCTGGGTGCGGGACGGCCATTCGCCCTGCTTGATGCAGACGATGCAGCGCAGGATTTCCACCACGCCCTGAAGCATCAGCGCGGCACCGGACAGCGGGATGATGAACTTGAACGGATAGATCGGCGGCCCGTCGGAGGTGACCGACGAGTGTTCGCGGATGGCCAGCGAGTCATTGAAGAAGTCCCACCCGGCCCAGCACAGCGCCAGCACGCCGGGAATGAAGAACACGAAATACAGGATGAGGTCGAGAATGGCCTGGGTGCGCGGCTCGAAGAAGCCGTACAGCACGTCGCCGCGCACGTGGCCGGCGGTGGCCAGCGTATAGGCGCCGGCCATCATGAACAGCGTTCCGTACAGCATGTAGGTGGCGTCGAACACCCAGGCGTGCGGCGTGTTCAGCGCGTAGCGCGAGAACACCTCCCAGGTGATGATCAGCGTGAGCACGACGATGGTCCACGCGAATGCGTGACCGACCCAGGTATTGAATCGGTCGACGCCGAGCAGCAGTTTTTGCATGGCGGTCTGCGGACACCTGTCGGTGTCCGTCCTGTTCTGGTGGAGTCAAAAAAGCCGGCGTCCCTTGTGGAGACGCCGGCTCGTTTGCATCAGTGCTGGCTTCAGCCCTTCTTCGAGAAGAAGTGCTCGTAGGCCATGCGGTAATTCACCGTGGTGTCGTTCTGCCACTTCGCGGTGCGCTTCGCGAAAGCGCGCTGCGATTCGAGCACCTTCTTGAACATCGGGTTCTCGGCAGCCTTCTTGTCGGTCACCTTGTCCCAGGCGGCGAGCTGCGCCTTCAGGATGGCATCCGGCGTCTTGTAGAACTTCACGCCCTGCTTTTCCTGCATTTCCTGGTAGGCGGTGGAGTAGCGATCGATCGCCTTCCACGACATTTCGGCCGAGGCGCCCGGCACCGCGTTGCGGATGATGGCGCGCAGGTCGGCCGGCAGCGAGTCGAGGCGCTTCTTGTTGAACAGGATTTCGAACTGTTCCGACGCCTGATGGAAGCTCTGCAGCATGCACACCTTGGACACGTCCGGGAAGCCCAGAACCTGGTCGGAGGCAGCATTGTTGAATTCGGCCGCGTCGAGCAGGCCGCGGTCCATGGCCGGCACGATTTCGCCGCCGGGCAGCGCATTGACCGATACGCCCAGTTCGGTAAACACGTCGATCGACAGGCCGACCGTACGGTACTTCAGGCCCTTCATGTCCTCGGCCTTGGTGACCGGCTTCTTGAACCAGCCCAGCGGCTGGGTCGGCATCGGGCCGTACATGTAGGACACGACGTCCATGTTCAGGCTCTTGTAGATCTCTTCCAGCAGCGCCTTGCCGCCGCCGAATTCGTGCCAGGCCAGCAGCATGTTGGCGTCCATGCCGAAAGCCGGGCCGGAGCCCCACAGCGCCAGCGCCGAGTTCTTGCCGTACCAGTAGGCGATCACGCCGTGGCCGCCGTCGAGCGTGCCCTTGTTGACCGCGTCCAGCAGGTCGAAGGCCTTCACCACCGAACCGGCGGGCAGCACGTCGATCTTCAGCCGGCCGCCGGACATGTCATTGACCAGCTTGGCGTAGTCCTGCGCGAACTCGTGGAAGATGTCCTTCGCCGGCCAGGTGGACTGGAAGCGCAGGGTGATCGGAGACTGTGCGACGGAAATGCTGGGGAAGGCGATGGCCGCGGTACCGGCAGCGGTGCCTGCAGCCTTGGCCAGGAACTTGCGACGGGCCGACTGCGTATTGTTCTGGTCAGACATGGATGTAAGCCTCCTCGTGGTGGTGGATGCTTTGCACAGCCGGGTACGGACGGTTGCCCGTATCCGGCACGGCGCGAAGCATAGCGATGCTAACCTTGCCCGCAGTCCGCCACAATCCGCAGTGCAGCGTGACGGATGGATAAGGGAAGGCCTTTTTACGTCAGCGGTTTACTTCACCATGCCCCAGGCCTGAAGACGCTGGAAGGCGAACTGCGCCTGGGCGTCCTTCTGACCGCTGCGGATGTAGGCGGCATAGTGCTGGCTGGCGGCCCGCTTGTCCTGCATGGTTTCGTAGGCCACCCCCTTCAGGAACAGCGTGGTGGCGTTGCCCGGCAGCACCTGGTCGTAGGCGTTGAAGGCGGCCAGCGCCTCCGGTCCGCGGCCCAGCGCCAGTTTCGATACGCCGCGCTGATAGATCGCCTGCCCTTCGCCCGGATAGATTTCGCTGGCGCGCGAGAAATGCCGGTCCGCGTTCGCGTATTCCTTCTGCGCCAGCAGACACTTGCCCATCAGCACATTGCCGCAGTAGTCGTCCGGTGCCACCTTCAGTGCCTTGTCGAAGCGGCTTTCGGCCTCGTCCAGCGACTTCTTCGCCATCAGCGATTCGCCTTCCTGCTGCGCCTTGATCGCCGGGGCGAGCCGGCGCAGGCTGGCGGTGTGGTCCATGTAACGCTCGCGTGACAGCGCCTTGCCGCGATAGCTGCCATAGGCATCGGTGGCTTCGCGCTGCGCGGTGTCGTAGCGCTCGTCCGACATCGGGTGCGACGAGAACATGGTCTGCAGCAGGCTGGGCTTTTCCTTGTGCTGGCTGCGCAGCATGTCCATCAGGTTCACCATGCCGTCCGGGTTGTAGCCGGCGCGCGTCATGTAGTCGAGGCCCAGCGCGTCGGCCTGCCGTTCGTCGTTGCGCGAATAGCCGGCCAGCAGCGCGCTGGCGCCGACCTGGCTGGCGATGTTGGCGAGCGGTGCTGCACCGCGGTAGTCCGACATCGCGACCGCGACGTTCACCGCCATCGCGCCGGCCTGGGCAATCATGCCGCGGCCGGCCTGCTTGGCGCTGTGACGCGCATTGACGTGGCCGGTTTCGTGGCCCAGCAGCGCGGCCAGCTCGTCCTCGCTGTCCATGTCCAGCAGGATGCCCCGGGTACAGGCCATGCTGCCGCCGGGGAAGGTGTAGGCGTTGATGTAGTTGGCGTTCACGACGCGCGCGTTGTAGGGCACGTCCGGCCGGTGGGTGTTCTTCGCCAGCGAACGCTCGACCTCGTTTACATAGCGGTTCAGCTCCGGGTCCTGCACCGCGCCGTAGTCGGCCGAGAACTGCTGGGGCGAGTGCTTGCGGTCGATGCCGAGCTCGTCCTGCTCCGACATGCCGACCAGCACCTGCTGACCGGTGATCGGGTCGGTGGCGCAGCCGGTCAGCTGAGGCAGCGTGACGGCGGCACCGGCGATGCCGGACAGCCACAGAAAGTCGCGGCGGGTCATTTCGCGGCGGAAGAAGCGGTCGTGTGACATGGTCATCGTCCTTCGTTGGAATCGTCAGCGATAACGCCGGGCACACCGTCGCCGCTGACAGGGCGTCGTCCGGTGCGGGTATGTGGCGCCCGGGCCTGCGTCAGGCCGGTTCGGCGTGTTCCACCATCAGCTGTATGCGCCTGACACCCTGGTATTCATTGATGTCCAGCCGGTAGGCGGCGTTCACGCAGGGCGGCAGCGGTTCGGCGCGGTTGAACCAGATGGCGTCGAACACGCTGCCGTCCTTCGCGAGCGACAGTTTCAGGTGCTTGTCCTTCAGCAGGCGCTGGTTGCGCACTTCGAAACGGTCGGCGAACACCGGCGGCGGGAAGCCCTGACCCCAGGTTTCCGCCTCGATCAGTATCGCGGCGTGCAGGTTCATCAGCGACGCTTCCAGCGCACCGTCGGTCTCTATGGTGCGGGTCAGCGCCGAAGGTTCCACCATGTCGGCCACCGCCTGTTCGAAGGTGTCGCGGAAGCGTTCGAAATCGTGCTCGCGTACGGTCAGGCCGGCGGCCATCGCGTGGCCACCGAAGCGGAGGATGAGGCCGGGTTCGCGCTTGGACACCAGGTCGAGCGCGTCGCGCAGGTGCAGGCCGGGGATCGAGCGGCCGGAGCCCTTGATCTCACCCTCGTTGCCGCGCGCGAAGGCGATGGTCGGCCGGTGCGCGCGCTCCTTGATGCGCGAGGCCACGATGCCGATCACGCCCTGGTGCCAGTCCGGATGGAACAGCGCCAGCGACTTCGATTCACCGATGTCTATCGTCGCCAGCTGCGCTTCCGCCTCCTCCTGCATGCCCTGTTCGATCTCGCGCCGCTCGCGGTTCATCGCGTCGAGCTGCTGCGCCAGCGACAGCGCACGCGCGAAGTCGTCGGTGATCAGGCATTCGATGCCGAGCGACATGTCGGACAGCCGGCCGGCGGCATTGAGCCGCGGGCCGATGGCGAAGCCGAGGTCGAAGGAGGTGGCGCGGGCCGGTTCGCGGCCGGCGGCGGCGAACAGCGCGCGCAGGCCGGGCGTGAGCTTGCCGGAGCGGATGCGCTGCATGCCCTGGGTGACCAGCACCCGGTTGTTGTGGTCCAGCTTCACCACGTCGGCCACGGTGCCGAGCGCCACCAGGTCGAGCAGGCTGCCCAGATTCGGTTCCTCGCGTCCGGCGAAAGCGCCGCGCCGGCGCAGCTCCGCGCGCAGCGTCAGCATCACGTAGAACATGACGCCGCAGCCGGCGATGGACTTGCTGGTGAAGCCGCAGCCCGGCTGGTTCGGATTGACGATCACGTCGGCCCGCGGCAGTTCGTCACCCGGCAGGTGGTGGTCGGTCACCAGCACCGATATGCCCAGTTCGTTGGCGCGCGCCACGCCCTCGACGCTGGCGATGCCGTTGTCCACGGTGATGATGATGTCCGGCTCGGCGTGCGCTGCGAGATCGACGATTTCCGGAGTCAGGCCGTAGCCGTACTCGAAGCGGTTCGGCACCAGATAGCTCACGTTGGCGCCCATCGCGCGCAGCGCGCGGATGCCGATTGCGCAGGCGGTGGCGCCGTCGCAGTCGTAGTCGGCCACGATGAGCAAGCGGGCGTCGGCCTCGATCGCGTCCGCCAGCATCTGCGCCGCGTCGTTGGCGCCGGTCAGCGTGTCCGGCGGCAGCAGTGCCTTCAGCGAATAGTCGATCTGGCTGCGTTCCTGCACGCCGCGCGAGGCATACAGCCGCGCCAGCAGCGGATGCACGCCCTGCTGTTCGAGCAGCGCGTAGCTGCGGGGCGGGATCGGGCGGTGGACGATGCGGGTCATGGGGGCAGACTCAAGACTCAAGATTCAAGGGGCGAGGGCGGCGGGTTCTGCGGGGGCGGCGTTTCCGCCGCGATACCGGGCGCCAGTCTTGATGATGGCCCAATCTTGGCGGGGCGCCGCACCCTCATGCGCATCAGCTCGCCAGCGGCACGGCGCGGCGCCAGAATTTCCACAGGTCGCGCCTTTCGGTGGTGCAGGCGAGGACGCCTTCGTCACCGCTCAGCGTGACGGTGACCGACTGCACGTCGCCGCGCTTCAGCGCCTGCAGCGCCGGCACGATCCAGTCGCGCTCCAGCGCCTGCACCGCCTGCAGCCAGCCTTCGGCATCCAGGTAGAGGGCCGGGGGCAGTGCGTCCTGCAGCAGCACCAGATTGCCTTCCTGCAGCGCGATGTCGCGGCGCTCCGGCAGCGGCGCGGCGCGCACGCCGGCCGCGTGGGCCAGGCCGTGCGCCAGCGCATCGTCCGCCCACAGCTGCATGCAGGGCAGGGCGGCCTGCACCGGCAGCGTACCGGCGCCCCAGAACCACAGCGTATTCAGCGTCGGCCGGCCGGCTTCTTCGCGCGCGGCGTTGACCGGATGGACGTGGAACAGCATCTGGGTTTCGTTCATCCACTGGCGCAGCCGGGCGCCGTCGCGCCCGCCCGGCATGGACACGTCGATCTTGCGCCCCATGGCGGCGCCCGGCGGCACGGTATCGACCGACAGCGGTTCCAGCAGCGCCAGATGACCGTGCCCGCCAGCCGGCAGGTGCAGCCAGCCGACATTGGCGAAATGCGCGTTCCAGGCAGCGGCGAGCGCGGCCGCCTCGTCTGCGTCCGGACGTACGTCCGGACGGTCGGTCAGCATGAGCGCGTCGCGCGCGAAGCGCAGGTGGGCCACGTCCGCCGCCAGCCAGCACCGGCTGTCCACCGGTTCGCCGCAGCCGGCACGGCGCAGCGCGCCCAGCGGCGCGTCCGGTTTCAGGCCGAACAGGCCGGCCAGCAGGTGTTCGGGCGCCGCGGCCGGGCGGCGGCTCCGTATGCCGCGCCCGAGCAGCAGCGACAGCGCAGGCGTGGCGGGCGGGGGCAGCGGTGAGGTGGAGGGCCAGAGCAGCCCGGGCAGGACCAGATGCAGTGACATGCGTGAAGTGTACCTGCGTTGCGTTGCGGCGGTGCTGTCGGCGCAATCCTGCATGCGCGGGCGGGCGCTCCGGTACCATGCCGACCCCATGAACTACGAAATCCTGCTCGGCCTGCGCTATGTGCGGGCGAAACGGCGCAACGGCTTCATTTCCTTCATTTCCCTCATTTCCACGCTCGGTCTGGCGCTGGGCGTGGCGGCGCTGATCACCGTGCTGTCGGTGATGAACGGTTTCCAGAAGGAGTTGCGTACCCGCATCCTGGGCGTTGCGTCCCACATCCAGGTGACCGGCTACGACAACGAACTGGGCGACTGGCAGCAGGTGGCGGATGCCGCGCTGAAGAATCCGGACGTGAAGGCGGCCGCGCCCTACATCAGCGAACAGGCCATGCTGTCCTTCGACCAGACGGTGCGCGGTGCCATGGTGCGCGGCGTGCTGCCGGCGGCCGAGGACGGCGTGGCCGCCTTCAGCCAGCACATGCGCGCCGGACGGCTGGCCGACCTGCAGCCGGGCGGCTTCAACATCGTGCTTGGCATCGAACTGGCGCGCGCGCTGCAGGTGCGGGTGGGCGACAAGGTGACGCTGATCGCGCCGCAGGGTCTGGTGACGCCGGCCGCGGTGCTGCCCCGTCTGAAGCAGTTCACGGTGGTGGGCGTGTTCGAGGCCGGGCATTTCGAATACGACGCCAGCCTCGCGCTCATCCACATGCAGGACGCCCAGGCGCTGTACCGGATGGAGGACCGCGTGTCCGGCGTGCGGCTCAAGGTGGCCGACCTGTTCGAGGCGCCGCGGGTGGCGCGTGCGCTGCATGAGCAGTTCGCCGGGCAGGAACTGCTGGTCGGCGACTGGACCCGCCAGCACGCCAACTTCTTTCGCGCCATCGCGATCGAGAAGAACATGATGTTCATCATCCTGTCGCTCATCGTCGCGGTGGCCGCCTTCAACATCGTGTCCATGCTCATCATGGTGGTGACCGACAAGCAGGCGGACATCGCCATCCTGCGCACGCTGGGCGCCAGCCCTGCGTCGATGATGGCGGTGTTCGTGGTGCAGGGTGCCCTCATCGGCGGCTTCGGCCTGCTGCTCGGCGTGGCCGGCGGCGTGCTGCTGGCCGGCAATCTCGACGTGGTGGTGCCGGCCATCGAAAAGATCGCCGGCGTGTCGCTGTGGTCGTCCGAGGTGTACTTCATTCCCGAACTGCCATCGGAAATCCTGTGGTCCGACGTGATCACCGTAACAGTGATCGGTGGCGTGCTGACGCTGGCGGCCACGCTCTACCCGAGCTGGCGCGCGTCGCGCGTGCAGCCGGCGGAGGCGCTGCGCTATGAGTGAAATCACGCTCGACAACATCGCGCCCGACAACGTCGTATTGAGCTGCAGCGGCCTGACCAAGGTGTTCCACCAGGGCAAGGTGGAGGTGCCGGTGCTGGCCGGCGTCGATCTGCAGGTGGCCCGCGGCGAGCGGGTGGCCATCGTTGGCGCCAGCGGCTCGGGGAAAAGCACGCTGCTGCATCTGCTCGGCGGGCTGGACGTGCCGAGTGCCGGCCGCGTGGCGCTGCAGGGGCAGGACTATTCCTCGCTCGGCGAGGCGGCGCGGGGCGCGCTGCGCAACCGCGCGCTGGGCTTCGTCTACCAGTTCCACCACCTGCTGGCGGAGTTTTCGGCGCTGGACAATGTAGCGATGCCGCTGATGATCCGCCGCCAGACCCGTGCGCAGGCGCGCGAGGCGGCGGCGGCCATGCTGTCCGAAGTCGGTCTGGCGCACCGGGTGGAACACCAGCCGGGCGAACTGTCCGGCGGCGAGCGCCAGCGGGTGGCGATCGCCCGTGCGCTGGTCACCCAGCCGGCCTGCGTGCTGGCCGACGAACCGACCGGCAATCTGGACAGCCGCACCGCCGGCGCGGTGTTCGACCTGATGCTGGAATTGAGCCGCTCGCGTGGCACCAGCTTCGTCATCGTCACCCACGACGAGCGGCTGGCTGCGCGCACCGACCGCACGGTCCGGCTGGTGGACGGACGGCTGGGCTAGCCGCTGGCCTCATTCAGCAGCGCGGCCCGCACCTCCGGCGTGCAGCAGGCGGCGAGGCGGGCGTCCAGCGCGGTGCGGAAGGTCGCGCTGCACTGGCCGGCGTGCGCGATCCTTATCTGCATGTGCAGCTCGTCGAGCATGGCCCATTCCTCGTCGCTGATCAGCGCGCGCGTGTCCGGCGCGCGCCGGGTGCGGTCGTCGAGGTCGCCGTTGAAACGGCGGTAGATGTCCAGCTTGTCCCGGGTCAGCATGACCGGGTTTTCCGCGACTCGGCCCGGCGCTGCCAGGCGCGCACCAGGTGCCAGCGCCACAGCCCGAGCACCGTCACATAGCCGAGGGCCGCCAGCGTGAGCGCGAGCAGCGGCAGGCCGATCAGCAGCGGTTCGCCCAGCGCCATGAACCAGGTCACCAGCGCGTCCATCCAGTCGGCGAAGCCGGCGTCGTCCGGAATCTGCGGTGCGCTGAAACGCGCGCCGGCCGGCAGCGTCATGCCCAGCAGCGGCATCACCGCCCGGCCGTAGGCCCAGGCCACCGCATACAGCGGCACGATGGTGAGCGGATTGGTATAGAAGGTGACCAGCATGGCCAGCGGCAGGTTCACCCGCAGCAGCACCGACAGCAGTGCCGCGCCCAGCATCTGCAGCGGCCCCGGTATCAGCCCCGAAAACAGCCCGACCGCCACGCCGCCGGCACAGCTGTGCCGGTTCAGCCGCCACAGCCGCGGATGTCCCAGGCTGTCGGCGAACGGGGCCAGCCAGCGGTTGCGGCGCAGGCTGTCGCTGTCGGGAAGGTAGCTGCGTATCAGTTTTCTCATGCGGGAGACCGGTTCAGGCGCGTCGAGCGTACCGGTTGAGGACAGGCGGCGCCAGCCGGGGTTCATACGCCCGGCACACGCCATCCGGATGCCGGGCGGATTTCTTCCCCGTTTATTCGTATGGAATTTTC
>Ga0123397_122742_pt1 | contig 16139 bp, 17 predicted proteins | sample T10HLNH4metaT_FD_89925 | JGI IMG/M metagenome (GOLD analysis project Ga0123397, IMG submission 89925) | Methane-oxidizing artificial microbial communities from Washington, USA to study methane cycling - T10-HLNH4 metaT (Metagenome... ... | reverse complement strand
GGCATTTTATGTTTTTAAAACTCAACATTTTTTTAATTGACAGGATTTTTTAACGCAGAGATTTTATTTTTTAATGTTTTATTTTTAAAGAGCAAAGAAGGATCAGCAAGCTGATTTGACTAAGCGAATGTTATAGAGAGATTTTATCCAGATCCGGATATCCCGATCCTTTCAGAAGGTCTTTCCATTCTTTATTTTTAAATACAAAGAGATTGCAGCGGTATTCGTCCGGTCTGTTATCTATTTTGGTTTCGCAGTAGTAATAGAGTATATCTTTGTTTCTCCAGATCGCCACTTCCTGTCTGAGTTTGTTATGCGTCTGTATGATTTCATTATCTCTAACTTCTGATTCAAAACCTTCACGTATGGTATCAAAGCTGGGTTTCTGAAGTGTTTTGTTCAGATTATCCAGAAGTGCAGTTTTTTCCTGCTCTGTATAAATATCAAGCTGATACATTCCCAATTCATCTTCTTTTTCATTGGCAAGAGGACCTATTTCCTGATCAACCTTTCCGAAGTGTAAAATTACTTTATTGGTATTTTTATTATACTTTCCTTCCAGATCTATTCCGTTGAAGTGTAATAGTTCTTTTGATGAAAAAGCCAGTTTTTCATTTCCGATGAGGGTAACTTCACTGCTACGTACGGCTTCTTTGGCTGTTGCTCCGGCAGATTTTAAAATTTCATTAATATTCTGACCTACAGTAATTTTGGCAAGATTAAAGGGTTCTGTCTGCGTACTTCCCTGTGTTTCAACCAAAGCTTCAGTTTCTTTATTTTTCTGATGGCCGCATGAAGCAAGTCCCCAACAGATCATTGACAGTACTATATATTTCAATCCTTTCATAATGTTAGTGTTAGTAAGCAGTTCTCAATAATAAAACAGAAAAAAGTGGATTCAAGTATCCAGAATCTGTTTTTTTATTTCTTCATCCTTTTAAAGGCTTATTTTTAATTCATATACTTATACCACGGAGAAGCCGGAGATGTGGGATATTTTAATCCAAAATTACTGATTCTGTTTGTCTTTAATTATTTTAGACCAATCGGTAAACATTTTAGTAATGGTATTGGCATTGATTAAACTGAAAATAAACATTCCGGTAAAGACGGTAAGCCAGCAATATGCTAATTTCACTCCATTTTTGTCTGTAATAAAGAAAAGAACAAATATAGTGATCGCTCCAAATATAAAAGTAAAAAGCAATGTATACATCAACACATGAATGATGTACATATTGAATTTAAGCTTTCTGAACATCCAGCCTATCAGGGCAACGGGGATAAATAATAGCAGAGGTATGAACATCGCCCCGAAGATAACAACTTCAGGATAATCTGTAATTCTGTCCTCCAGTCCGAAGAAGGTGTTAAAACTGAACCCCATCATAATGTTTCTCGGCATTGGTTACCTCCAGTAAAGTCTTATCTTTATATCCTAACATTTTCGCCAGTATAACATTGGGAAATTCATGGATTCCTATGTTATAAAGGTTAATACTGTCATTAAAAAATTCTCTTCTGTCTGCTATTTTGTTTTCCAGATCGGAAACTCTTTTTTGCAGCTCCAGGAAGTTATTATTAGATTTCAGCTCGGGATAGTTCTCTGAAACTGCAAAGAATGAAGAGAGTGCTTTTGAGGTTTCGTTGGCAATTTCGGTTCTTTTATCTGCATCCGTACTGTTATTGTAAAAAGTTCTGAGCTCTGTAAGGCGGGCCAGAAGCTTTTCCTCATAATTCATAAAGTGTTTGGCTACGGTGACAAGATTGGGAATCTCATCTGCACGTTGTTTCAGCACCACATCAATATTTCCGTAAGCTTTTTCAACATTAAATTTGAGCATGACCAATTTGTTATACAGATTGATCAAAAAACTGATAATAACTACTCCTAACAGGATAAGTAATATGATTGCGACCGTCTGATTCATTATTGTATGAGTATATAAATAATTATTAAAAGGATGATGGAACAGGTAAACATAAATGACCTCAGCAATGGCTGATATTTGTTCCAAACACTGATTCCTGATGATGAAGTAATCCCGAGAACTTTATAATAGTCGTCTTTTCTAATGAAAGGTGTCCCGTTTTTAGAATCGGCATATCCCACCAAAAGCATTTTCTGCCCGTCTTTTATAAGGGTTTCTTTGTATCTTTTGCCTCCGTGGCTGCTTATATTGGTTTCTCCCAACAAAACCAGTTCTATTCCTTCAGGTTCTACTTCTATAATTCCTGTATCATCTTTCATCTGAAAAATATTACATTGGGTTTCCCTGTGAATGATGCTGTATGTTTCTTTACCGTCTGAGTCTCGCCCAATATTTTCGATGGTATAATAATATCCAATGCATTCTTCATTCTTCACCGGTGAAGATAAGGGATTTTTCATGATCAGGCTACCTTCAATCTCTACTACTCCTTTGGCTACGGAATGGATCTTTGAGGTGGGAAGAGAGGACTGCAGACGTAAAAAACGTTTTGCAGCATTAGGCTTCATTACTATGATAAATATGAATATAAAAAATAATAAAGGAATAAGAATGATGGCTTTTTCGGCATAGCTGTCATAATTATTTGCAATTTCATAAGCATATTCATGCAGTGGCATTTTGTCCTTGAAAATAACCCATAGAATAAAATAAATAAAGCATACGGCTATTATTCCTAAAATGATATATGCAATGTACGGCCTTTCTTTTTTTATTCCCATCTGTTCTGTTCTCAAATCCAGGAAAAATACATGACTGTTATTCCGATATTTTTACTTTTCCCTAAATTACATCAGATTCATTTAGTTCATGTATTTATACCACGGAGAGGCCGGAGGCGTGGGATATTTTAACCCGAACACGGCATTATTACGGTAAGCTTCTTTGGTCACGGAAATGTATTTATTTCTTATTTTCCCATCATCTTCAATGGAAATACTTAGTATGGAATAATTTTTTCCATCATCCCAGAAGAAAGAAGTTGGATAAGTAAAGGCATTTTTTTGATTTTGATCCCATGAAACTTTTTCGGGAGAAAGTTTTTTCAATTTTTCAAAAATAGGTTTTACAAGTTTGATATCTACAGTTGCTTTATCCGTGATAGAAGCTGTAGGATTTCCATGTTTTTTTACTATTTTTTCTACAAATTCCAAAGAGTATTTTTCGGCAGCATTGGTGTCAACAGCCCCTACTTTTCCTTTGTATACTGTAATTCTTGTACCCATCGTATTATCTAAGGGTATATTTCCATACGTTATTCCTTTGTTTTCATCAGCATAGTATTGAATGATGTCTGCTTTTGCGGCATCTTTCAAAAATAAATCTTTGTTTTCAAAGTCATATTTTTTTGCGTCATCGCCTAATGAAACTGATGAAAGGTCAAATGATTTATTTCCACAACAGATATTGATCAATACTACAAAAATCAATATCAGAACTCTCGCTTTTTTCATACTATTTTATATTTTGATGATTACTATAATTCGCTATTTTTTATTATATGTTTGTTTTTAAACTATTCTTTATGATTTCAAATATATGAATACTATACAGGAAATATTAATGAAAATAAGCAATAATGCAAGTCTGGAGGACAGGGCTATTCTTTTTTTCATGGGATATGATGTGGTGTAGGTAGAAATTAATGAAGCAAAAAATGCAGCAAATCCTGTAAAAATACAACCTGCAGCAAACATCACCCAATCCAGCTGAAGAGCATTTGTACTATCCTTCCCTGCTTTATCTGTTATCTTTAGTTTCTGTCCCATAGCAGGTGGATGATCACTTGTAATATCCAGTGTTTTTGTTACCTTTTCCCCATTGGCGCCTGTATATTCTACTTTCGGAAAGAAAATCACCTTATCTCTGTAGGTAGAGGTTGAAAAGTTTTTAAACTTTGTAGTTTCTTTTTTGTATCCCACTACTGTTGCTTCATATTGCGGCTCATCAAAGCTTCTGTAAGCCTTTTCCCAGAAAAAGGTGTATGAAAGTACCAATGTCATTGCATTAACAGAAATAATAATGATTGAAATGATAAAAAGAAGGAAGGCTTTCTCCAAAAGACCTTCTTTTTTTCCTGACTGATCTCTGTTCGCAGCAAATTTCGTGAAGATTTTATATCCTTTATACAGAGAAAATATGATAATAATTGCTGTAAAATATCCTAAAAAAGTCATTTTCAATGATTAAATAATACTGAACCCTTTTTCTTTTGTTCTCATATGAAGTTTCACTTCCATTTCTATATTACTTTGTTTTTCAATATCGGGGCTTTTGAATTGCAATGGTTGTGAGCCGTCTTTTCTCATCAGCCTTACTAATTTCCCATATCCCATTATCTCAAGCTGCAGATCTGATTCATGAAGTTCTTCCACTTCCAGGTTCTGAGAAAATAATTGTCCTGCGCTTTCCACAAAGCGTTTCTTTCTTTCTTCTGTATAATATAAAGCTTGTTCCTGCAGTTTCATTTTGTCCTGTGACATTTCCAGATATTTTTCGGCATTATGGCTTTGAAGTACTGTTCTGATCTGCTTATAATATTTAAAAACATCACTGAAAAGGTCTTCTTCTTTGATGTCTTTCAAATCTACTGAATTTTGCCATCCATCCAGTACAAAAGGAAGCTCGACTTCTATTTCACCTGCGATTTCAAAATGAGGATATTTGATATTGTCACTCAGACCGTCCCATGGAGATTCTATTTTGGGATGAAAAGCAGATCGTGAAGCCTTCCAGTTATCAAGCTCTGCACAGAAGAAATCGATGGACATCATATCATCTTCATCCAAGATATTTTTTCCTAAGCGAGGATACATTTTCCCGGTCACTTTATATTTCCCACTCTGAAGCAATGCCTGATTGATCATAGTATCACCTCCGAATCCTCCTTCTTTTGTTTCGTCTCCGTACCAGTCTATGACAGGAACATCATTTATATAGATGGTGCCTGAGCAGTACAGTCTCGGATATACAGAATATAATGTTTTTTTTAAATTATGCATACGTCAATTTAAGTTAAATATTTTTTTTCCAGGTAGAAAGTTTCTTCTTTTATTGCTTTTTCTTCTACTTTAAAATTACTTTTCCACCAGCCGACTTCTCCTTCTATTTCTACTGAAAGAACTACTCCTGAGAATTTCAGGATCGGCTGTATGAATAATCCTTTAGAATCGGAATCCAGTACAATATCTCCTCCAAAGTAAGAATCGGCTTTTGCAGCGGCTTTAAAAGTCATAATCGGTTTTGATTTGGTTCCTTTTACTGTTCCGATTTCGACACTTACACTGAGTTCAATGGTGGCTCCCATTTTCCCTCCAATAGTGGTTTTCCCCTGCATATTGATCCCGTTGATGCTGTCAATTTTCAGGGCATCTACCATTATTTCCAATTCACCATAGAACGTTGCTGTAAAGGTTACCGAAGCTCCTAGTTTTTCTAATCCTCCACGGAATTTATTAATAATTCTTGCGGCAGCTGGATTTCCTGTAGCTCCATAAGAGGCTGCAGCAATAGCAGCTCCCAGAATATCTATGACTACTTCAGCTCCGATCAAGGGTTTAAAGCCAAAGCCTACTTCACCAATTACGCTGAGTGTATTTCTTTCGTTTACTCTTTCCAGATACCATTTTCCTACGACTGTAAATTTTGGATATCTCATATTGAAACCTACCGGTATTGCTGTTTCTTTTGCCGCACTTTGAGCATAGTTGATTGCATTTTGGACAATATTTACAGCAGTGGCAATCATTCTTGCTACCAGTTTAATTTTATCTGCAAATTCATTAGTAAAGCTTCTCTTTTCTCTCCCGGCATCCCATTCAGCAGATAGTCCTACTCCTATTGAAATCGGAACTTTTCCGGTTTCATTCATTCTCATTCTGTTGTATCCTGCCTGCCTGGATTTTTCCTGGTGTTTTGCATAAACAGATCCAGGCGGCATATTGGCCGCTTTATAATTGGAAACATTCACCAAAAACTCAAGAGCGAGTTCCCATTTAATATCGGGATAAGCTTTGATCAGTACTGTAGTTCTTTTTTCGTTACTAAAATATCTACAGCTATGAACATGCAAATGAAACTGATTCGGATTGGTTGCTGAAGGCCAAATATATTCTATTGGATAAACATTGACTCTGGACAGGTTTGAATATACACCATAACTAAATGAAGGAGTAGTAAATGTTTTCACCGTATCTCCTTTATCTATTGCCTGCCCTACGTCTACAATCAGAGCTTGTTTTTTATGTTTTCCTTTACTGTCTCTGAAACATTCATTGGTTTGAAAACCTGTAATATCAATGATCAGATTTTTCTTTGTAGACACGCTGGGAGCTGTCACTTCATAGTTTACCGTTTGTGCATCATGGGCATTGAATACAAATGAGATATCTACTCTACGGTTGTTTTCGTAGTCTTTCTCATTTTTATATTTAATATTATCTCTTCCCATTTTATCATCGGTAGGATCTACTTCTCCTTTTCCTACTGAGATTATTCTTCTGGGATCTAACCCTCCGTCTGCAAAGAATTTTTTGACAACGTCTGCTCTTCTTTGGGAAAGTCCTCTGTTATAATTTTCTTTTCCTATAACGCAGGCATAGCCACTGAGATTCATTGTGGAATCTTTATGCTCCAGAAGGAATTTGAGTACATTATTCAGAATTGCGACTCCGTCTTTGTCAATGACTGTGGAATCAAATTTATAAAAAATCGTTCTTTGAATATGCTCCTGTAATGCAGCAGATTTTATCAGTTTGACACCATTCCCGTTGTCAAAGACTTTAACGGTTGTATTGCTGGCCTGACCGTCCTTTGTTTCATTTTCAGTAATCTTTATCACTTCAAATTTGCACGGCTCTAGTCTTACAGAGTTTACATCCGGTTTATAGACTTTGGTTGGTGTCTGATTCTGAGCTCCGTTGGTATTGGTAGTGGCTATTTTATTCTTTACATTCAGATAGATGGCATGAAGATCATCACCCAGCTTGTCTTTGATGTATTGTTTTGATGCAGTATCTTTTACTTTAACGTAGAATTCTTCCACATTCTGAATGTTGTCTACATAGGACATCCATGCAAAAGTATTCTCCATTTTCACATTTACCTCACCATCTATTACCTGTACATTGTTGTAGGTGTGTACCAGTTTATCTTTTTTTGCAGACTGCTGGTTCCATAGCTCAATACTGAGTGTATTTCCGTTCAGCCCTTCTGTCATCAGGTTCAGGTGAACAATGTGTCCGTAGGAAATATACTCTGCCTTTTTGTTGTTTTTAATACTCTTGCTGTTTTTCTGTGTAGACCATTTACTGCTTACAATTTTGGGATCACACCAGCCTTTTACATATATTCCTGTATCATTTTTTGGGTCTCTCACTCCTGACAGACTGGCTTCAATATAAAACTGATAGCTTCCACAGAACTGTTTTCCTATTAAAAACTTATATCCGGTAGCAGAGGTTATCTGATTGATGATAATTTTTTTACTGTTGTTCTGCCTCATCCAGGTGAGAGGTTTCTTTTTGTCTGCATCTGTAGTGCCTGGTAACCATTCGCCCACTCCAAACTGCACCCACTGATCCGGCTTTATCGTAACCCTTTGTCCTAATACAGACATTTTAGGGTAATAAAGCCCACTTACAACTTTTATTTTCTTTACGCCTTTTGCCATTTTTGTATCATTTAGATTGCACCATCCTGACCTCCTCCCGAAGGCTGTTCGTTATACATTTCTTCGGAATCCACCAACGGATTGATCTGCTGCTGGACGTCTTTATCTGCATTTTTAAAGTTCTGCTGGCTGGCTTCTGCTCTCTGCCCGTGGTCTATAATCTCAATGCATGGAGTTCCGGCAATAGCACATACGGCTTTGCTGTCTTCTACAATTATATATCCGCAATTGCTGAGCTGTACTTTATCATAAAACTTCTGCCATTCTGTAACCATGATCTTGCAAGGTGGCGGCGGAACTCCCATTTTGGTACAGTTTCCGAATGTGTTTTTTTCAAATGTAGCTGCTCCTATTTCTTTCGTGGTGACGATGAGTTTTTTGGAAGCGCTTTTATCATTGGCATATTCTTTTTGGTGTGTAAGTACTTTCAGCTTGTCCGGAGCCTGCCCGAACTGGCATTTGCACATGGCGCCCTGTACTACAATATGTTTTTCTGCCATATTAATTTTATCTTTAGTGAAATGGTAATTTAGTTTTTATCAATTCCTGAAACTGATACTGAAATCTTTTTTTCTTCCTGCAGCATGATACTGCATTCCAGATAAAGAGATTCCGGAAGTGAAGTTTCTCCTTTCATATAGCTTATGAGTCTGAAAGTTCCTTGTTCATTCATCACAGGTTCGTCTTCTATAATCAATGAAAAAGGTGATCTTCTTATAAAATCATCAATGTCTCTTTCTTCATATAATTTCCCTGATCCTTCTACAGTAATCAGACCTGTTTCTCCTTTTATCGGATCTGTTTGCAGCTTAATTTTGTATTTGGGTTCAATAGCGTTGTCCACTACCGGAAAAGTTGATGTCATTTCTGTCGTATAATCCGTTCCGAAACGTTGGTAAATCCCAAAGAACAAAGCCCGGATGAAATAATCATTTTTAAGGTAAAGATCTATTGCTTCAGGCTGGCTGATTACTTTTTCAATCTTTCCGCAGTATTCGTCTACGGTTTCGCCCTCAAATTCTTTATATAATTCTTCTTTTACAGCCGGCCATCTTTTGATAAATACCTCAGCATTTTCTACTGCTTCAAATTTCCCCTGTTCATCTGTACTGATCTGTAAAGGATATAAAATCTCAGAGGTTCTGTACGCCAGCAGATCTGCAATTTCATTGACTTCTTCTTCATTGAGATAAAGATTAGATGTTCTGTCTATCTCAAAAAAGTGGTGTCCTTTTTCTGTTTTCAGCCAGCGAACTGAGGTTTCATATTTTAATTCGCTTTTATCATCTCCTTTTTCAATGGTAATGACAACACTGTATTTCCGTACTGAAATTTCCGGCTGAAAAACGAGATTATTTCCTCTTCCGAATTTCACCAAATTGTTTTTATCTGCAACTGCCGTTCTCGGAATAAAAAGTTCTTTCTGCCCGTTAAGGTTGATCAGGATCATATCCTTAACATCGCAATGATTATTGTGGAAGAGTTTTAATGCATCTTTATCCAGTCCGTACAGCGAGGCTATACTTTTTAAAGTTTCATCTTTCTGAACGGTATGTATATTATATTTCTGCATAAAAATGTTCCTGCTTCAATTTTTTTCTTTATTTGATATTTTATTAAAAATGAATAACCCTTGTTCTGTTAGGTCTTGGATCCATACCAATACCTTCTCTTCTTGCTGACCAGTGAAGATATTCATGGCGAAGTTTTCTTAAATCATCCTGTTCCTTTACTTCTTTCTGATAAGCTGTCTGACGGTTTTCCGGGATTTCGTTTCCTCCATAGGCATCCCGCAGGGCTTTATAATGTTTGAAAGAGTAAGGCTTGCCATCTCCCATCACGTAAGTTCTGAGACGGTCTTTTATTCCTATTAAAAACTGATCATCCAAAATAGAATATTTATCGTCTGTCAGTTTCTTTATGGTTATAGGAAGATTTTTATCAATGCCATATTCCGCCATAAAATGCAAAGGAATGTAGCTGTATGTCTTCAGCAGCTTGCGTGTTCCTCTTAGTGATAAATAGAATCCGGGGGTAATGGTGAGCTCATCTTTATGATACCATCCTTCTGTTTCAAGCTCTGTTTTTAATGCTTTTAATTTGGTACTGGTAGTCCATGAAGTTTCAACTTCTTCCCACGTTTCCTGTCCGTTTTCGTAAGCTCCACCTACATCACAGTGTACCCCGGGGAATGTTTTTTCAGTTCCGATATGTACTCTCGTAAGGTCAAAATTTTCCCTGTGTTCATCTTCTGCAGTAAAGTGAACTACTGTCTGTGCTTTTCCGATATCATTCAGGCTCAGTTCTTCAACGTCATTGCTGAAATTAGGTACTGGTGACAGGTATTTTGAATAGGAAGAAACGGTATCGTAAATTCCCAGGAATCTTACTTTTAAAACATCTACTTTTAATCCTGCTTCTTCAAGTTTAAGGCCTAAATGTCCCCATTTTGGAAGTTCTTCTGAAGCTACCCCTTTTCCATCGTCGTCTGAATAAGTAGTAACGGAAACGGCTTCGTTGGCAACTGTACGTGAGGTGGCTTTATATTTTGCTTTTCCAATTTCGTATACAAAATTACGGGCAGCAGCAGCTCCACGGCTGAATCCGAAAACATCAAAAGTAAGCACAGCAATTTTATCAGCTTTCTTTTCTGCTTTAATGGTTTTTACCTTTTTTACAATTTCTTCGCAGCCTTTTCTTACCTTCGATCTGATCCCGGTTTCTCCTGTTCCAAAAGCATATCCCAACGTAGCATCTCCTTCTTTATCCTGAGTACCGATGCCTTCTATATAGATTCCAAAGTTTTTATCATAGTTATCCCACATACGGGCTACATTACTCCAGTCATTGTTGTAACTGGTATTGTCTGTAGATTTACCACCATGTTTTTTATGGGCATCAGTCTCTCTCTTTCTTTCGTCTGTATTGGTTTTATTATTCAGGGTTCCGTCAAAAAAAATCCCAATGGTAATATCCAGTACTTCCTCTTTGGATACAGATGGTGTATAACTTCCAAATTGATTGTTGTGCATAGTTCTTGTTTTTAAATTGACTGAGTGAACGCTATGATTCTATCTTTCGGGATACCCTTATTTTTGCTTTGGTAACGGCCAGTTTTTCTTTTTCAGATTCTAAGGATACCAAAACATTTGTATTGTCTTCATTGACTTTAATGGTAAGATTAATGTTTTTATCCTTCCCTAATTTTTGAAACAAATCAAATATTTCTTTATCATCAAAAGCGTCTATCCATACTGCATACCTGTTGTTATTTTTATCTTTCCAGTAAAAACCACAGAATCTTGGTACCGCTCTGCTTTTATAGGTATTATCTTTCAAACTCTGATCAAAAAGATTTTCCTGTTCTCCGTTATAATTGGTAAAACCAAAATCTATCCATACTGCTCCTTCAGGAAGAACTACTGAAGGTTTCCAGTTGTATTTTTCTCTGTAGGTTGTATAGATGTCCGCTGCAGGATATCCTTCTTTTTCAATTTTCTCACGAATTTCTGGCTTGAATGTCTTGTAAGAAGGATCTTTCAGCATTCTGTCTGCAAAACCTTCTTTCAGCATATACTGAGCATTATCATATGCTTTTTCTTTGGTAATAACAGTATCGTGAGCCTGGAAAGCACCTATTTCTCTCTGGTTACCAGCACCCTTCATCCAAATCACCACTCTGCCCTGTGGAGCTAATCCTACGACAAATGAGTTGTATGTAGATTTTTTTTTCGTATCCTGATCTACAAATCCTTCATCAAAAAGGCTTTTTATCTTTTCTTTGTCCAGGTTCCATTTTCCGGTATAGAATTTTTTTTCTACCAACGAGTACCATGTGAACTCCAGCTCATGGGGAGCATTCATTCTTTCGGTGGTTACGTTCATCGTTCCTCCTTCTTTTCCCCATCCTGTATTCTGTGTTCCCCAGATCGCATCAAAACTGTAGGTGAAATCATCAGCCACAATAGCTCCTTCATACACTTCCATTGGATATTCCTGTGGGGCAGAAACGGTTCCCAGCCAACTGTATTTTTCTTCCATTTTTTTATTCTGACAATTCGTTAATGAGAAACAGCATACTATAAAAAGAATCAGTATGTTATATTTACTTATGACCATGGGACATAATCTTCTTGTTACTCGCTAAAACCAGATTATCTCTGTGTGCTTCCACATTGATTTTCTTTGCTATTTTTTCAACCTTTTTTCCTACACTCAGGTGATAGGAATCTTTTACTGTTATGCGCAGATTGGTTGCTGTTTTTATGATGGCCATATCAGAAAAGTTTTGATTTTTCAGCGCTGTTGAATTCTACTATCTTTCCACTCTGCATGGTCATATTTTCCAGTTCGCTGAACATAGAAATTTCACCTGCTATTTCATTGGATGTTTCAGATTGTCTCTTGAATTCTTTTTCAATCATTTCTGTTCGGGTATCGGAAGCTTCCGTAATGTCTCCTGAAGCCGTAAGTTTCATATCTTTTCCTGCTATAGAAACAATATTGTCATTTGCAGTACTGGTAATACTTGCTCCAGCTCCTATTGAAATTTCTTTTCCTGCTGTGATATTGATATTGTCACCAGCATTTAAAGTAAAGTTTTTAGGTGCTTTCATACTGATATTGCCCTGTCCGTCCATGAAATAAGTATTGCCACTCGGATCCAGAATGGTTACACTACCTTCTTCATCATTCATTAAAATTCTGATTCCACTTCTGGTTTGGATAGATTTCAGATGATTGTTTACACCACCTCCTAAAGCGATTCCTCCATGGAACATTCCTCCCATTACGAAGGGTCTGTCCGGATGGCTGTGAACAAAATTAACCATCACCTGATCTCCCACTTCCGGAATAGCTACATATCCGCGGTTTTGGGTAATCTGGTCTGTTCCCCCTGCATCAGGGCTCATCATACGGATAAAGTGAGTGGTATCATTGGTCTGCCAGTCAAATCTCACCTGTATTCTTCCCTGTCCTTCGGGATCTGTATTAGAAATTACCGTTGCAGTCTGTGGTTCAGCTTTTGGAAGGGTATATTCCGGTTTTGGAAGAAAGCCAGTGTCTGCTGCTATCCCTATGAAGCTTCCATTGTAATGACCTATTGTGTCAATTTCATGTTCTGCTTCTGTAATCATGATTCTGGTGAAATAAGAAGTTTCATTAGAATCCTGTTTACGCATCTGCACATCTGCTACACATCCTGGATGCAGGAAAGGAACTGTTGTATTTCCTGAAACGGAAAAAACGTTGACAGCTTCGCTTCCTGATGCACTTTTCTGAGAGTATTCAACGTCAAGATGTGTGGTAGCTTTGATGGGAGCCATCTGTAAAGCCGGGGTTTTATAAATAGATTCGTTATGACTGTATGCTGTTTTTGCCAGATCACTCACATGTTTGATCGGGGTTGAACCGGAAGTCAGTCTTTCATTTTTATTACTGTTGTAACCGTAAAATTGTGGTTTGGTATGTACTGCTTTCAATTCCACTTTTATATCATTGGCACTGCTTCCGTAGGTAAGGGTTATGGGCTTGTTCTGAGCAGGAAGTTTTCCGAAGTGTAAGACTTCACCGTCATAGTAGAACTGTTCACCATAAGCTTCAGCCATTCTTGCCAGATAGTTGTAATGGGTTTCATCATACTGGCTGCTGTAGATGATTTGGGAAAAGTTATTCGCATCTACCCTGATATCAAAACGGCTTTTGTCAATTCCCTGTTTAATCACTTCTTCTGCAATGATTCCTACATTTACAGACTGCGTACCTCCAAAACTCTGGATATGTGGTGCTCCGTCAAGGAGAATGGTAGGACTGTATCCGGTAAGCACAATGTTTCCTAGGCTCATTTGTTCCTGGCTGAATCCTACTCCGGTAATCACTCCTACAAAGGTTCTTTCAGGACTGTTGTCTATATCTTTATAGGAAATAACAGCTGTAAGTCTTTTTCCAAGGAACTTATTGGCTTCTTCCAATGAATGGGTCTGTCTGTCTCCCAGGGTATCATGTGCCAGTGTCAGTGTAAATTCGTGGTGTCTTCTGGTGCTTTGTTTAAGCTTAAAATGCTTATAATACTTGATAATCTTCCCTTCTATGACAAGAGAAAGTTTTACCAAACGGTTGATACCTGTATGATGGTTTTCGGAAATACCATCTGCATTCTGCGTAGGACGAAAAGACGTCGCTTGTGATTTTCCAGGTGTATTTGACATATTTTTTAGTGATTTGATTAATTTTCTAACCGTTTATTCAACAGGACGGGAATTTAAAAATAAAAACAAAAGCTCCCACTGAATATAGTCTAAGGTAAAAAAAGACCGTCTTATTTAAGGACAGTCTTTTATCTTTTACTCATGAAAGACCTAGCTCATTGGCCAAAGTCCGTCATAAGATGAGTTTCCATATGTAATGCTTTCAGCACTTACTACAAAGCTGATCAGCATATTGTTACTGTCTATTGCATCAAAGTCTACTTCATGCTGGATAACATATCCGTTTTCCCATTTCAAAGAAATCAATGTTCCTTCTTCGTGAGATTTATTGAAGTTTATTTCTCCGCTTGTAGGTTTATATTTACTGTTCAGCAAACTTTCTAAAACATCAGATTTTTCTGTTGCTTCAATAGTTACTTTAATCAATGCGTTTGACGGATCAGATGCTACACGTCCTGATATGTCTGTAGATCTTGATACGCTGTAGTTAAGCTTTAATAACTTTTGACCTTCTCCTCCATTGAATTTTAAGATTCCTCTTGAATTTCCTGCCATATTCTTAAATTTTAATCATTAACAACTGTTCCCAGATATAGGATTTATATAACAAAGATAGACTTCATGTTCTAATTTAAAAAGTTTTTATGGCACTGTTTCATAAATTGTAGTAGTTCTACGACATTTATCAAATTTTGAATTAAAAATCAATTTTAGAATTTTAAACTAAATTACCTTGTTTTTAATTGAAATTTTTCTACAAAATCCTTTATAATCCCACATGCACAGGAAACCAAAAACAATCACTTTATTCAATATCAATCATTTAGCATTTTTTTGTGACATCAATAGTGTTTATATCCATACCCAATTACCATAATAATAAGGTTAATGATTACCATACCCATTAAAATATTGCTGTATTTTCTTTTTTTGTCGATAAAACTCAGGCCCAGGGTAAAAAAAAACAATAATAAGGTATATACGGCAGGATACATGTGAAAAGCTTCAGAAAACTTTCCTTCAAACACCAATACAATTGCTCTCTGGGCGCCGCATCCCAGGCATTCCACTCCAAGGAATTTTTTGCTGGGGCAGGTAAGCATAAAGTCTTCGATATCCATTACTGTGGTTTTGTCAACTATTTCTGTAATTAAGAAGAGATTTTGGCTCTGGTATACTGATGTGGAAAAAAGCAGTCTTCTTTCATCTCAAAAGACCCCTGAACGGCAATATATGGATTTCTAAGAATTTCTCTTGCCACAAAAACAAGATCGGCATCACCTTTCTGAAGGATTTCTTCAGCCTGCTCTATTTTGGTAATCAATCCTACTGCTCCTGTCTTTACACCGGCTTCATTTCTCACCTGTGATGAAAAAGGAACCTGATAGCCATCGAAAACCGAAATTTTCGCGCCATGGATATTGCCGCCGCTGGATACATCAACAAGGTCTACAGCATGTTCTTTCAAAATTTTTGCCAGTTCCACACTGCTTTGAATATCCCAACCGTTCTCTGCATACTCCGTTCCGGAAATTCTTACAAAAAGGGCTGTATTTTCATTCAATTCTTCATTAACAGCATCTACAATTTCGATCAGAAACCTGATTCTGTTTTCAAAGCTTCCCCCATATTCGTCTGTTCTGATATTGGATAGCGGTGACAGGAACTGATGGATCAGATATCCGTGTGCCCCATGAATTTCAATAACGTCAAAACCAGCTTCTACAGCTCTTCTTGCTGCTTTTTTAAAATTCTGAACCTGCTCCTTTACCTCATCTGTAGTGAGCGTATGCGGAATTCTTTCCGTCGGGTGATACGGAATAGGGCTTGGTGCAACGGTTTCCCAGCCTTCTTCAATAGAAATCTGCAGGTTATTCCATGTAGAACCTTTCCTTCCGGCATGAGCCAGCTGAATTCCTATTCTGCTTTCAGAGTTTTTATGAACAAACTCCACAATCCTTTGTAATTTTTCTGCCTGCTCATCATTCCAGATTCCCATGCAGTGATTGGTAATTCTTCCTTTAGGTTCTACTCCCGTAGCCTCTACAATCAACAGACCTGTACTCCCTTGTGATCTGCTTCCGTAATGTACGAAATGGAAGTCATTGGCTTCTCCGTTTTCACATGAATACATACACATGGGTGACATTACCCATCTGTTTTTTAACTCTACATTTCTAAATTTTATTGGTGTATATAACATTGTACTCTTTAAAAAAATTGAACTTTTCACCGGAAGAATAAAATATTGCCCACCTCATTAAAAAG
>Ga0123397_110787_pt1 | contig 16350 bp, 13 predicted proteins | sample T10HLNH4metaT_FD_89925 | JGI IMG/M metagenome (GOLD analysis project Ga0123397, IMG submission 89925) | Methane-oxidizing artificial microbial communities from Washington, USA to study methane cycling - T10-HLNH4 metaT (Metagenome... ... | reverse complement strand
CAGCGACAGCGTCACCGCCGCCCGGCCCGCGTTGGCGAACATCACCTGCACCGTGTCCGTGCCTTCTCCGTCCGCTTCCACCACCACGTCGCCGATCTGGTCCAGCACGTAGCGGTCGTCGCCTTCGCCTCCGATCAGCGTGTCCGCGCCCGCCCCACCGTCCAGCACGTCGTCTCCACCCCGGCCGCTCAGCACGTTCGCGCTTGCGTTGCCGGTCAGTACGTTGTTCAGGCCATTACCGGTGCCGGTCACGGCCCTGCCGGTCAGCGTCAGGCGTTCGACGTTATCTGCCAGCGTGTGGTCGACCGATGCGGACACCGTATCGTTACCCTGGCCGCTGGCCTCGACCACCCGGTCACCGATGTTATCGACCACGTAGCTGTCATCTCCGGCACCACCAACCATTTCATCGGCACCGAGGCCGCCGTTGATGACATCGTTGCCGTCATAGCCGTACAGCGTGTCATCGCCGGCTCCGCCCACGACGGAGTCGGCCCCGCTCATCATTGAGGTGAAGAAATCGGTCGTCGACGCTGTCGAAAAGCCGAAGGGGCGGCCGGAATCTGCATCCAGGACGACGTCTCGGGAAATGCCGCTGATGGACATCAGCGACTGTGCCGCACCTGATCCGGCCCCATCCAGATCGCGCAGGAAGGCGACCGAAGTGACAGTCCCCCTGATCAGTCCGTCATTACCTTCTGTGAAACTGCCTGCATAACTGATCGTGTTGGTGGCAATGCCCGATTGATCTCGCAACGTATAGACGACGGAAGAATACCGGCCCACCCCCGTGGACATGGAAATGCTTCCGATATAGGAAACGGACTGTTCGGAGTCACCGATCGTGGCGCGGGTTACCGTGCCGGTAACGTCTCCATAGACGTTACCGCGAACACTGCCACTCATCGTGATGAACAGGCCGTCCGTCTGCGAGTAGCTGATGCGGCTGATGGAAAACGAATTGCCGGTCATGCCGCTGCCGGAAATCGTCATCTGCGGATACGGGTAGTAATAGCCATTGATGACGATGCGCGAATCGGACGCGCTGGTCACATACCCGTAGTCAATCAACGAGTAGATCGGGTCGAAAATGCCTTCGAGACGATTGCTGAAGGCGTCAAGTTTGATCGCGGCACGGCTGACGAAACCACCCAGCGTGTCAGTGAGGAAGGAAAGGCTGCTGTCCTGCGTTGTAATGGTGGCCACGGCGCGGTCCTGTCAAACGTCATTTCGTTAGCGAGCGACCGAGTATAGCCAGACGGCATGAACCGGCTGCTGCGAAACAGTTTTTTTCACGGACTGACCGCAGATTCCGTTGCGTATCGTCCCCTGCCTACGACCATGGTCGTACGTCTGTACTGATCAACACATGATCAAACTCAAACAATCGGCACAGTCGGACGCGAAGGACGGTTGAAAGGCGCGGGCGGAATGCAGTCTTCCGGGTACGCACGAAAAACCGCTCCGGCTGCGCAACGATGCACCAGCGCGGTGCCGAGCGTCGGCCAGGCTCAAGAAGACGGCTAAAAAATCTTTCAAAAACATGGGCATGAATACAAGCACGCAAATTGCTTCGGCGCAGCAATATCCATCGCCTGCCGCCGGAGTCTTCCGTGTCCATCCATGTCGCGCTGAACCATGTCACCCATTACCGCTACGACCGGCCGGTCATGCTGAGTCCCCAGGTGGTGCGTCTGCGACCGGCACCACATGCGCGGACACCGGTGCTGTCCTATTCGCTGAAGGCTGAACCCGGCGGGCACTTCATCAACTGGCAGCAGGATCCGCAGTCGAATTACCTCGCACGGCTGGTCTTTCCGGAGCGCACGCGCGAACTGCGGATCGAGGTCGATCTGGTGGCCGAAATGTCGGTCATCAATCCTTTCGACTTCTTTCTCGAACCCGAGGCGGAGAAGATTCCTTTCGCTTACAGCGACGAGCAGCGACATGAGCTCTACCCCTATCTGGTCAAGCTGCCGCTGGGACGTGACAACGCGCCCAAGTTCACCCACTGGGTGGCCAACGCACGCGGGCTGTGTGCAGGCGGGCGTGCCAGTGTCGACTTCCTGGTGGCGCTGAACCAGCAGTTGCAGAAGGACATCCGCTACCTCATCCGCATGGAGCCCGGCGTGCAGGCGCCGGAAGAGACGCTGCAGAAGGCCAGCGGCTCCTGCCGCGACTCGGCCTGGCTGCTGGTTCAGGTGCTGCGCCACATCGGTCTGGCCGCGCGCTTCGTGTCCGGCTACCTGATACAGCTCACGCCGGACGTGAAAGCGCTGGACGGCCCCAGCGGCCCGGACCGGGACTTCACCGATCTGCACGCCTGGTGCGAGGTGTATCTGCCGGGTGCAGGCTGGGTCGGTCTCGACCCGACCTCGGGCCTGTTCGCCGGCGAAGGCCACATTCCACTCGCCTGCTCCCCCGAGCCGTCGTCGGCCGCACCGGTCAGCGGCTACAGCGAGAAATGCGAGTCCGAATTCGAACATCACATGAAGGTGGAACGCGTGTGGGAAGCACCGCGCGTCACCAGACCCTACAGCGACGAACAGTGGTCGCGCATCGAGGCGCTGGGCCACCGCATTGACCTGGATCTGAATGCCCACGACGTGCGGCTCACCATGGGTGGCGAACCCACCTTTGTGTCGGTGGACGATCGTGACGGTGCCGAATGGAACACCACGGCCGACTCGCCGCCCGACAAGCCCACCAAGCGCCTGCTCGGCGCAGAACTGCTGGCGAAACTGAAGGCACGCTATGCACCGGGCGGACTGCTGCATTACGGTCAGGGCAAGTGGTATCCGGGCGAACAGCTGCCGCGCTGGTCACTCACCTGCTTCTGGCGGCGCGATGGCGAGGCGATCTGGAGCGACCCCGGGCTGTTCGCCGACGAGTCGGTGGATTACGCGCTGACCGAAGCGGATGCCGCGCGCTTCCTCGAACTGCTGTCATCGCGCCTCGGCGTGGGCAGCAGCAACGTATTCCCCGCCTACGAGGACGTGTGGTACTACCTGTGGCGCGAGCGCCGCTTGCCGGTGAACGTCGATCCGTTCGACGCCCGGCTCGAAGATCCGCTCGAACGCGAACGGGTACGCCGGGTGTTCGAACAGGGGCTGGACAGCGTCATCGGCCACGTACTGCCGCTGGCACGCACGCCGGACGGCAACGGCTGGCAGAGCGGTCCCTGGTTCCTGCGCGCCGAGCGCTGCTATCTGGTGCCCGGCGATTCGCCACTCGGCTACCGGCTGCCGCTGGATGGCCAGCCCTGGACCGCGCCCACTGACTACCCATGGGTGCATGCACCGGATCCTGCGGCGCCGCAGGCCCCGCTGCCGGCCTGGCGCGACATCGCCACCCGCATGCAGACACCGCTCACCGACCTGGGCAGCGACCGCGCGCAAAGGCTGGGTTACGTCGCGGCGGCTCAGGGCGCAGGCCTCCACGGCACACACCCGACCGACCGCAAGCCCGGTGCCTTCGAATCCGCCGGCTGGATTACCCGCACCGCGCTGTGCGCCCAGGTGCGGCACGGCGTCATGTATCTGTTCATGCCGCCGCTGTCGTCGCTGGAGCACTACCTGGAACTGGTGACCGCGATCGAGGCCACCGCGGCCGACTGCGGCCACCCGGTGGTGCTCGAAGGCTACGAGCCGCCGCGCGACCCGCGACTGGAGGTGCTGCGCATCACGCCCGACCCCGGCGTACTTGAGGTGAACATCCAGCCCTATCGCTCATGGGACGACATGGTGGCCGGCACCACCTTCCTCTACGACGCCGCGCACGCATGCCGCCTGGGTACCGAGAAATTCATGATAGACGGACGCCACAGCGGCACCGGCGGCGGCAACCACTTCGTGCTCGGCGGCGCCACGGTGGCGGACTCGCCCTTCCTGCGCCGGCCTGACCTGCTGCGCAGCCTGATCAGCTACTGGCACAACCACCCGGCACTGTCCTACCTGTTCTCAGGCCTGTTCATCGGCCCGACCAGTCAGGCGCCGCGCATCGACGAGGCGCGCAACGACGCGGTGTACGAGATCGAGATCGCCTTTGCCGAAATCGAGCGCCGCACGCGCGACATGGGCTATACGCCGCCCTGGCAGATCGACCGCATCCTGCGCAACCTGCTGGTCGATTCCACCGGCAACACGCACCGTACAGAGTTCTGCATCGACAAGCTGTTCTCGCCGGATGGCCCGACCGGCCGCCTCGGCCTGCTGGAGATGCGCGCCTTCGAAATGCCGCCGCACGCGCGCATGAGCCTGACCCAGCAGCTCATGCTGCGCGCGCTGATCGCCCGCTTCTGGCAGCAGCCCTACTCGCCGTCACGGCTGAAGCGCTGGGGCACCGAACTGCACGACCGCTTCATGCTGCCGCACTTCGTGTGGGACGACCTGCGCGACGTGGTCGACGAACTGCGTGCCTTCGGCTACCCGATGGAGCTGGAATGGTTCGCGCCGCATTTTGAATTCCGCTTCCCGAAACTCGGCGAATTCGCGGCGCGCAATGTGCACGTCGAACTGCGCGGCGCGCTCGAACCCTGGCACGTCATGGGCGAAGAGGGTGCGCCGGGCGGCACGGTGCGCTATGTCGACTCGTCGGTCGAGCGGCTGCAGGTCAAGGTGCGCGGGCTGGTGGATGAGCGCCACGTGCTGGCGGTGAATGGCCGGCGCATCCCGCTGCAGCCCACCGGGCGCGTCGGCGAATTCGTCGCTGGCGTGCGCTACCGTGCCTGGCAGCCGCCGACCTGCCTGCACCCGACGATTCCGCCGCACAGCCCGCTGGTATTCGATCTGGTGGATGACTGGATGAAACGTTCGATGGGCGGCTGTCAGTATCACGTCGCGCATCCGGGCGGCCGCAATTTCGAGACTTTCCCGGTCAATGCCTATGAGGCGGAAGGTCGCCGTCTGGCGCGCTTCTTCGCCATGGGCCACACACCGGGCCGGGTGTCGGCACCGCCTGAGGAGCGCAACCCCAACTTCCCGTTCACGCTGGATCTGCGCCGCTGAAGGTCAGGGCCGGCAGGGCCGCTGGCCCTGCCGGTCAGCGCGGGATTCGCGCCCCGCGGACGGTCAGGGTGTCCCCGGCGCCGTGCGCCGCAGGCACAATGCGGACATCGCACTACGCACCTTCCGTCTTGATCCACTGGACCCGCCAGATGCTGTGGCGCCTGCTCGCCGCGCTGTCCGTGCTGCTCGGCGTCATCGGCGCCTTCCTGCCGGTGCTGCCCACCGTGCCCTTCCTGCTGCTGGCCGCCTGGGCGGCGGGACGCGGCTGGCCGGAACTGGAGGCGAAACTGCTGGCGCACCCGAAGTACGGGCCGATGATCATCCACTGGCGCGAACAGGGTGCGGTGCCGCGCCGTGCCAAGTGGCTGGCCAGCATCATGATGTGCTGCAGCGCGGTGATGCTGTGGTTCAGCCCGGTGCCGCCCTGGGTGCGCGGCTCGGTCTGGTTCACCCTCATCGTGGTGGCGACCTGGCTGTGGCGACGGCCGGAACCGGCGCCGCCACCCGATCAAGGCAATCAGGCCAGTGCCGGATAGTCGGTGTAGCCGTCGGCGCCACCGCCATAGAGCAGTTCGGCGCGCAGCGGATTGAGCGGTGCGTGCTCCCGCAGGCGACGCACCAGATCCGGATTGCTGATGAAGGGACGGCCAAAGGCCACCGCATCACTCGCGCCGGCGGCCACACGGGTGGCCGCGCTGTCCAGGTCGAAGCCGTTGTTCACGATCCAGCCGCCGGCGAAAGCCTTCTTCAGCGCCGCGTAGTCGAAGGGCTTCGCCAGGTCGGCCGGTTCGCGCGCGCCGCCGGTCTCGCCCTCGATCATGTGCACGAAAGCCAGCCCCAGCGGAGCGAGTTTTTCGATCAGCCGGCCGTACAGCGCCTGCGGATCGCTGTCACGCGGCGTGTCGTTGAAGGTGGTGATCGGCGACAGGCGGATGCCGGTGCGCGCGCCGCCGATTTCCTTTGCCACTGCCTCCATCACCTCGACCACGACGCGGATGCGGTTGTCGATCGAGCCGCCATAGAGGCCGCTGCGGTCGTTCACGCTGTCGCGCATGAACTGGTCCAGCAGATAGTTGTTGGCCGCATGCACCTCGACGCCGTCGAAGCCGGCATCGATCGCGTTGCGGGCGGCGCGGCGGTAGTCCTCGACCAGCGCCGGGATTTCGTCGTCGCGCAGCGCACGCGGCGCCGAGGTGTCGACGAAGCCTTCACGGGTGAAGGTCTTGGCGTTCGGCCGGCGTGCGGTGGAGGACACCGGAGCGGCACCATCCGGCAGCAGCGAACTGTGCGAAATGCGGCCGACATGCCACAGCTGCAGCACGATGCGGCCGCCGGCGGCATGCACCGCCTCGGTCACCGCACGCCAGCCGGCGACCTGTTCGGCCGAATGGATGCCCGGCGTGTCGAGATAGCCCTGGCCCATCGGCGAAATCTGCGTCGCCTCGGCGATGATGAGGCCGGCGCTGGCGCGCTGGCGGTAGTACTCGACCGTGAGCGGCCCGGGTACGTTGCCGGCCAGGGCGCGGTTGCGGGTGAGCGGTGCCATGACGATGCGGTTGGCAAGGGCGATGTCGCCCAGACGGGTCGGTTCGAACAGCGTGGTCATCCGGTTCTCCAGGTATGTTTCTCAGGTAAGGCGCCGCGGGACGATCGGATCAGAAGCCCTGCAGCACGATCTTGCCGCGCGCACGGCCACTTTCAAGCAGTGCGTGCGCGCGTTTCAGGTTGGCGGCATTGATGATGCCGTAATGCTCGCCCAGCGTGCTGCGCAGCCGGCCGGCATCGACCAGGTCGGCCACCTGATCGAGCAGCCGGCCCTGTTCCGCCATGTCATCGGTCCGGTAGAGCGAGCGGGTGAACATCAGTTCCCAGTGCAGCGACAGGCTCTTGCGCTTGAGCGCCAGCACGTCGAGCGGATGCGCCGGATCGTCGATCAGGCCGAGCCGCCCCTGCGGCGCGAGCGCCTCGACGATCTGCGCGTAGTGCTGGTCGGTGTGCGTGAGGCTGGCCGCGTGGGTGACCGATTCGATGCCGGCTTCGCGCAGCGCCTCGGCCAGCGGACGGCGGTGATCGATCACGTGATGGGCGCCCAGTTCGCGCACCCACTCGGCGGTGTCCGGCCGTGATGCGGTGCCGATCACGGTGACGCGGCTCAGCGCGCGGGCGAGCTGAATCATGATGGAGCCGACACCGCCGGCCGCGCCGACGATGAGCAGCCGGCCGTCGGCATCGCGCAGCTGCAGCCGGTCGAACAGCAGCTCCCAGGCGGTGATCGCGGTCAGCGGCAGTGCCGCCGCCTCGGCGAAGTCGAGCGACTCAGGCATGCGGCCGACCAGACGCTCATCCACCGCCTGGTATTCGGCGTGGCTGCCCTGCCGCGTGAGGTCGCCGGCATACCAGACGCGGTCACCCGGCCGGAAGCGGCTCACCTGATCGCCCACCGCCTCGACCACGCCGGCCGCATCCCAGCCGGGCACCCGCCAGCTGCCGTCGGCAGGCGGCGCATGGAAGCGGCGAACCTTGGTATCGACCGGATTCACCGCGACTGCCTCGATGCGCACCAGCAGATCGTGACCGCGGGCTTCCGGCCGCGGAAGATCGATATCGACCAGACTGTCCGGGTGTTCGACCGGAAGGTTCTGCCTGAAGGCAACGGCTTTCATGATGCGGCTCCTGCATGCTGTATCGAACGCATGCTACCGACAGCCGGATGGATTGATAATCCGGCAATCCATCAATACATATTCAAACGCAGTTTGAAAATGACCCGGACCCTGCACACACCTGATCTGACGCTGTCCCAGCTCGAACTGTTCGTGCGCATCGCCGACGCCGGCTCGCTGAGCGCTGCCGCACGCCAGCTTCAGCTCACGCCGGCTGCGGCCAGCGCGGCCCTGAAACGGCTGGAGGCGGCCTTCGGCGCACGGCTGGTCGAGCGATCGACCCGCTCGATGCGGCTGACCGGCGAAGGCGAACTGCTGCGTGACCACGCGCGACGGGCGCTGGGCGAACTGGACGACGCGCGCGCCCAGCTCGGCGCCGGCCGCGAAACACTGAGCGGCGACATCCATCTGGCCGCGCCGTCCGACCTCGGTCGCGGCGCGCTGTCCGCCATGCTGGACCGCTTCATCGAACAGCATCCGGGCGTACGGCTCACGCTCTATCTGTCGGACACGGTGCAGGATCTGGTGCGCGAGCGGGTCGATCTGGCGGTGCGCTACGGCGAACTGCCGGATTCGTCGCTGGTGGCCCGCCGGCTGCACGTGACGCGCCGGGTGCTGGTGGCCTCACCGGCCTACATCGAGCGCCACGGCGCACCACAGCAGCCCGCCGACCTGGGACGTCACAACTGTCTGGTGCTCTATCGCGGCGGGCGCCCGCACCTGACCTGGCGCTTCATGCGCGCAGGCACGGAAACGCGGGTCCGGGTACAGGGCAACCGCATGGCCTGGGACGGCGCCATCGTGAGGCAGTGGGCGCTCGAAGGACTGGGCATCGCCACCAAGGCGCGGCTGGACGTGGCGGACGATCTGCGGTCCGGTCGTCTGGTCGAACTGCTGACCGACTGGCGCGGCGAGGACTTTCCACTGCACGCGCTGCTGCCCGCCGGCCGTCACATGCCCCTGCGGGTACGCCGGCTGCTCGACTTTCTCGGAGACTGTTTCGCTCAGGTGGAACCGGAACTGCGGGCGTCGTCCGGCGGCTGAGCCAGCCGCACTGGACCCCGCAGGTCGGCGTCCGGATCGCGCACCACGCCGCGCTGGGTGATCAGCACCCGCCCCTCGCGCGCCAGGCCGCGCGCCACTTCGCGCACCCGGCCCATCAAAGGCCGCCAGTCCGGCGCCAGCGCACGGGCCACTTCCGACGGGCAGATCGAGCGCCCTGCTCCGCGCGCGGCGACCTGAGCAAGCAGGATCGCCACGATACGTTCATCACTCAGCGCGTCATCGGCCGCGTAGGGTCGCTGCACCACTCGCTCCACGAACCCGGATAGAGCTGCGCGCCGGACAGCCCGGCCACCTCGAGCGCCAGCAGGTTATGACAGGCGGTAACACCGCTGCCGCACTGCATGACCAGTGAGGCCGGCGCGCGGTCGCCGATCAGCGCCCGCCACTCGGTGCGCAGCGCGTCGGCCGGCTTGAAACGCCCGTCCTCGGCCAGATTGAGCTTGAAGAAGCGATTGACCGCGCCCGGAATGTGGCCACCGACCGGGTCCAGCGTTTCGTTCTCGCCGCGGAAGCGATCCGGTGCGCGGGCGTCGACCAGCAGCCGCTCGGCGGACGTGAGATTCTCCAGCACCGCATCGGCATCGGCCATCGGCAGCACCTCGCCCAATGGATAGGACACCGGCGGCAGCGGTCGCACCGAGGTGTCCAGCGCGCCGCCAGCCGCCTTCCAGGCCGACAGGCCACCATCGAGCACCGACACGTCGCGATGACCGACCCAGCGCAGCATCCACCACAGCCGGGCCGCGAACATGCCGCCGGCGTCGTCATAGGCCACCACGCGATGTGCCGGCGAAATGCCGCGTTCGCCCAGCAGTTTTACGAAAGCCTCGGGAGCCGGCAGCGGGTGACGACCGTTGCGGCCGGTCTTGGCCGCCGACAGGTCGCGATCGAGATGCATGAACAGCGCGCCCGGAATGTGGCCGGCGCGCCAGGCGGCTTCGCCGGCCTCCGGATTGGCCAGATCGTGCCTGCAGTCCACCACGACCACCCGGGCGTCCGACATCGCGTCGGCCAGCGCGGCCGCCGAAATCAGTGCTGCGCTCATGCGGTCGTCTCCGCCAGCCAGTCACGGGCGGCTGCCTCATCGTCGAACACGGTCACGTCGGCGTCGACGAACACCTGCGACAGCCAGGCGGTCCACACCATCCAGGGCGAACCGGCGATCACCGCGATGCGGCCGAAGTCATGGCTGTGGGCGCGCGCGAAACGCAGTTCTTCGAGCGCCATGTCCAGCGTGAAGTCGGTCATCTGCCGCAGGTCGATCAGCAGATTCACGATGCCTTCGAACTTGATCCGGTAATTCACCAGATCCTCGAATTCGCGATAGTCGGCCAGCGTGAATTCGCCGAAAGCCGTCACCGTCACCAGATTGCCGCTGTATTCGCTTGTGATCATTTTTCTTACCTCCAGTGTCTGCCGGAAGCGGGACCGCGCGTGCGCGCCCCGCACTTCGACTATAGCTTCGCCGGCGGCGGATTGAGCATGGCCAGCACGCCACTGGCGACGATGAGCACCATACCCAGCCAGACCGCGGCCGAAGGCACATCGTTCCACAGCAGCACCCCGTAGAGCGTGGAAAAGGCCACTGTCGTGTAGGCGAGGCTGGCGGACACCAGCGTGCGACCGCCCTTGTAGGCGGCGGTCATGCACAGCTGTGCGGCGGCGCCGAACACGCCGACACCCAGCAGCAGTGCGCAGGTGCGCAGATCCGGCAGATGAAAGCCGCCGTCGATCAGCGCCCAGGCCGCGCCGAACACCGACGAACAGAGCGAGAAATAAAGCACCGTGCGCCATTCCGGCTCGCCAAGACGCCCGAGATCGCGCACGCTGAGATAGGCCATGGTGGCGATCAGGCCTGAGCTCAGGCCGCACAGCCCGCCGACCCACTGTTCGCTGCCCAGGGTGGGCTGCAGCACCAGCACCACGCCTGCGAAACCGAGCGCCAGTGCCAGCGCGATCGGACGCGACAGTTCGCCGCTGACGGTGAACCCCAGCCAGGCCGCCATGAACAGCGGCGAGGTGTAGTTCAGCGTGACTGCGGTCGGCAGCGGCAGCAACGCGATGGCCTGGAAGTAGAGGATGAGAGAAATGGCGCCCGACACCCCCCGCTTCAGATGAGTCAGCGCGTGGGGCGTGGCGAACTGCGCACCGCTCAGCCGCATGATGACCGCGATCAGCAGCAGCGAAATGAAGGCCCGGTAGAACGCGATCTCGGACGCCGGCAGCGCTTCGCTGGCCAGTTTCACGCACACGCCCATGGACGCGAACAGCAGGCTGGCGGCCACCATCCACAGCGACTTCATCGCGCCACTCCGCACGCCGGCCGGGCTGCGGGCGGACGAAACGAAACAGGGCACCGAAGTGCCCTGTCCCGATCGGCTGTCGCAATCGCCGTCACAGATAGTCCGCCAGTTCGCGCCGGAACCATTCGTGGAAATGCTGCATGCCGTCTTCCATCGGCGACTGGTAGGGACCGACCTCGGAACGCCCCTGCTTCATCAGCGCCCGCCGGCCGGCGTCCATGCGCTCGCCGATCTCGTCGTCCTCGCGGGCGGTTTCCATGTACGCCGCCCGTTCGGCCTCGATGAATTCACGCTCGAACAGCACGATGTCTTCCGGGTAGTAGAACTCCACCACGTTCAGGGTGCGGTCCACCGCCTGCGGATACAGCGTGCTCACCACCAGCACGTGCGGATACCACTCGACCATGATGTTCGGGTAGTAAGTCAGCCAGATCGCACCGTGCGGCGGCAGTTCGCCGCGGTAGTAGTCGAGCACCGCGCGGTGCCAGCGCTCGTAGGTGGGCGAACCCGGCCGCGCCAGGCGATTGTTCAGGCCGACCCGCTGCACCGAATACTGCTGGGCGAACTGCCAGCTCAGGTCCTCGCAGGTGACGAACTTGCCCAGCCCCGGGTGGAAGGGCTCGACGTGGTAGTCCTCGAGATAGACCTCGATGAAGGTCTTCCAGTTGTAATTGCACTGGTGCATCTCGACGTGGTCGAGCATGTAGCCCGAAAAGTCGAGAGCGGACGCAACCTCCATGCTGGCCAGATCGGCGGCGACGTCGCGCTTGCCGGAAAACAGCAGCCCCTTCCAGTTCTGCAGCGGCTGGCGCTTCAGGTTCAGGCAAGGCGTGTTCGGGAAGTGCGGCGCCCCCAGCAGTTCGCCACGGGTGTCATAGGTCCAGCGGTGCACCGGGCACACGATGTTGGGCGTGTTGCCACGGCCCTTCATCATCAGCGCCTGCCGGTGGCGGCACACGTTGGACAGCATTTCGATGCCGGCTTCGTTGCGCACCAGCATCAGCGCGTCGTCGGCCCATCCCAGGGTGTGATAGTCGCCAACGTTCGGCACCATCAGCTCATGGCCTACATAGCCCGGCCCGTTGTCGAACAGCACGCGCTTCTCGAGCTCGAACAGCTGCTCATCGAAATACCAGGAAACCGGAAACTGAGACTGTGCCGGTTCCAGACGGGTAATGGACTGTATATCGGACATTCCCCAACCCTCGAAGTCAAAGTTGGAAAACCGCGTGCGATCCAGAGCCTTCGCTTCGGAACATGAGCCCGCCGCAAAGGTACGCAGACGCGTGACAAAGCCGGGCAGTATATCCGCTTGAGCGTTTGACCGCCTGTTTTGGATCAGTTATTTTCCAGCGTTTGCCTTGCGCACCAATCCAGCATGACACGAAAAGCAGACGCGGCTTCGGCGCCCGCCAGCTTCGAGCAGGCGATCGAAGAACTGGAAGCCATCGTGCGTGCGATGGAAGACGGCAAACTGCCGCTCGAAGGCGCGCTCGAACGCTATCAGCGCGGTGTGGAACTGATACGCCACTGCCAGTCGGCGCTCGACGCGGCCGAACAGAAAGTGCAGATACTGGAAGACGGGCTGCTGCGCGAATTCCGCCCGGACGATGCGCGCGATGAGTGAGGCAGACACCGCGATGAGCGACACGACCGGATCTTTCGCTGACTGGGTGTCCGCGGTTCAGCACCGCACCGAAAGCGCACTCGACCGCTTCCTGCCGCAGGCCACCATCGCCCCGGCACGGCTGCACGACGCCATGCGCTACGCGGTGCTGGGCGGCGGCAAGCGGGTACGCCCGCTGCTGTGCCACGCAGCCGGCGCGCTGTCCGGCGCTTCGGCCGAGGCACTGGACGCCGCCGCCTGCGCAGTCGAAATGATCCACGCCTACTCGCTGGTACACGACGACATGCCCTGCATGGACGACGATGTGCTGCGCCGGGGCAAGCCCACCGTACACGTGCAGTACGACGACGCCACGGCACTGCTGGTCGGCGACAGCCTGCAGTCGCTGGCCTTCCTGCTGCTGGCCGAACACTGTCCGGTGCCGGCGGATACCCGCGCCGCGCTGGTGAGCCAGCTGGCCATCGCGTCAGGCTCGCGCGGCATGGCCGGCGGCCAGGCGATCGACCTCGCCTCGGTCGGTCTGCCGCTGGGCGTGGAAGAGCTGGAATTCATGCACATCCACAAGACCGGTGCGCTGATCCGCTGCGCGGTGCGCATGGGAGCGGCCTGCGGCCATCTTGATGTGGACGCGCACGGCCGTCTGGACCACTATGCAGGTACGGTCGGCCTGCTCTTCCAGGTGGTGGACGACGTGCTGGACTGCGAAGCCAGCACTGAAGAGCTCGGCAAGACCGCAGGCAAGGACGCCGCTGCGAACAAGCCAACCTATGTCAGCACACTGGGTCTGGCGCGCGCCCGCGAACGGGCACGCGAACTGCACGCCGAGGCGATCGACAGCCTCTCGCTGTTTGGCGACGCAGCCCGTCGCCTGCGCGAACTGGCGGATTTCGTGCTGACGAGGAAACACTGATATGGACAGATCCCTGCACACGATGAGCGCCTACCCGCTGCTGGAAACCATCGATTCGCCGGCCACCGTGCGCGCACTGGACGGCCGTCAGCTGGCCCAGCTGGCCACCGAACTGCGGGCCTTCCTGCTGGAATCGGTCTCGCGCACAGGCGGCCACCTGTCGTCCAATCTCGGTACGGTGGAACTGACGGTCGCACTGCACCACGTCTACAACACGCCGCACGACCGCATCGTGTGGGACGTCGGTCACCAGACCTATGCCCACAAGGTGCTGACCGGCCGCCGCGAAGGCATGGCCACACTCCGCCAGTACAAGGGCGTGAGCGGCTTCCCGCGCCGCTGCGAGAGCGAGTACGACACCTTCGGCACCGCCCACTCGTCCACTTCGATCTCGGCCGCGCTGGGCATGGCCGTCGCTGCCAAGGCACTGGGCCAGCGCCGGCACAGCATCGCGGTGATCGGTGACGGCGCGATGACCGCCGGCATGGCCTTCGAGGCACTGAACAACGCGGGCGTCGAGGATGCCGACCTGCTGGTCATCCTCAACGACAACGACATGTCGATTTCGCCGCCGGTCGGCGCGCTGAACAAGTACCTGACCCGCCTGCTGTCCGGCCAGACCTACAACGCTGCCCGCCGCGCGGGCGCCAAGGTGCTGGAACTGGCGCCTTCGCTGCGCGAATTCGCCAAGCGGGCCGAAGAACACGTGAAGGGCATGATCACGCCGGGCACGCTGTTCGAGGAGTTCGGCTTCCATTATTACGGCCCGATCGACGGTCACGACCTCGATGCGCTGATCCCGACGCTGGAAAACCTGCGGGAACTGCCGGGTCCGAAATTCCTGCACGTGATCACGAAGAAGGGCTACGGCTACAAGCTGGCCGAAGCCGATCCCATCCTGTACCACGGTGTCGGCAAGTTCGACCACGTGGCCGGTATCCAGACCGGCAAGGGCGGCGGCAAGCTCACGTATACCCAGGTATTCGGAGACTGGCTGTGCGACATGGCCGCCCGCTGCGACAAGCTGATGGCGGTCACGCCGGCGATGCGCGAGGGCTCCGGCATGGTGCGTTTCGCCGAGGAATACCCGAAACGCTACTTCGATGTGGGCATCGCCGAACAGCACGCGCTCACCTTCGCCGCCGGCATGGCCTGCGAAGGCGTCAAGCCGGTGGTCGCGATCTACTCGACCTTCCTGCAGCGCGCCTACGACCAGCTGATCCACGACGTGTGCCTGCAGAACCTGCCGGTCATGATGGCGCTCGACCGGGCCGGCCTGGTGGGCGCCGACGGTGCCACCCATCACGGTGCCTTCGACCTGTCCTACCTGCTCTGCCTGCCGAACATCGTCGTAATGACGCCGAGCGACGAGAACGAGTGCCGGCAGATGCTGTACACCGCCTATCTGCACGAAGGGCCCAGCGCGGTGCGCTATCCGCGCGGCAGCGGCCCGGGCGTGGTGCCGCAGCAGGACATGACCGCGATCGAGATCGGCCGTGGCGAGTTGCGTCGTGCCGGCGAGGGCGACGCCGCGCTGCTGGCCTTCGGCGCCATGCTGACGCCGGCGCTCGCGGTGGCGGACGAGTTCGACGCCAGCGTCGCCAACATGCGTTTCGCCAAACCGCTGGACGAGGCACTGGTGCTCGAACTGGCCAGCAAGCACCGTCTCATCGTCACGCTGGAAGAGAACGCGCTGATCGGCGGTGCCGGCAGCGAAGTCGAACGGGTGATCCACAACGCCGGGCTGTCCTGTCGGGTGCTGCGCATCGGCCTGCCAGACCGCTTCGTCGACCACGGCGATCCGTCCCTGCTCTATGCCGAAGTCGGCCTGGACGCCGCCGGTGTGCGCGCCCAGGTGGCCGCTGCGCTGCAGCGCTGATCGCCGCCGTCCGCGCAGAACGAGGCCCGGCATTGCCGGGCCTTTTTCGTGCACCGCGGCTTGAGTCGGTGTGAACCCGGTGTTAATCTACATGCAACAAATGATCATGTAGAGAAACCAGAGGTCCAGCATGAACGCCCGCGATCCGCACGCCACTCCGCTCAGCATGCCCGACGTGCAGAACTCGCCGGACCGGCGCGAACTGCCGATCGAGAAGGTGGGCATACGCGGCATACGGCATCCGATCAGCGTGCGCGGCCGCGATGGTTGGGTTCAGGGCACGGTGGCCGAGTGCGGCCTGTTCGTGAGCCTTCCCGCCCATCTGAAGGGCACTCACATGTCGCGCTTCGTCGAACTGCTGCATGAACTGAACACGCCGCTGTCGCCGGCCTCGTTCGCGCCACTGATGCGCACCATGCTGGTCCGGCTGGAAGCGGACAGCGGCGAGATCAGCATGCGCTTCCCCTACTTCCGCCGAAAGACCGCGCCAGTGTCAGGCACCGAAAGCCTGCTCGACTACGAGGTGAGCTACACCGCCCGCACCGACGCGGACGGACAGCACAGCTTCACGCTGCGGGTGCAGATCCCGGTCACCAGCCTGTGCCCCTGTTCGAAGAAGATTTCGCAGTACGGGGCGCACAACCAGCGCTCCCACGTCACCATCGAGGCAGACATCGAGGGCGATCTGGCCATCGACGACCTGATTGACATCGCCGAGCAGGAAGCGTCCTGCGATCTGTACGGACTGCTGAAGCGGCCGGACGAGAAATTCGTGACCGAGCGCGCTTACGAGAATCCCAAGTTCGTCGAAGACATGGTGCGTGACATTGCGGCACGACTGAATGCGGAACAGCGCGTGCGTGCCTATGTGCTGGAAGTCGAGAACTTCGAATCCAT